>Ga0187772_10000831_pt1 | contig 14160 bp, 12 predicted proteins | sample 0116_SJ02_MP15_2_FD_133137 | JGI IMG/M metagenome (GOLD analysis project Ga0187772, IMG submission 133137) | Tropical peat soil microbial communities from peatlands in Department of Meta, Colombia - 0116_SJ02_MP15_20_MG | ecosystem: Environmental > Terrestrial > Soil > Wetlands > Peat | place... | reverse complement strand
GGCCACTCCCAGAGCGTCCCCCTTGGCCCGGGTGTAGCTCACGAGAAGGCTGAATGACAGCGCTAGGAGCACCAGGATGGGAGAGGAGTATCCTCCAACGAGTATGCCTGCGAAAACGGCTACCTCTGCCACCCTATCAAGGGTGGAGTCGAGAAACGCTCCCTGCTTCGAGGTTTTCCCAGTCACGCGGGCGACCGCGCCGTCGACTATGTCGAACCCCCCTGCCAAGAGGACCAGCGCCCCGCCTACACCCTCGCCCCTGTAGCCGGAGGTAGAGTAGGCCGCCGCTGCGAGGGCGGAAACCAGAAGCCCGACCAGGGTCCACGCGGTGGGGGAGGGTTCTAGCCGGGCGAACAACTTTCCGACAGACTGGAGGCTGGACTCTAGCCGTGCCCTGAGCCTGTCGAGCAAGCGCACCCCCGTCAGGCCTTTTCTATATAGGCCTGAGCGAAGACGGTCTCCCTCCCTCTGCTCTCAGGGCAACCGAAGAGGGCGCCCCCGAATCACATATCGAATTGGACAAGTCTTTCCAGGCTGCGTGTCCGGACAGCTGGTCTGAACCTGCCGGGTTTTGGAGAAAAGTGCCATGTCAAGCTTTTGTATGCATAGTGAGGAGGCAGGTGGGATATCGTTGGGGAAGGTCGACAAGGGCATAGGTTGCAGCGTGACTGGCTGCGGCAATCAGGCCGAGAGGTCGATCAGCAGAAACGAGACAGGAGGAAGCGGCCTGAGCCTAGGCGGGGACGGGCATCGAGTCTACCTCTGCAGAGACCACTATAAGGTGTGGAAGAAGGCAACCAAGAAGTCAAGGAACTTGGAACGGTCACGGTGGTAGGAGCATAGAAGCATGAAGATTCTACAGATGCACGCTGACTTCATAGAGTATACCCCGGTGAAGAAAGAGATCAGATCAGCGGAGAATATCGAACCTCGCACGGTGCGGGAAGACGACACAGTGGTCCTCTTCACTGCCTTCGAGCAGGGAGACGACGCCGAGCTCGTGAAGAAGGCGGTGGCCGAATCGAAGGACTTCCTCGGGAAGCTCGGGACCAAGAGGGTTCTGATCTACCCTTTTGCTCACCTCAGCCAGTCCCTGGCACCGCCATCGGACGCACTTGCGCTCCTACTCGAGATGGAGAAGGAGGCCGAAAATGCAGGGTTGGAGGTCAAGAGGGCGCCCTTTGGGTGGACCAAGGCGCTGCAGATCAAGGTGAAAGGGCATCCCCTGGCAGAGATGTCACGGAGCTACTCGCACGGCGCTGCTGCCCCTCAGTCAGTCCCTCCGAAACACAGGAAGGAGGTGACGGCGGAAGCGGCAATGGCCAGGCTCAGACGCAGCGACTTCGTCAACCTCCCCAAAACGGACCACAGGGTCATCGGGGAACGGCTCGACCTGTTCAGCTTCCAGGAGGTCTCTCCTGGAATGGTCTACTGGCACGACAAGGGGTTGACGGTAAGGAACGTCCTGATTGAATTCCTTCGCTCAGAGCTCAGGATGCAGGGGTATCAGGAGGTCAGCACCCCCACATTGGCCAACACGGCACTCTGGATGGTGAGCGGCCACTCCGAGCACTACAAGGATAACATGTTCCTCACGATGCTTGGGGACGAAGAGATGGGGCTCAAGCCCATGAACTGTCCATCGACTTTCCTTGTTTACAAGTCTAGAAAATGGAGTTTCCGCGAGCTCCCGGTACGATACGCCACCTTCGACCCGCTGTACAGGAACGAGCTGAGCGGGGTGGCGAGCGGCCTGTTCAGGGTGAAGTCGCTCATGCAGGATGATGCCCACATCATTGCCACAGAAGAGCAGGCAGAGGGAGAGCTCTCCAGGATGCTTGACCTCATGGAGAGGGTCTACGGCGTCTTCGGGCTCGAGTTCAAGGTGAAAATCTCCACCCGCCCGGACGACTACATGGGGAGCGACGAGGAGTGGAAGAGGGCCACGGACACCCTGATACATGTTGTGAAGTCGAGGGGTTGGAAGTACGAAATCAAGGAAAAGGAGGGAAACTTCTATTCACCGAAGATAGACGTTGACATCCGTGACTCGCTCGGCAGGGAGTGGCAGTGCGGTACGTTCCAACTCGACCTCCAGATGCCAAAGCGGTTCAAACTAGCCTACACAGGTTCAGACGGCAAGGAACACACGCCAGTTGTCCTGCACCGGACCATACTAGGTTCGCTTGAGCGCTTCATGGGGGTGATGCTCGAACATTACAGGGGCGTGCTCCCTGTGTGGCTGTCGCCCGTCCAGGCCCGGGTTATCCCGCTTTCGGACGATCACGTGGAGTATGCGAAGAATGTGCTCGGAGCAATCGCAAACGGCGGAGTAAGAGCAGAAGGGGACTACGCCAGCGGGACAATGGGGGCGAAGATACGTGATGCCCAACTGCAGAAGATTCCCTACATGCTCGTGGTGGGCAAGAAGGAACAGGAGTCCGGGACCGTGGCGGTGAGGACCCGCGCCGGGGAGCAGAAGTTTGGAGTAAAGGTCGAGGACTTCGTCACCCAGGTCAGGGCCGAGGTCGCTGCCTACAGATGACCGGCTAGTCCAGTACCGGGATCTGTTGGGTCACGCAGTGGAGGGTGCCCAACCCGTAGACCAGGGCCCTGCAGTCTATGCCGACGACCTCGCGCTTGGGAAACGCATCTTGTATCCTCTCCAGAGCGATCCCGTCACTTTTCCCTCCGAAGGTAGGAACGATTATAGCATCGTTCCCGATGTAGAAGTTCAGATGACTCGCGGGGAGCCTGCCGTCTGAGCCCGTGACTCTCGGCGGCATCGGGATCTCGACGATTTCCAGGGGTTTGCCGTCCTGGTCCCGCGATACTTCCAAGCGTTTGAGGTTCTCTTCCAGGACCTCGAAATTGCTGTCGCTACGGTCAGCTTCCACGGCGACGGCCACCTTACGAGGGCCGATGAAGCGGGCTATGTCGTCGACGTGGCCGTCCGTGTCGTCCCCTTCAATCCCTGACCCGAGCCAGATGATGTTCCCTGTCCCCAGATTGGTTCGGAGGATAAGCTCAAGCTTCTCCGTGCCGATTCCAGGATTCCTGTTGGGGTTCAGGAGGCACTGTTCTGTCGTCAGCAGACTCCCCGTGCCGTTCACGTCGATAGACCCACCCTCCAGCACTATGCCCGGGGTTATGACTGTCAGGCCAGAGCTGGCTGCCATCTCAGTCCCTGCTTGGTCGTCAGGCCGCAGGTCTTCGTACTTGTTTCCCCAGGCATTGAAAGCCCACTTAACCACAGCCCCTTCCCCGCCTCGCACATACGTCGGCCCATAGTCCCTTACCCAGACATCGACAGTTCTGATGTGATGAAACGAAACTCCGGCGTGCCCTACCAGGGCTTTTACCCTTGCCTCTGACTTCAAATCGTTCACAAGTAAGTGGATTATCTCGCCCCGACCCAGGGCCTCCACGATCTTCACGTATGTTTTCTCAACGGCTGGGAGCATGGGAGGGGGGAAGGTGTTGGGGTCCTTGGGCCACGAGAGCCAAGTGCCCTCGTGGGGCTCCCACTCTGCCGGCATCCTGTACCCCTGATGGATTCTCCGAGCCACTGAGACACTCTACCTGTCTATCCCGGCATAGGAGCCTGGTTTTCTGTTTCTCATGAAGCCCCAACCTTCCTCGACGGCCCTGCCGAGGTTCAGGTCGCAGTCTACGGTATACACTCCTGGCTTGTCCCCCGCCCTTAGGAGGATCTTGCCAAACTGGTCGCAGACGAACGAGCCGCCCCAAAAGGTAATGTCTCCTTCGGTTCCCACTCTGTTCACGGCGCAGACAACGACCGAGTTGGATATGGCGTGCCCCACCTGGACGGCCTCCCATGCCTTCTTCCAGTCCCCTTCCACGGGCTCGATTCCCTTCACCCATCCGATGGCGGTGGGATAGAACAGCATCTCGGCTCCCATGAGTCTCTCTATGCGTGCGGCCTCTGGATACCACTGGTCGAAGCATATCAGGGTCCCCAGCTTTCCCCATGCGGTCGTAGCGACGGCATACCTGTACCCCGAATCGAAGTAGTCCTGTTCGAAGTAGTGCTCGTCCTGGGGGACGTGTATCTTCCTGTACTTTGAGATCGTCTTCCCGTTTTCATCGAAAACCGGGCAGGTGTTGTATCTCTGCCCGCCCGCTTTTTCGAAGATCGACCCGCCAACCAGTGTCACACCGTTTTCCTGCGCCGCCTTCGAAAGCGCCCGACTCGTGGGTCCTGGGATTGGCTCGGGGGATATGCGCGATCCCCTGGTGGTCGGAAAGTAGCGCCAGGCGAACAGCTCTGGGAGACAGACAACCTCCGCCCCATTTCTTGCGGCTTTACCTACTAGGGAGACCGCTTTTTCGATATTCTCCGCTCTGTCGTCGGACATGGACATCTGGACGATGCCGAGCCTCACGCTTCGGGGACGCAACATTCCGGGGCCTGTTTGCAGGGCTTTTCAAATTACTCTCGACTGGTTCCTGTGGCCGCAAACGTTTTTCCCGACCACTTCCGGTCCGTGGGGCATATGCTGTGGCTTCAGGTCCTGGTCCTGCAGATAGTCAGCACGAACTCAACCACAACGGTGACGGCCGGTGGCGGTTCCTTGGTCGAAACAGTGGCCGAGCTCGCGGTGTCCCTGGGCGCCATCGTCATCGTAGGATCATTGCTTAGCAGGTTCATAATTCGCATAGCACGCCGCGCTGGCGCATCGAAGCAGACCGACTCTTCCATCAGGGACCTGATGGGGGTAATTGTGCTGCTTGCCGCGCTGGGCGTCGTCTCGACGGTGTCGGGATTGTCTTCCTATTTCACTGCCTTGACGATATCGGGCGTCGCCGGTCTGGCCGCGTCTTTAGCCCTCCAGACCACGCTGTCGAATATCATTTCCGGCCTCCTGATGCTCCGCGATGGGACCGTCCACGTCGGGGATGAGATAAGGTATGGGGGTCCCGGTGGGTTGAAAGGGGAGGTGATACGCTTGTCCTTGAGGACAACCTGGTTGAGGACCACGGAGGGGGACATAGCAGTAATAGGGAACAGCAACCTGTCCGCGGGGCCGATAATCAACTACTCTGCCACTGAAAGGCTAGAGAAGAAAATGGAGTGACCTTCTGGGCGGACGCGGCGCTCTGTTCTGATGAGGTCAGCTCGACCAGAACAGGTCTGTCCCTGCAACCAAAGATAACCCTCTTCAGCGCCTTACCCGTGGCGCGGTGTTGGCGAATTCGTTTTGTGAGCCTCGACACCAGGCCTATGCACCTGGGGTGACGGAGGGCGCCATTGGGCTCTCATCTTCCTTGTGCTTGGTGGTTGCAAGACCGAAGGCCAAAACTGCTCCCCCAGCTGGGGCGAGGAACGCACCCACAAAGATGATGATTTCGGCCTGGTTCGCAGTGCTTACTTCGTTATTGTACAATTGAGCGAGAGCAGCTGTCCCATTGGTGGAACCATTTTCTTGGGTGTTAAAGAGTGCCGCTTCTGATTTATAGAAAGACGCAGTCGTCAGGGTCGGTCCCAAGTACATTAAGGTGAAACCGAGCACGAGAATAAAGGCGCCCACCACCACGAGGAACGGTCGCATGTGCAGGGCCCTGACATTGAATCTGTCATAAGTCTATGGCGCGCCTTCGGAATGCCTTCTCACGTTCTTTGCTTTGTTTCAGGCAGCATCATCCTGTTTAGGTAAGATTTCGAACTCCGGGCTCTGTTGCAGAAAGAACTGCGAGGCCTTGAAGGTCTAGCCTGTCCAGAACAGGTCGAGTGTCGTGGCGCCCATTATTTCGTCGAAGCTGAAGTCTAGTGCGTCAAGTAATTGGTCGAACATGGAATGGGCGTACTCGATGTACTTGTCCGCGTCTATTTCGTCGGGTCTCGCCAGTTCAGCCGGCTTCACATATGGGGGGCTCTTCGTCTTTACGTATGCTATGATCTCCCCTGCCTTGATCTCCTTTCCCTTCTCCTCGAGCTGCAATGCAGCCCTCACGTGCTGGGGTGTAGTCCCGTTGTACTTGTCGGTGGGCTTCCCCATCATCACTGTGAAGGCGAGGTCCTGGACGGGGACCTTCTTCCCTTTGATGTCCGTGATCATCTTGGTCAGGAGGCTCTTCGTGTCCGCCCTGGCTCTCTCGAAGTCCTGGGGCGTTTTGACAGAGCTCAATATCTCAAGGGTGTCGTAGAATATTTTCTTGAGATATTCGGGCGTCTGCGACTTCTTGCCCGTCAAGCCTTTGATATCAACAGTCCCGTCGGGAAAGACCCCGAAGTAGTTCTTCTTCCTGCTGCTAAAGGCGACATACCTGTACACCTTGTCAAGGTCCAGTTCGACCCCCAGGTCGGAGTCGGCCCAGCGCGTCACCGTCGAAATCTGGTCTTTCGAAGGGTTCTGCAGATAGACGCTGTCTGTGTCGGAGTAGAGCACCTTGATGCCAAGGTCCCTGCAGCGCGCAATCGTCCTGGTTATGGCATCCCGGCCGAGGGCAGCCGTCGCTTCCGCCACGGGGAGGCAGTAGAAGGCGAACGACTCGAAGCCGAAGGAGCCATAGGCGCCGTTGAGGTAGACTTTGAGGCTCTGCGACACAACGCTGTAAAGCTCTCTGTCCTGCTTCGACAGGGTGGGGTCTTTGGCCAGGTGCTTGTAATGGCCTACCCTCAGGTCCCGAAGCGACCCGATGGCCAGGCTAGTGATCCCTTTCCTTTTCGTGCACTCCCAGGAGTCTGTGTCTGGTATCCTGTTCGAGCGACATTCGGGGTGCGGACAGTTGACAGTCTCGTAGGAGAGATTGTGAACCTTCATGAGTGAAGGGTACAGGCTGGCGAAGTCTAGCACTGAGACATCGAAGTACACGCCGGGGGTGGGGTCGATTACCAACCCCCCTTTGTACTTCTTCCCCTTGATGATGGACTTCGACGAGGCGCCTCCCTTTTCTGCGAGCTCATCCTGTCTCGGGATTAATGCCCCCATCCTCCTGTGCTCATAGAACAGCATGCTTCGTATCCAGTTGGAGATTCCCAGCCTCGAGACGTCGTTCATCGGCATTTTCCCGATTCTTGAAATCATCACCAGTAGCTTCATCACCAGAGAATCGTGCATGCTAGTCAGTTCATACGTCAGTTGGGAATCGTTGAGGCAGTACTCGGCCAACTTGGCAAGAGGCAGATCACCTATCTCCCCTTCGAAGGCAATTTTCGACTTGTTCAGCAGGGACTCGGATATGCCACCTAGCGTGTGCTCAGAGTACTTGTTCCCGAAGGCGTACACCTGTATGGACCTGTTCCTAAAGAACTGGTATAGGTCGATGTGGATTCCGTGCTTGACTGAGGCAGCAACCCTTTCGAGCTGAATAGGGTCTTCATCCTCCCCGATCCCAAGCTTTTCCGCCCTGTGCTGGAGATAACGCAGGTCGAAATCATCGCCGTTGAAGGTCACTATCACAGGGTAGTCCATCACCTTGGAGAACACTTCCCTGAGAAGTTCGCTTTCCCTATCGAACACTTTGTAGGTGAAAGGGACTCCGTCAAGCCCGGTTTCTTCTCTCCTGCCCTTCAGGAGATAGATGACCTTCTCACTCTCGTTGAAGAAAGAGACTGCGATCACTTCTTGGTTCGGGTTCTCGGGGTCTGGGAGTCTACCCGCCTCGTTGTCGACCTCGATGTCCATCGCAATCCTCTTGAAATCGGCCAGGGGCTCACCCAGAAGCTCAGCCCATTCTTTGAGATAGGGGGTGAACTCGGGGGGATTCCGTATCAGTATCTCTTCCAACGACCGTGAGACGCCCTCGGGCATGGGGTGCCTTACCTGGATGACCTCCCCCTTCGAGACTCGATAGTAAGTCCCCATCCTGAGACGGCGGTCGTACGCGAAGTTCTCGTAATACTTGATGTCCGCCTCCCATGCCTTGATTGCGTCCCTTATGCTGTTGTTCCCGCCTCCGATGGCGAGAGGGTCGGTGGTCACGATTTTCCTCACAATGACTCTGGTGTCGTTCAGAAGGTCGAGCCTCTCCTCGTCCAAGATTTCTATGACGTCCTTCCTCGCCCTGACCTGGCCAAGCTCCTCCATAGGCTGACGGGTGTAACAGTAGGGTCGATGGCCAGTGTTGTCCTCCCAGATCCAGAACCTCCCGGCCCGCTGGTCGTAGAACTTCAGGAGTGCATGCCTCTTGTCCCCGTCGTAGGTGGCCGATGCCAGAATGGCTTCTCCGATCTCTGACGCAGGCCTCGTGAGTTCGGCGAGCTTGTCCGCGAGCTTTCTCGTCTGAACCGAGGACTGGGCCGCCAAGTTAGAGTCGAGCCACGGCAGGGCGTTCGGCAAATAAGCCTACCTAGCTTCCGCGGGCGCGAGTCGGACGATTTATATCGGCTTTAAAGGTCGGCCCCTGAGATGCCGAAGATCCTGGACACACTGGTGGCCAACGCTGCCTATGCTTTCATCGCAGCAGGAGTGATATGGCTCGCTATCGCGATTTTTGCCGTCTCCTCGCTGGTCCTCTGGCCTGTACTGGCGTGCATCGCGGCCGGCATCATGCTGAGGGAGTGGCCCTCCGGAAGGCTGACCTGGGCTTGGGCCGTCGCAACGGCGGTTATGGGATTCCTACTGTCCGCATACCAAGTGTACGCATGGCTCTCTTTCCTGGGAGGCGCCTTCTCTACCCTGGCCGCAATCTCAGTCGCAGGGTTCGCTTTCTTCGCCGTTGGGCACCTGTTCCTGTTCTACACCGTCACTTCCAGACCCGGCATTGCAAAGGCTCCGGCTGAATAGACCCTCGGCAGGAACCCAAGGAAGGGCCTAGGCCGAGCGAGGGCTCAAATAAACCCCCTTGGGAGGCGGCCAATCAGGTTCCATGTCCTTCATACCCATCAACAAACCCCTGCTGGGGGAGGAAGAGCAGGAGGCCGTACGGCAGGTCCTCTCCACAGGCAGGCTTGTGGATGCTTCGTTGGAGGGAGGAAGACGCGTGCAGGAGTTCGAAGGCAAGGTGAGGAATCTGGTCGGGACCAAACACGTCATCGCTGTGAACTCGGGCACTGCGGCTCTTCACACTGCCTTGATGGCCATTGGAATCAAGCCAGGGGACGAGGTAGTTGTGCCTTCCCTGACCTTTGTTGCCACGGCCAATGTCGTGCTCGCATGCGGCGCGAAACCTGTCTTTGCAGACGTCAAGGAGGACTACAACATCGACCCGGCCTCCTTCAGGAAGGCGCTCACCCGGAAGACAAGGGCGGTAATCCCCGTCCATGTCTATGGATACCCGGCAGACATGGACGAAATCAAAGACATCGCCTCTCCCAGAGGGATTGCCATAGTCGAGGATGCGGCCGAATCGCTTGGTGCCACCTACAAGGGGACTCAGACCGGAAAACTGTCCGACGCTGGGTGTTTCAGCATGTACGCCACCAAGGTCGTCACCTCCGGAGAGGGGGGAGCAATATCAACAGACGACGACGAACTCGCCGAGAGACTCAGGCTGGTCAGGAACCACGGCATGGTCCATGGCTATGACACGCGGATCCTTGGCTTCAACTACAGGCTTCCGGAGATTAGCGCTGCCATTGCTTCGGTGCAGATGGACAAGCTTCCGGGCTTCCTTCGCATAAGGGCGAGAAACGCACGGTATCTTACGGAAAGGGTGGGCTCCGCCCAGGGCGTCGAGTTCACCCAGGACGCGGATGACAGGACGCATGTCTACTACCTCTATACCCTCTATCTGAAGAAGAAGAGGGACCAGGTCGTAAAAGCGCTCAACGCTTCCGGTGTCGGCGCTGCGATATACTGGAAGATACCCGTACACAGGGCTCCCCTGTACGTGAAGCTCGGCTACGGAAAGAAGGTCCTTAGACGGACGGAGGATGCGGCGCGCCATGTGATTTCACTGCCGGTGCACCCTGCGGTCTCCGAATCCGACATCGAAAGGGTCGCCGACCAGTTCATGGATGCTGTCCAGTCCCTGGAATAGGAGGGCGCGGATTGCCGCCCCCCGGAAGCGTGTGCGTGGTGGTGCCAACCTACAATGAGAAGGAGAACGTCGCACCGCTTGTCGAATCCCTCGAGAGGGCAGGCATCCCGGGCCTGTCTCTACTGATCGTGGACGACGGGAGCCCCGATGGGACCGCAGAGGAGGTGAAGCGCCTTTCGGAATCGAGACCTTGGATCGAGCTCCTCCAAAGGGCGAGGAAGATGGGGATCGGGTCAGCATACCAGGATGGATTCAAGGCGGCGATCCGTTCGCTAGGGCCAGACGTGCTGGTGGAAATGGATGCAGACCTCCAGCATCCAGCTTCTGCACTCCCGGGCCTCGTGAGAGCCATCGACGACGGCGCGGCCGTCTCAATTGCTTCCAGATACATTCCCGGGGGCGGGATCTCCGGCTGGGGCCGCCTGCGCCGGATTGTCAGCAGAGCTGCGAATGCCTATGCGCGGACTATGCTGGGTCTGAAGACAAAAGACTCAACCTCAGGCTATAGGGCATTCTCAAAGGCGGCGGCCGAGACCGTGGCAAACGCCGAACTCCCGGCCAAAGGGTTCGAGTTCCAGGTGGCCACGCTCCACCTACTCAAGGGTGAATGGAAGATTGTCGAGGTGCCCTTCACCTTCACAGAGAGGGCGGCAGGAAAGTCGAAACTAGGGCTCGCAGACGTTGCGAAGTTCTTTGTGGCTGTTCTGCGGATGGCCCTTTGAGGGATCGACCCCTGTCCTAGAGGTTTCTGAGCCAGCGTTCGAAACGCCCTTACGCGGAGACCATTGCGAATACACTGCGTGCGACTATCAAGGCCGACACGATGGCGACCGCCACTACCGACTGTAACACGGCACTTCGCCGCGTAAGTGCCTCTGTATTCGTCTTCCAGCAGGATGGACACGTCGGGTCATCTTAACAGCACCAAGGGGGGTAAGATAGAAATACGAGGAATCTCGGCGCCCTTCCGAATTGAGTGAAGAAGCGCCAAAGGAACCGCAGCCAGCGCAGCCTGTCAAAATATTTGCCGGGGCGGTCTACGAGTGCGTCAGGTGCGGGACCAGGACGACCCAAGAGGAGCTTGCGAAACTCCCCGAGGTCAAATGTATCTGCGGGTATAGGGTCTTCAAAAAGGCAAGGCCTGCCGTCGTCAAACAAATCAAAGCGGTCTGAGCGGGAACTAATCCCTCTTCGTCGATTGACTAATTTTGGCCAATGATTTAATTACACGGTCGAGTCGGCCAGCGTGATTTCTGATGCATCTCATGCAGAGCAAAGAGCGCGTGGCCATTCTAGGTTACGGGGCATACATTCCGTTCTACAGACTCCCCACCGCAGAGATCGCCAAGGTCTGGAAGGGGGGCGGGTCGGGACCGAACTTGGAGAAGGCGGTCGCTGCCGCGGACGAGGACACAGTGACCATGGCCATAGAAGCTGCGAGGCAGGCCATGAAAATGGCGAGAGTGGAGTCGCTTGGGGCCGTGTTCGTGGGCACTGAATCAAAACCTTACGCAGTCAAGCCTACCAGCACAATCGTGGCCCAGGCACTAGGTCAGCACAACACTCTGGCGGCCGACCTTGAGTTCGCCTGCAAGGCAGGCACAGAGGCGATGCAGGTCATAACGGGGCTGGTCGGGTCAGGCATGATCAACGCGGGGCTTGCCATAGGCATGGACACAGCCCAGGGGAGACCCGGTGACGACCTCGAGTATACAGCTGCGAGCGGGGGTGCCGCCTATGTCATAGGGAAGAGGTCGAAGGACGCCATAGCGATGATTGACTGCAGCACTTCCTACGTGTCCGACACAGGCGACTTCTGGCGGAGAGCGCATGAGCGGTATCCGAGGCATCTCTCGAGGTTCACGGGGGAGCCAGCTTACTTCCACCACATCGAGAGCTCAGTGACAATCCTTTTCAAAGAAACAGGGCACAAGCCGTCAGACTTCAAGTACGCTGTCTTCCACCAGCCTAACCCGCGCTTCCCGGTGGAGGTCGCGACGCGGCTCGGCTTCACCATGGATCAGATCAAGACGGGGCTCCTCAACCCCATGATTGGGAACACCTATGCCGGGAGCTCGCCCATTGGCCTCGCGGCGGTGCTCGACGAGGCAAAACCAGGGGACAAGATCCTCCTGGCTAGCTTCGGGTCAGGCGCTGGATCCGACGCGTTCTGTATAGACGTGCTGGAGGGGATTACAAGGGCAAGGGGGTTGAACCCGACGGTGAAGTCGATGATAGAAAGGAGCACCAAGATAGACTATTCAACATACTCGAAGTTCAGGGACAAGCTGGAGAAGTAGGGGATTCCATGGCGAGGTCGAAGGTCTACATCAACTCGGCCGGCATGACCACGATCGCAGACCACTGGGAGTCCTCCATCTTGGATCTGGCTGTCGAAGCTTCCAGGGGGGCGCTCAAGGGATTCCCCAAGAAGAAACCAGACCAGATAATTGTGGGCAACATGTTCAGCGCGGTGGGAGCCCACCAGGAGCACCTTGGGGCCATGCTGGCAGACGGTCTCGGACTGACAGGGACACCGGCGTTCAAAGTCGAGTCTGCGTGCTCTTCGGGAGGTTCGGCGTTCAACGTGGGGTATAATCTCGTGAAATCCGGTGCCATCGACTCTGCTCTCGTCGTCGGGGTAGAGAAGATGAGGGATCTCGAGCCAGAAGACGTGTCCCAGGCGCTCGCCATGGCCGAATCGGCCGAGTATACCCAGTTCGTGGGAGCCACTTTCGCGGCCCTCAATGGCCTTCTGGCCAGGTACTACATGGAACAGATGGACGTCTCGAGGGACGAGCTGAGTTCCATCCCGGTCATCGACCACTCGAACGCCGTCACCGCCGCCCATGCGCAGTTCAGGAAGGCTATCACCGCCGAGGTCGTGAGCAGATCCGCAATGATTTCCGACCCTCTGAGACTATTCGACTGCGCCCCTGTCGGAGACGGCGCGGCGGCCGTGCTGCTGGTGAACGACAATGCAGCCTCGGGGGCCAAGAGGAAGATGGCCGAAGTCATGGGGGGCAGGATAGCGACCAACGACTTCAGTATCTATGAGAGGGAGGACATGCTCGACTTCAAGTCCACCAGGCTTGCTTTCAAGGGGGCGATGGAGGAGGCAGGGATCGTACCCTCAAAGATCAGCCTGGCAGAGCTGCACGACGCTTTTTCAGTCGTAGGGGCCCTTTCTTTGGAGGCGATGGGTTACTCGAAGAGGGGGCATGCTCCAAAGGATGCGAAGGCGGGAAAGTATGGGAGGGGCTCAGAGCTCCCAATCAACACCTTCGGGGGCTTGAAGGCTAGGGGACACCCCGTCGGCGCCACAGGCGTCTATCAGATAGCTGAGGCCTATCTCCAGCTTACCAACCAGGCAGGCGCGAACCAGGTCGAAGGGGCAGAGTATGCGGTCACCCAGAACGTGGGGGGCGTAGACACCACCGCGGCGGTGCATGTCTTCGGGAGGGCTTCATAGATGTCAATCCAATACTGGCGGATAAGGGACAGATATTACCGGCTGATTGGGAACAAGTGCTCTGATTGCGGGGACGAGTTCTTCCCTCCGGTCTACAGGTGCAAGGGGTGCGGCTCGGAAAATGTCAAAGACAAAGAGATGCCCAGGACGGGGAAGATCATGACATATACGGTGCTGCACGAGCCCCTGCCAGGGTTCGAAGCGCAGACCCCGCTCTACCTCGCAGTGGTGAAACTTGACAACGGTGCAAGGGTCCTCACCCAGATAGTCGACTCCCCCGAAGATACGGTGAGAACCGGGGCTAAGGTGAGGGCGACCATCAGAAGGGCGATGGTCGACGGAGATTCCGGCCAGATTATCTACGGTTACAAGTTTATTGTAGGTAGCTAACGATTTGTTCCCATGCAGAAGCATTGGTCAGACAAATACAGATTCAAACACACATGGAACTGGTTGGGTATGGCCGCACAATCAGCCCATGTACCAGACATTCATTTAGGCAATCAAAATGCCGTTATCCTTACCGGCGCGACAATCCTAACCGGCTATATTGTCCCTTGCTATTCTCGCCCTTTTCTGGGTTGGGCTGGGGTCGCTAGCCCTTGGCGGGTATCCCCTTTCGGTAATCCTCTTCCAGCGCAGCCACCAGAATATCCCAGTACTTGTTCGCGTTGCGGACCCACTGACTCCGAGTGGGATGCTTTCGCGTCATCCACCGTTCCGTGATAGATAGGGTCACTCGC
>Ga0187772_10000830_pt1 | contig 14167 bp, 16 predicted proteins | sample 0116_SJ02_MP15_2_FD_133137 | JGI IMG/M metagenome (GOLD analysis project Ga0187772, IMG submission 133137) | Tropical peat soil microbial communities from peatlands in Department of Meta, Colombia - 0116_SJ02_MP15_20_MG | ecosystem: Environmental > Terrestrial > Soil > Wetlands > Peat | place... | reverse complement strand
TGATGACCACGGACCTACGTGCACTCTTGGTTAGTCTTAGACCGAAGTAGAGCAAAAGAACTCCACCGACCAGTCTTATGAAAAACTCGGGGAGCAGCGAAATAGCTCCTGCCACCAGAAGGGTCGGAATTAAGACGACTGTCACACCGGCCGCAACGTACATGAAAGCCGCAGGCTTTCCAGACTCGGCGTAAAGGGCCAAGCCCACAGCCGCGGCTTCCGTGAGCTCGAGTGTTGTGATTCCCAGCGCTGCGAGAAATATCCCGAGGTCGAAGAGCAAACGTGATTTCTCCAGAAGGTCGCTTTAAACGCGTTTTGAACTCCCTCGGCCTTCCTATCTCTCTACCGTGCAAGGCCACTGACCTCGGGGAGGGCACGCATGCCCCTCAACTCCAGTCTGGGTGTTCGCTGACTCTACCCTTGTCTGCCTGACCCTGCCTGCCAGTGCAGTTTATAGCCGCACCCTGGAGTCGGTGGTGCAATGTACACAAGCACCGTCGTCGATGACGAGGCGCACTGCATGGACGTGATGAAAGGAATGGAGGACGCCTGGGAGAGCAAGGATGAAACGTACTTCATCGGTGTGCTACGGAACGAGCCGAGCTTGGTGCTTAGGGTTCATGCCGTTTGCATCCTGGCCGAGGTGGGCGGAGAGAAGAGCGTCCCCACGCTATCCGACGTCCTGTTCCACGACCCCGACCCTCTTGTTAGGCATGAGGCTGCATTCTCCCTGGGCCAGATTGGACTCGCAAAGGGGAACGAGGCACTGGCGAAGGCCATGAAGGAGGACCCTGACCCCATCGTCAGGCACGAGTCCGCAGCCGCGCTCGGGTCCATCGGAAGCGCTGAGGCAGAAAAGTGGCTCAAGGACGCCCTATCAGACAGCGAGGAGATGGTGAGAAACTCAGCGAAGGCGTCGCTCTTCAATATCGAGTTCCTGAAGAAGTACTCCAAGGGTGCAAGCGCGAGGGAAAGGGCTCCGCGCCCATGACATCCAACCCTTAAGACTCCCTCCCTTTCCATGCGTCTGGTTGAGGCTCGCAGGGAAGCGGGCGCTTGTCACAGGCGCGTCCCAAGGAATCGGCGCAGAAATAGCCCGGCTCTTTGCCAAGGAGGGTGCGAAGGTGGCGGTCAGTCACAGGCTTTCCGCCCGTCACCCCGAGACAGTGGTGAGCGAAATTCGCCGTTCGGGCGGGGACGCCTTCGCGGCCCACTGCGATGTGTCTGATCCACACAGCGTCTCTGCCATGTTCGAAGAAGTCGACCGAAAATTTGGCGGTCTCGACGTGCTTGTGAATGTCGCAGGACTTTCAGACGGCGCAGTTTGGAAGGCCGGACTTAGGGAGATCACGCTTGAAATGTGGAAAAGAGTATTTGCCGTAGACACCTACGGGACGTTTCTGTGTGCTCAGGGCGCCCTGAAGCTGATGGGCCGCGGGTCCATCGTGAACGTCGCTTCCACTCCCGCCCTGGCGGGAGACTCCGAAGGTCTGGTGTATGCCTCCGCCAAGGGCGCGGTCGTTTCTATGACTAAGATGCTCGCTAGGTCGCTTGCTCCCGACGTGAGGGTCAACTGCATGGCATTCGGTTCGATAGATACGGGGTGGATAAATTGGCTCGACAAGAGGCAGCTCAAAGAGTACAAGTCTGCCATACCGATGGGGAGGCTCGGGAGGCCTTCAGAGGCGGCAAGGCTCGCACTCTTCCTCGCTAGCGACGAATCAAGCTTCATCACCGGACAGGTGGTCGTCCTGGATGGGGGCGAAGTCATGCATTGAGATGGCCGTCGTCTCGACGCTGAAGCGCCCGCTCCATTCTAATCTTCAGCGACCTTGTACAGGCCGCCTCGCTCCTCTACCTTGGCCAGTGCGGCACCGATCTCGTCGGATAAAAGAACGACTCCCTTTTCGACTGCCCTCTGCCAGAGGCTGATGTACGCTTCGATCCCCTCTCTCACCTGGTCGGGCCTCGAGTCCTTGTCCGCTTCAAGTTCATTCAGGTACTCGGAGAGTCGCTTTGGGCTCTGTGTCACGCTGGTCTCGGTCCGCCTTCTGGCGTATTAACTGTTAGACGATTCGGCGAGGAACGCGAACGACGTGCGACTGTCCCCACAGCAAGGTCTGTCCCACCAGTCTAATGGTAGGGGGATCCTTCAGAGGATTGTCGCTTCTCCCCCGACACTCGAAGTGTAGGCCCTGTAGCCGAGCTTCTGGGTTGCCTTTAGCACCTTCGTTTCGAACCTTTCTGACGTGTTGATGAACACAGACGGTCCTGTCTGCATGGAGTAGTACGCCTTCACTCCGCCTCCCCTGAGTTCCCTGACCATGCTCAGAATCCGCAAAGTGTCTTCTGTCATAATAATCAGCCTGTTCTCTCCTGTCATCGTGAGGCTGTGAAGCTCCAATGTGTCCCTTTCGGCCAGTACGCCAAGGGTGTCAAGGTCGTTTCCGAGTATCGCCTTCTCCATCTCATCGCAGCGTCTCTGGGCAGATTCTATCCGCGCCCTGAAGAAAGGGGAGGTAAGAACCTCCTTGTGCGCATCTTCTGTCCTGATCTTCGACGGGAGCGGAACGATGACCGTCCGAAGGTCCATTTCCCTCCTGTCGGCGAATTTCTTCGCGTATGTGCTCTGGTCGTCGTTTCCCGCGTACAGTCTTGAGAATCCCCCGACGAGTGAGCGCGCGGCTGAAGCGGCAAAGAGTCTCGCGACCCTTGAGAGCGATCGCATGTCCGGGTGGCCTCCGCCCCCAACTAGTCGGTCATGGAGGAGAAGTGTGAGGGCTGCGCCTGCCGAGGAGGAGTAGCCTATCCCCTTCGCTCTGTTTGTCGGTACGTTCCTGCTGTCGATCCTGAACGCCGCGACTTCGGCTCCTGGCTTAAGTTTCCAGGCCACAGCTTGCAATCTCTCGTTCGCGGATGAATTCAGCTTGCCTCCGATGAAGACTCCTCCAATCCCCCTATCATCTATCTGAGCTTCAGTCTTCATACAGGTAGTGTTGACCGAAATGCTGTCGTGGTAAGGGAGGCGGAGATCCCAGTCCCTCAGACCGTGGTACTTGACAAGCGCCTGCATAGTGAAGGCGACAGCCCTTTTGACGGTCAGACACGCTCCACCTCGATTTCCAAGAGGCCAACAGTCAGGGGGTTCTTCAGCCTTGAGACTATCGACCTTGGGATGTCCACCGCCGCCGCGTTCGCTCCTATCGCCAGTGTCCTGTCGCTGGTGAACCTGCTTTTGCGAATCACGATGTCGCTGTGGTGGGAAAGCTCTAGTTCTCTGTCCCCCTCCGCCGAGAATTCGAAGGACTCGCCGCCTGCAGATATCCTGAGAGTGATTATTGCCCGGTCCCCCCTCAAGGCCGACTTCAGCTCCTCGCCAAGGCCGGCGCACCCTTTTTCGGCGCCCACTCCGATTATACAGTCTCCATTCTCTGTCAGGTGTTCTTCCATGGTGACTTCTACAGTGTTACGATGAACCGATTTGATCATACGGTGTCCATGAAATCTGATTCGCTCCACCACGGCATCCTTCTCCTCGTGGCGTACGGTTTCTGCTCTTTCCCGCGTATCAGGGGCCCCTCCTATCGTCCAGCGGCTGTATGCCGTTGCACTGTGGGCACCTTTCGGAGGAGGTCGGGACAAGGGTCGAACAGAACACGCAGAACCTAAACCCGGTTGGAGGCTTCACCGGCCCAGGGCTCTCCGACATGAAGAGGCTCACGAGACACATCAGGCCTCCACCGACTAAGAGGGTAAGACTCCAGGCGAATGTCAGAGGGAGGGGGAATGCGTAGAAGATGCCCCCGATCAGGGCCACGAAGAGGCCTGCAGCCAAGAGCTGCGTACGCATAGCAAGCATTTCTGAACAACGCCTTTATACTTTCGAGGTCACGCGACGAAGGATCGGCGTGACAACCGAATACGAGCGCCTGCTAGCCGGGATGATTGACGAGAGAAAGGCAAAGCTAGCTGAGCTTACCGGGAAGAGAGGGACAGAGAAGCAGGTTGTCGACATTTCGTCCGACATAAGGTTCCTGGAGGTGGAGCTCCAACGCTACCAACAGGGAATGACTCTCTTCAGAAGCAGCCAGCTTCCGAAGGTGGGTAGATGGGGAAGGCCGGAAACTGAGGAAGGCAAGGAAGAAGGGGAAGAACGAAAAGACAAGCCGTAGAGCCATTGACACTCATACTCACCGAAAAAGACCTCGACACCCTTCTCGACATGCGTGAGGTCGTTTCTTCGGTGGAGGAGGCATTTCGACGCGAGGCGTTTGGAGAGGCTGACAACTCGCCGCGAACAAGATCTCACGCCCCGGGCGCGGTGCTCAACGCGATGCACGCATGTCTCCCGTACATCGGGCGAGGGGGACTCAAGTGTTATCTTTCGTCGCGAATGGGAACCCGATTCGTCTTCGTCCTATTCGACCTTTCAGACGGCCGTCCTCTTGCGGTCATGGGGGCTGATTCACTTGGCAGATATCGCACGGGCGCGGCGTCCGGAGTTGCGACCAAATTCCTCTACAAGAGGACCTCGGCGAAGCTCGCAATCTGCGGATCTGGAAAGCAGGCGTTCGCCCAGGTCCTTGGGATCGCGGCTACAACTTCCGTGACATCTGTCAATGTGTGGAGCCCGAACTCCGAGCATAGGGACGCCTTCTGCTTCAAGCTAAAGCAGGATGGGTTTGACTCGAAGGCTTTTGGAAGCCCGGCAGAAGCGCTCGCAGGCGCCGATGTCGCGTGCACGATTACTTCCGCGAAGACTCCATTCTTGAACCCTGAAGTTCTCCGTGGCCTGAGCCACCTCAACGCATGCGGGTCAAACCAACCAGACCGCGCGGAGGTGTCGGCAACGGGCGTGGCAAGTTTCGGAAGCGTTGTCGTCGACGATATACGTCAAGCCACGAGCGAGTACGGCGATCTTATCCAGGCTGCGAAACCCGACGGATTCTCCTGGGATCTCGTAACTGAGCTGAAGGAAGTTATTGCAGGGAAGGTGAGCCGGCTCAGTGCGCCGACTCTGTTCAAATCGGGCGGGGTGGCTATAGAGGATGTCGCCGTCGGAAACATGATCTACGAAAAGGCACTTGACAGCGGACGCTTCTCAGATGCGTCTGTCGTTAATCTGCCTTAGGATTCCTCGGCCCCTCTCACATTGGTGGCATTCCGCCCATTCCGCCCATGCCACCTCCGCCCGGAGGAGTCGGAGGGGCCTTCATCTTGCTCGCCGCGATTACATCGTCGATTCTTAGGATCATCGATGCAGCCTCCGTGGCTGCCCGCATGATTTGGAGCTTGACTGCGAGGGGCTCCACAATCGACTTCGTGTACATGTCCGCAACCTTTCCATTCATTACGTCCACTCCGAACCACTTCCCCTCCTTGCCGTGCCTTGCACGGAGGTCCACCTGGGTGTCGATAGGGTCCATCCCTGCATTCTCTGCCAATGTCATGGGGATCGACTCCATCGCGTCTGCGAATTTCAGCGCTGCTAATTGCTCTCTCCCATAGAGCTTCTGGGCCCACGCCCGCAGCTGGCATGATACTTCCTCTTCAGGAGCGCCCCCTCCGGCTACGACTGCTGGCAACTCGACGACGTCTTTGGTCACCATCAGGGCATCGTGGAGAGCTCTCTCCGCTTCGTCTACTATCCTTTGGGTTCCGCCCCTTACGAGTATCGTGACGGCCTTCGGGTTTTTGCACCCCTCGATGAAGACCCACTTGTCATCTTCCAGCTTTCGCTCCTCGACTAGTTTTGCATAACCGAGATCTTTGCCAGTCAAGTCGTCCAGGTTCGTGACCATCCTGGCGCCTGTGGCCTTCGCGAGTTTCGACATGTCGCTCTCCTTCACCCTCCTGACAGTCAATACGCCCGCTTTGGCGAGGAAATGCTGGGCTAAATCGTCTATTCCCTTTTGGCATATCACAACGTTGGCGCCTGCCTCTTTGATCTTGTCAACCATCCCCTTTAGGATGTTGCTCTCCTCGTCCATGAACTGTTGCATCTGCGCTGGGTCGTTGATTCTAATCTCGGCCGAGAATTCAGTCTTCTCTATCTCGAGCGCAGAGTTGATCAGTGCGATCTTCGCCTCAGAGGTCGTCTTCGGCATCCCGGAGTGGACGACTTCTTTGTCCAGCACCATTCCCTTGATCAGCTGCGTGTCGGTTATTGCCCCACCAGGCTTCTTCTCGACCTTCACGTTATCGATATCGGCCTTGAGACCTTTGTCTCCCTTCTCAGTGATCATCATGATTGCGTCTACGACGATCCCTGCGAGGTGGGGAGAGTCTTCGTTCACAAGTTTCGTCAGCATGCTTGTGTTGGCGACGCCAAGGAGGTCCGATCTGCCGCTCGGGTCGACCTTCTCTGCGATACCTTCGAGAATCTTCTGGGCCTTCTCTGCCGCCTTGAGATATCCATCGACGATGACCACAGGATGGACCTCCTTGTCGATTAGTTCCTCGGCCTTTTGTAAAAGAGCGCCGGCCACGACGACAGCTGACGTCGTGCCGTCCCCAACTTCATTATCGGTTGCCTTGCTGATCTCGACCATCATCTTTGCTGCGGGATGCTGTATGTCGAGTTCCTTCAGCATCGTCGCTCCGTCGTTGGTTATTGTGACGTCGCCCATTGTGTCGACAAGCATCTTGTCCATCCCACGAGGTCCGAGCGAAGTCCTGACGACCTCAGCGATGAGTTTCGCGGCGGCAATATTGTTGCGCTGAGTCTCCCTCCCTCTTGACTCGCTTGATCCCTCCTTCAGAACTATTACCGGCTGTCCTGTTGCTGACATATCTATGCCAGGTATACAACTTTCGGGCGTATATATGAATTATCGTGGAGCTCTCCACGGCCGACGGGCTGGGGAACCAACTCCGAACCGGCTTGATTGACAACTCCCTTTGTCTATCGACACAGAAGCGCACTGATCCTCTTTTCTGGGGCCCGAAGGGAGTCGTGGGTCTACCGGGGGTCGGAGATAAATACCGCAGAGGAAAGGTTCTGCGAGTCGATGAAGGATTCCACGCCGAGGCTCACAAGGGAACACGCCAGGGAGCTCCTCCTTAAGATAGACTCATCGATGGGCGCTGCGCGGGGGAAAGAGTCGCGGACCATATTGGCCCAAACGCTAAACTCGAGCGTCCCCTCGTACTCCTGGGTTGGAATCTACGCAGTCGAGGGCAATGACCTGGTTCTCGACGCCTGGGCCGGCCCGTTAGCCACGGAACACACTAGGATTCCTATCGGAAAGGGAATATGCGGGTTCGCCGCCAAGGCAGGAAGGACAGAAATTGTATCAGACGTCACCAGAGACCCAAGGTACCTCCAGTGCTTTCTTTCGACTAGGGCGGAGATTGTCGTACCTGTCCTCAGAGAAGGGGCTGTAGTGGGAGAGATTGATATCGACGGAGACCAGATAGACGCCTTCTCCACGCTCGACAAGGAGTTCCTCGAAGCGGTAGCCAGGAAGGCAAGCGAACGCTGGTTGGGGTAGGGGGCATTATAACCTATGTTATATCCTTAAATATACAAGGAAAGAGTTGCCGCCTATACAATGAAGCTGGAGATCAAGGACCTTCACGCAAAAGTGGAAGGTAAGGAGATTCTCAAGGGAGTAAATCTGACTGTCGCCCAAGGCGAAACGCACGCTCTAATGGGACCCAACGGTTCCGGGAAAAGCACCCTTGCCTATACCCTAATGGGTCACCCGAAATATCAGATCACCTCTGGGGAGGCAACGATTGATGGCGAAAGCATCGCAGGGCTCACCCCGGACAAGCGCGTTAAGAAAGGGCTGTTTCTGGCTTTCCAGTATCCTGTCAGCGTACAGGGTGTCAGCATGTTTTCTTTCCTTAGGGCGGCATATAACAACTCTAGGCCACAAGGGACAGACCCTCCGACGATATTCGAGTTCAGGGAGGTAGTTGCGGAAAAGTTGAAGATGCTGAGCATGGACGAGGCGTTTCTTACGAGGTATCTGAACGAAGGATTCTCTGGGGGAGAAAAGAAGAGAGCGGAGATACTTCAGATGGCGCTAATGCAGCCGAAGTTTGCGGTGCTCGACGAGACCGACTCTGGCCTCGACATCGACGCTCTGAGGATTGTCGCGGAGGGAATAAACAAGGTTTCGGGCCCTGCTACCGGCACGCTGCTCATTACTCACTATCAGCGGATACTGAAATACGTCAAACCCCAATTCGTTCACGTGATGTATCAGGGGAGGATAATCGAATCCGGCGGGGAGGACCTTTCCAGGCTGCTTGAAGAAAAAGGATACACATGGATCAAAGGGTACGGGGAGGAAGAGGAGGCTCCACCTCAGGCGCCCCCGCAACCCTTTTAACGGGGAAAATAACTTATGTTATATTATTCGCCCGTGAGATGATGCCAACTAAAGTCGATTTAGTCACAGAGGATTACAAGGAAAAATACGGTTTCAGCGATCCTATAGACTCTTACGCGGTCCAGGGAGTTAAGGGCCTTAGCGAGAGAGTAGTCCAAGAGATCGTCAGGCTCCACGACGAGCCTGCCTGGATGGAACAGATCAGGATGAAAGCGCTCAGGCACTTCCTAGATAGGAAGCCCCCTTCGTGGGCTCCCGAGCTCGGCGACATAGACTATCAGAGCTTTTACTACTATGCGAGTCCTACGAAGCAGGCTGCGAAATCTTGGGACCAACTCCCAGAATATATCAAGAACACCTACGATAAGCTAGGCATAAGCGAGGCGGAGAAGAAGTTTCTTTCGGGCGTCGGCGCTATTTACGAAAGCGAGGCTGTCTATCACAGCATTCAGGGTGAGCTCGCGAAGCAGGGCGTTGTATTTACAGACACCGTCACGGCACTCAAGGAATATCCAGAAATCATGAAGAAGTACTTCGGGACCGTTGTGCCATACCAGGACAACTACATTGCTGCCCTCCAGACTGCTGTATGGAGCGCGGGGAGCTTCGTGCACGTCCCCGAAGGCGTCAAGGTCAGCATGCCTCTCCAGGCATACTTCAGGATCAACGAGAGAAACATGGGGCAGTTCGAACGGACGCTCATAGTCGGCGAGCCTTACAGCGAGGTGACCTACATGGAAGGGTGCAGCGCACCTGTCTATTCCTCGCAGTCGCTTCACTCCGCAATAGTCGAGATTGTCGCCCAGAAGGGCTCGCTTGTCAAGTACACTACGCTACAGAATTGGTCGAGAGACGTCCTCAACCTTGTGACCAAGAGGGCACACGCCTACGAAGACTCCACCGTCTCCTGGGTGGACTTCAATGGCGGCTCCCGGCTAACTAGGAAGTACCCATCGATCTACCTCCTCGGGCCAAGGGCGAAGGCCGACATAATCTCAGTAGCCTACGCAGGTGCGGGACAGGTGCAAGACACGGGTGGAAAGGCGATCCACCTTGCAAAGGATACCACTTCGAAGATACTTTCCAGGTCCGTCTCTAAAGACGGAGGCCACACGGCATACAGGGGCCTGTTGCACATTGCAAAGGGAGCAAAGAACGTGAAGTCGAGTGTACGCTGCGACGCACTGCTAATAGACGAGAGGAGCACTACGGCAACATATCCGTACATGGAAATCCAGGAGGATGATGCCACCGTGACCCACGAAGCGAGCGTCGGTAAGGTGGGTGAAGAGCAGCTCTTCTACCTGATGGCAAGGGGGATTTCTGAAGGGGACGCCTTGAGCATGGTAGTGAATGGGTTTTTGGAGCCCTTCGCCAAGGAGCTCCCGATGGCGTATGCAGTAGAATTCAACAGGCTGATGTCACTCGAAATGACAAATGCCGTAGGCTGAGGCAGTCTTTCAGGAAGCGACAAAGTGTCCCGAACCACCGTCGACACCTTTGACGAGGGCCTCGTCGAAACGCTTTCGAAGTCTCTCGGCGAACCCGATTGGGTTAGAGAGTCAAGATTGCGAGCACTCTCGGAATTCTCATCCCTGCCAGCGGAGAGGAACCCGCTGTACACGAAGTACGCCAACATCTCGAACTTCGACCTTTCCAGCTTCCGGATCGTGCCTGGGACGAAGGCTCCAGACTTCCGCAGCCTCTTCTCCGACTTCTTGACTGGCAAGGAGACGAACATTCTGCTTCAGGGAAACGAAGCTCAGATCCACGCCGAGCTTGACCCAGAAACTGCCTTGAAGGGGGTCAAGCTTATGCCCATCCACGAAGCGTTAGAGTCGGACGGTCAGTTGGTCAAGAGTCTCTTCGAGGCTCAGCTCGTTAAGTCAGGTGGAGACAGATTCGCGGCTTTTGTGAACGCCTTCTTCAATTGCGGGACGCTTGTCTACGTACCAAAGGGGGTGACTCTCGATAAACCCCTGCGGAAGATGATCATCTTGGATTCTCCAGAGACAAGTGTCGTCGACCAGACGTTCATAGCGGCAGAAGAGCTCTCGAGACTTGTCTTTCTCGAGGAACTCTACTCCAAGGGAACATCTGGTCCGTCCTTAGTGGCATCAAACATGGAGATACATGCAAGGCCTGGCTCTCATGTGGACTTTTCGTCGATTCAGTTGCTCGACCAGGAGGCTGTGCACGTGTCGAACCGCGCGGTCGAGACCGAGAACGATTCGCGCGCAACTGTCAGCTCACTTTCTCTAGGAGCGGGCATCTCGCGGTCAAGGATGAACTTCCTCCTTGACGGGAGGGGCTCGCTGGCAGAGGGATTCGAGATCTTCTTTACCGATTCGAAACAGAGGTATGATTTCGAGTCTAACCTCATCCATAACTCACCTGATTCGACGGGTTCCGCACTTGCTCGCGGAGTTCTAAAGGGTGAATCTCAGTCCATATTCAAAGGGATGATAAAGATTGTCAACAGGGCGAAGAACTCTCGGTCCTACCTTGCCCACCACTCTATGATTTTGGAGCGGTCGGCGAAGTCCGACGCGGTCCCCAGCCTTGAAATCGACAATAACGAAGTGAAGGCTACCCACTCGGCTTCTGTTGCCCAGGTTGACGAGGAGCAACTTTTCTATCTGATGGCGAGGGGGCTCTCGTTGGACGAAGCACGCAAGATGATGGTCCTCGGTTTCTTCGAGCCTGTGCTGGCAAGAATCCCGATCGAGCAAACAAGGGAGGGAGCACGATTCATGATTGAGGGCAAGTGGGAGGGGAGGAAGAGCCGGCTTGTCGATAGGGAGACACTCCTAGCTGAGACGGGCGAGACGACCCCGGAGGCCAAGGAGTCGGAAGACATCTTCGAGCGGCACTACAAGTACAGGTGATTTGCTCTCGGGGGATCTTGTCCCTGTCATTAAGGCGTCGGAGCTGGGGGAAGGGGCCATTACTACCTTGGATGTCAAGGGGACACACTTGCTACTGGCGAAGATGGGGGGGAGCGTTTCGGCTTTGAGCGGTACCTGCACCCACGAAGACGCCGATTTGGGACTTGGTTTCGTCATCGAAGACAGGGTCGTATGCCCACTTCACTTATCTCAGTTCGATCTCAAGACCGGCGAAGTCCTCAACCCGCCTGCGGTTGAGCCACTTAAACGCTTCAACGTTAAAATAGAAGACGGGACGATTTTCGTAGAAATATGAAAGGAGGCTTGCGCCCCGTTGCTCCAGACAGAGACTCTTGACGTCGCTAAGATCCGGAAGGACTTTCCAATTCTCAAGCGCAAAGTTCATGGTAAGAGACTCGTATATCTCGATAACGCGGCCACTTCGCAGAAGCCCAAGCAGGTGATTGACGCCCTTGTCGACTACTACTCGCGATATAATTCAAACGTGCACAGGTCGGTCCACACCTTAGGGGAAGAGGCCACCGAAGCTTACGAGTCCTCAAGAGATAAGGTCGCCCGGTTTGTGGGCGTCGGCCCAAGAGAGCTAGTGTTCGTCAGAGGCACCACCGAAGCTTCGAACCTCGTGAGGTATTCCTGGGGCGAGAAATTCGTGAAGCCGAGGGACAAACTTGTTACCACTCTCATGGAACACCACAGCAATGTCGTCCCGTGGCAGCTCTTAGCGAAGCGAACAGGCGCCCGGCTTGTTTTCGTCGGGCTCCTCCGCGACGGGACCCTCGACTTTGCACAGCTTGAAAAGGCGCTGAGTGAGTCTCCGCGACTCGTCGCTATTGCACATTGTTCGAACGTTCTGGGCACCATAAACGATGTCAGGAAGATTTGCTCGATGGCCAAAAAGGCGGGGGCTACCACATTCGTTGATGGCGCTCAAGCCGTTCCCCATATGCCCTCAGACGTCGACGCTATCGGGTGCGACTTCTACGCATTCTCGGGGCACAAGATGCTTGGGCCGACTGGAATAGGTGTTCTGGTAGGAAAGCGGAGTCTGCTTGCAGACATGGAGCCTTTTCAGGGTGGAGGGGAAATGATCCGCGAAGTGTTCCCCGATCACTCTACGTGGAATGATGTGCCGCACAAGTTCGAAGCAGGGACTGTGAATATCGCTGACTCCATCGGGCTGGGAGCGGCCGTGGACTACTTGTCATCGATTGGCATGGCAAGGGTAAGGGATCACGAGGTGAAACTCTTGAAATATGCTACGGAAGTTCTCCAGGGCGTCAAGGGATTCAAGGAATATGGACCGATGGATACAGACGCTAGGGGAGGTGTAATTTCCTTCAATCTAGCCGACATCCACCCCCACGACCTTGCCACGATACTAGACGAAGACGGCGTCGCCATTCGGTCTGGGCACCACTGTGCGCAGCCTCTGATGAACTGGCTGGGCGTCGCTGCCACGAGCAGGGCTAGTTTCTACCTCTACAACTCGTATGACGACATCGACGCTCTGAAGTCATCCTTGGAAAGGGCGAGGGAGATTTTCAAGGTATGAGCAGCGCCGACATCTACAGGGAGATGATTCTCGACTACTACAGGAATCCGCGGAACTTTGGTAAGCTAGGGAAACCTGACATAACGGCCCACGATACTAACCCCCTCTGCGGAGATGAGGTGGAAATGCAAATCGTCGTCGGTTCTGACCCCAAAAAAATTGAACAGATTACGTTCATCGGCAAAGGATGTGCGATTAGCGTGGCATCGGCGTCGATGCTTACCGAGCTTGCAAAAGGGAAGCAGTTGGATTGGGTAAAGCAGCTAGCTAAGGAGGACGTGCTAAAGATGCTCGGCAACCCAGAGCTCGGCCCATCAAGAATCAAGTGCGCCCTCCTTGGGATGAAGGTTCTGAAAACAGGCGTCTATGCCTACATGGGCGCCAACTATGAAGACCCTGAAGGGACAGAGTCGACGCGCTGACTCAAATCGGAAGGGCTTTTTATCCCTCCCCTGACGACCGCCCGCGCCAAGGGGAGACCTTGTCTAAGATAGGCTGGAGGGGACTTTTCCCGTATGAGCTGGTCGAGCCGAACTGGAGACTCTGGTCTTTCATCGCCATCCTCGCCGTTGGCTTCTGGGCTCTCGTCGCGTTCCCAGTCGCCCAACTCTCTGGTTACATCGATCCGTTTTACAGCCCCACAATCCTCATCGTCCCCCTTCCGGGAGTCTTCAGGCTCACATGCTACGCATATCGGAAGGACTACCACAGGCACCTGTTCAACCACCCACTTGGTTGTGCCAACGCCAACAGGGCAGACACCGAGAAACGAAAATACACTGGAGAGAAGAACGCCATCTTCCAGCTTGAGAACTTCCACAGGTATTTTCTATACATCGGGATAGCGATTCTCCCATTCTTCTACTACGATTTCCTGCACTCCCTGGCTTTCTCCGGTTCACTTAGGTTGGGGAGCCTTTTCCTCCTTGTGAACGCCCTGACTCTCACGGCTTGGACGCTCTCTTGCCATGCGTTCAGACATGTGATTGGGGGGAATGTAGACTGCTACAGCTGCGTCACTGCCGGCGGTCTGAGGAAGAGCGTCTACGAAAGACAGAGCTGGCTCAACAAGCACCACGAGGCCCTCGCTTGGGTCAGTCTTCTCTTCATATTCTTCACCGACCTGTACCTCCGCGGACTCGTTGGGGGACTGCCGCTTGACACGACCCTCTTGAGGTTCTAGAAAGTGGCAGAGCGCAAACAGCGAATGCCAAAGAGAGCCCGCTTCCCTCTCTTCATCTTCGGCCTCGCAGTGATTATAGTGGGGGGTTTAGCAGCGAATTATGAGAAGGCTGGTGCAGGATCGATTGCTGTCATCGCCCTCGCAGGCTTCGTCTTGCTGATCCTATCCGTTGCTGTTGAGT
>Ga0187772_10000829_pt1 | contig 14173 bp, 15 predicted proteins | sample 0116_SJ02_MP15_2_FD_133137 | JGI IMG/M metagenome (GOLD analysis project Ga0187772, IMG submission 133137) | Tropical peat soil microbial communities from peatlands in Department of Meta, Colombia - 0116_SJ02_MP15_20_MG | ecosystem: Environmental > Terrestrial > Soil > Wetlands > Peat | place... | reverse complement strand
TGTATAGACACTGAAAACTAAATCCCTCCTGCCCTCCCTTTACCAGAGGGAGGAATTCCCCTCTTTGGCTATCTTTTCCCTGCTGCACAGGCAGGCAAGAGGGATTAGGGGACATTCTTAGAGCAATGCGTTTTCTGAGTTATGAACTCCTTGGCTAGTTGCCAGGTAATGACATTATCAGAAGTCATTAGAAACTTCTGTAGCCATAATGATGTAGGACGGAGGAATGATGAATATCGTACCACTATTTCTTATATCTGCCATCATGGCAATGAATGTCAGCGCAAGTCAGGAAAACACAGCTCCTGTAAGATGGCTTAATGAAGTAGAGAAGAAACTCGTCCAAATTGATAATTACACTTCGTTCTTTCACAAACAGGAACGAGTCAAGGGAAAGTTCAGGGAAGAAGAGGTTGTTTTCCTGAAGTTTAAGAAGCCCTTCAAGGTTTACATGAAGTGGGTCAAAGATCCGGGCAAGGGGCGTGAGGTGCTTTATGCAGAAGGATGGAATCACAACAAGATCAAGGTCTACGAAGTTTGGATGAAAACAGGTTTCACACTCGACCTTGATACAAAAGGCTTTTTTGCCATGAGAGGCAGCCGACACTCAATCACCGAGTCCGGCTTAGAGAACCTGATCAAGGTTCTCGGAAGAGACTTATGTGGCGGTATCCAATCGGGTGAGTTCACATACAGTGAGCTTAGCGAGGAGACGGTCTATGGCTGTCATACCCGGAAAGTCGAGTACCTCTTCCCCAAAGATAAGGCGAAGGGCTACTATTGCTACCGCGCCGTCATCAACATCGACATCGAAACAAAGATTCCGATCAGAGTGAAAATATATGATTGGGAAGGGCTACTCATCGAGGATTACGGATATGAGAGCCTCAAATTGAATGCAGGACTAACGGATGCTGACTTCGCCATAGAAAACCCAAATTACCATTTTTCTTCGTCCAGCGCGAAAGCTCCGCCCATTAGAGCCCTTCAAGAATAAAGGACGGTAACTAAGACCGGCGATGAAAGTGGATGAAGAATACTGACTCGTATCAATCTTTCGCCCAGGAGTCCCATTCCAAGGTAGGTTAATGAGGCATAACCCTGAAAAGCCTGCGTCCATATTTCGCTCCTTTGTTCTGGCAGATTTCATCACACTGGCGAACGCCAGCTGTGGAATGGCGGCCATCTTTTTGTGTCTAAAACATGTAACCGGTAGCCACACTCCTTACCTTTGGTGTATCTTTGTACTCCTTCCTCTATCACTCGTTTGTGACGTTCTGGACGGATTCACGGCCCGCCGTCTCACCCGCCATTCGCCTCTGGGGGGTGACCTTGACTCTTTAGCCGATATTGTTTCTTTCGGCGTAGCGCCGGCTGCCCTTGGATTCACATTGGGCTTGCGGGGTTTATGGGATGCGCTTGTTCTGATTTACTTTGTCGTTTGTGGAATTAGTCGACTGGCACGATTTAATGCCACAGCCGCGATGCTCGCAGACCAAACCGGAAAAGTAAAATATTACGAAGGGACTCCCATCCCCAGTAGCATCATCATTGTAGCGATTCTCGGGATTTTTTACTGGCAAGGGCATATTGACAATCTCATCCCCCTTGGATCTTACCAGATTGGGCTGTGGCTATTTCATCCCCTCTCAGTCCTTTACGCGTTTAGTGGAAGTGCGATGATCAGCACGATTCGTATTTCAAAACCGTGAGATCTCTCTTAATCTGCGCCGAAAATCACAAAAAAGAGCCCGTGGAAAAATCCACGGGCTCTTTTTATGCTGATTGATCAAATCTCTGTCTTATTGTTCTACTGACAAGACCTTCATCGTAGTATCCCTAAGTGTGATCACTCGCTTAGTCTTGGCCCCGGTGTTCTTGACCCTGATTGTTTTCAAAACGCGTTACAGCAAAGTCGCTGTTATAATTGATGACGGCCCATGCCGTACCTGTGCTCGGGTCGACACCATAGGTGCCAAGCTCGTAGCTTGGGTTCCATGGGCCCAATACGAACCCTTTGTTGCCGCTGAAGTTCATATCCACAGCATTGATCCATTCCCCATTATCCCCCTTGGTGGCTAGGCCAAAGGAGCCACTCTTGAGTTGTCCGTTGCCCACTCCATTGGGGTTGTAACCCATCGAAAGTGTGTAGACGTCGGTCCTCTCGGTGCCCAAGTCCGCCATGCCCCACAGCGTGAGGATGTTGCTGGCCAAGTGATCGGCCTTGGCAGGAGCCCAGCCGGTGTCGACTGTCTTGATAAAGTGACGATCGTTGAAGTCCCTGGCGGCACTGCCGTTGACCCCACTGAGAATTTTTGCGGTGGTGCCGTTGTAGTTATCGACTACTTGCGTATAGGAACTGTTGCAATTTAGTTGACCCACTTGACACACCTGGAATTCCTTGCCGTTTAAGCTGTAGCCGAAGGTATCGCCCTTGACGAAGCTGAGCGTCGGAGTTGTGGAAATAAGCCACTCGCAGTTTGGGCTGTTGGGGTCAGCACAGTTAGGAGCCACGTCGGAAGGGAAAGCGGAATAATAGTCTACGTTCACGCGGGGGCCGTCAACAGTGAAGATGTAGTACCCTGTCGTGTGAAGTTGCTGGGCGATCTGGGCCTGGCGTTTGTGGCCGAATGCCGGCACGTCGTATATGTCATCGTTCGACACATAGTACGGCTCAACTGGTGGCGGAGGATTTCCGGGGGTGTAGAACTTGGAACTGTCCGAGGCGCAGAGGATGTTCTCGACCTTTGCGGATACGCCGTCGGTGGGCGTCCCCGTTGTGATCGACACGAGGGAACGGTCGTACATATGGTCGTGGCCGTGTATATAGTAGTGGACACCGTTGTTATACAAGCTAGTGATGAAGGCATTCTGTCCGGCGGGATCCTGGGAGGGATCACTGCCGAAAAGGGTGTCAACATGGTTTTCGGTGATGAGCCCTTTGTGGCTGAAGACGAACGCGTGCCCCCCCGCAGGCTTGCCCGGGAGCACGGTGTTGATCCAGGACTGCTGGAGGTCAATCGCGTTTGGCCAAGGATTCGTACTTAGTGTGGAGGATGGGTTCGCTTGCAAAGGGGTAAACTGGTCGAGCATCACGAACCTGGCATTATTGAAATCGAAGGAGTAGCTCAAGCCTGTCCAGTTGTTGCCGCCCGTCATGGCGGGGTTGGGGGTGCTAAAGTTGGTGCCCATGACGAAGGGGTTGCCCTTGACCTTCGGGAAGGGCTGAACCGCGGCATCAGGGTTGCTTACGGTAAAGACGTCCGGCGGGGTGGAGTTCATGGCACCAGTCAGGGTCTGAGGGTAGATTCGCTTAAACTCGTAGCCTGCAAGGTTGATTGCGTCGTGGTTGCCCCGGAACGGAAAGAAGCCTATTCCGGCGTTGTAAAGTTCCTGGGCGAAGGCGGCACGGGTATCTTCCGCAGTTGCGACCGAGACTGGCGTCGAACCGGTTTGGTCTACCAGGTCGCCGACCTCAACGACAAACTTAACGCCGTGATTGATGAACTCCTGGTTGAGAGCCTTGATGATGTCGACTGGCACGGAATTTGGGTTCCTGCCGTCGTCGGCTCCGATCCACTGCGTATCACTCATGACGCCGAATCTCCAGGGATCTGCCCATGTCAAGGAAACACCCATCAACATCGTCAATGTCAAAGCCAATGTAATCACTGTTCTGAAGCAAAAAAAATTTTTCATCACATGCCCTCCTTATTAAGATGATTGAGACTCTTGTTTTGACATTCAATTTGCCGCCAGCTAACCCTCTTGAATGTATCACCTCCTTTCTTCAGATGACGTATCTGACCAATCGCCATTCCAAAATACGCCCAGCGAAACAAGACAGAGAAGATGGCGGCCAAATCTTAAAAGTATTTCAACCCGCGTCTGTTACATCTTCATGATGCAAATGTTAAATTTTCACGAATGTTTTAGTAAGAATCCCCTTGCAAAAACATCGGCCCATAACGGAGACGGGAAGAGGATATGTTAGGAGGATGAAAATTGGGTTCAATTCCTAATGGAATATTAGAAGGAAAGGCGGTGGGGTATACCACGTCGACAGCCCTCAATGGTTGGGTATGCGGCGACTTTATAATAATGTTATGATGGAGACCGTTAAAAAAGAATGAGCGGGATAATCAGTATCCGATGAAACCTGACTTTTTATGGGGTGTGGCAACCTCAGCCTTTCAGCTTGAAGGGTCTGTGCATGCGGATTGGGCGCTGTGGGACCCTGTTTTGCAGTCAAGGCCGGACGTCACTCACCATTATCGCCTTTTCAGGGAGGACTTAAAATTACTCAAGGAATTGGGTGTGAATGCCTATCGCTTCTCGCTGGAATGGAGTCGGATCCAACCGGAGGAGGATCGATGGAATGACGAAGCGATTCAGCACTATCAAGAGATCGTGGACATCCTGCGTCAAAACAATATAGAGCCCATGGTGACCCTCCACCATTTTACAAACCCCCGATGGTTCTTCGAAAGGCATCCCTGGCACGAAGCTCATTCTGTATCGAAGTTCTTGCACTATGTTGAAAAAGTGGCATCCGTTCTAAAAGACGTGAGGTACTGGATCACCATTAATGAGCCCTACGTTCTTCTTCTGGGAGGTTATCTCGAGGGGTGCATGCCTCCGGGAATTCAGGATTTTTCCTCCTTCCTAAAAGCATTAAAGAATATTCTCTATTCTCACGAAAAGGCATATGACCTTATCCATTCCATCATGAATGACGCCATGGTCAGTGTGTCTCATAATATGGCCACATTCGCTCCCAACCAGATCTGGAACCCTTTTGACAGACTCCTTTCCCGTTTTGCACAATTCTTTTACAACCACTCTCTGCTCGATGCCTTCCTCACCGGCCGTCTGAAAATAAAATTTCCCTTTGTGAAATCGATTGAGATGGATGTTCCCATCAAGGGAAAACTCGATTTCTTCGGGGTGAATTATTATACGAGAATTCATTTGAGATTTAATCCCCTTCGGAAGATGGGGGTTGAGTTGAAATATAAGGATGTGGAGAGACAAGGAGTGTCCGATATGGGATGGGAGATACATCCCCACGGTCTGGAAAGAGTGCTGAGGGAGGTATCGAAACTCCATATTCCCATCATTATTACTGAAAATGGCATTGCCACCGTCGATGACTCGAAAAAGGAAAAATTCATTAAGAGCCATGTGGATGTGATTGAAGAATGCCTGAAGAAGCGGATAGACGTAAGGGGTTATTTCTATTGGTCTTTGTTGGACAATTATGAATGGTTGCGAGGATTCGATGCGAGGTTTGGCCTCTACCGCGTCGATTATGATACGTTAAAACGTAAACCCACCGTGGCCGCGGCTTTTTATTCCTATATCATCAAATCCAGGTCCATTTTTTAACCGAAATATCATCTTTTCGTCATCAATCCGTAACATTAACCCATTAAGATTCCTTACAAAATGTTGCTTTGCGATTTACACATTCACACAACCTATTCCGACGGATCCGTGAAACTCAGAAGAACGGTAGACCTTTTCGGCCAGGCAGGATTCGATGTCATTGCCATCACGGATCACGTGGTCAACGGAGATAATCCTTTTGGAAAACTAGCTAACCGATTCAAATTCTCAGTGACAGAGGACAGGTTCGAGGATTACATGTCTCACATCAAAGAGGAGGCGGAGAGGGCGTGGGATCGATACGGGTTGTTGGTTATTCCAGGGGTCGAGATTACCAAAAACTCCTTCTCTTCTGACAAATCTGCCCATTTCCTCCTGATTGATATCAAAGAATTCATCCCGGCCTCGTGGGGATATGAAAAGATTTTCTTCGAAGCGAAGAAGCAGGACGCTCTGATTGTCGCCTGTCATCCTCACCGCACCTCTGACAAGACTTTCATTGATACACTTTTTCTCTGGAATAACCGGGACAAGTATGCCAGGTATATCGACGCCTGGGAGATTGCCAACCGCGATGATGTCTTTAACGTCATCAGCCTGAAAAAATATCCCTACATCGCAGGGAGCGATTTTCACAAGGTCAGACATCTTTATTCGTGGAAATCCCTTCTGAATTGCGAAAGGGATGTGGAATCAATCAAACAGTGTATCCGGTCGAACTGGGGAGTTGCGATCACCCTTTTTAGAAATTGATGGGTCATGATGAGAACGTCGCACCCAAATAATGAAAATTGATAACCCCTCTCTATCCCCCCTTAATTTAAGGGGGGTGAAGGGGGGTTACTCAACCCTATGGAGAGATGGGCATTGTTTCAGTTGCCGCTGAGCGAAACCCGCTTTCTATAGAAGGAGAAAAGAAATGGTGCTCTTTTGGATTTTTGTAGTGTTGGTTTTTTTTGGATTGATCATTTACGGTCTTCAGATCGTTGCAGTTCGGTCAGCCCTTTCTCCGACAAGAAACCGGGAGGGACATACGATCCGCCCTCAATCCTATCCTCCCATTTCTGTCATCAAACCTCTCAAAGGGTTAGAGGACAATCTGTTCGGCAACCTTGAGAGCTTCTGCGTCCAGGATTATCCGGAATATGAAGTGATCTTCTCTCTTCAAGATGAGAATGATCCGGCTTATAAGGTTGCCCGGAAGATAAAGGAGAAGTTCGAGGATAAACGCATTTCGATCGTCGTCGAAAGATGCCATCATGGATTCAATCCAAAGGTCAATAATCTCTTTTCTGCCTACCGGCAGTCAAAATACCCCACCATCTTAATAAGTGACAGCAATGTCATGGTGGACCCGCACTATCTAAGAACGATTGTAAAGCCTATGGATAACCCGGAAGTCGGACTGGTTTGCAATCTGATCAAGGGCATAGGAGGAAAGACCATCGGTTCGATCTTTGAGAACCTCCATCTAAACTCTTTTATCCTGGGGAACGTTTGCTTTCTGGATAAGTACCTGAGGATCCCCTGTGTGGTGGGGAAATCCATGCTCATGAGAAAAAGCGATCTGGAAGCCATCGGCGGCCTGGCGTCCGTGAAGGACGTTCTGGCAGAGGATCATTTCATCGGCGAAAAGATCAGAGGGCAGAACCTAAGGGTGGTTATCTCAAATTACTTGATTAATAATGTAAACGAATACTGGAATCTCCGGAAGTTTATCAATCGCCACGTTAGATGGGGAAAGATGAGATGGAAAATTGGGGGGATCAAATACCTTCTTGAGTTGACCATCAACCCTGTATTTATCGCCTTTCTTCCCCTGTTCCTGTTCGGTCTGATGGAAAAGACCCTCTTACTTCTGTTTTCGGCTTGTCTGATAAAAATCATCGGCGATTTCTATCTGGGGAGGAGTATCTCAACGACCATCCACCCTTGGCTCTACCTCTTATCGCCAATCAAAGACCTCCTCATCGGCCTGCTATGGTTTGCTCCGCTCGCCGACGACACTGTGGTCTGGAGAGGGAACCGGTATCTGATGGGCAAGGATACAAGACTCTCCCTCTGTCCAGAAAGAGGAAGGCAATGGAAGTACAAAATCATGGAAGGCATCAAAGCTAAATTTGCCTGGTAAGCTGTATGAAAGGAGGATTGTAGAAATCGAAAAAACGGTCTATTTTCCGAGTATCACGATCAGACTTGAAGCTCTCTTGACTAAGCAGGAAGGAATCATTACTGCCCTGGTCGCGCTTTGCGCGGTCGTAGCGATTTTCCTTGGAATCGTCTGGCTGTTTCTAAGGAAAGATACATTGCTCTTCGCCACCTTAGGTTTCAGTTTCTGCTATTTGATTGGAAGAAACTTTTGGAGGTTTAGATCCCGCAGACTCTCTATAGAAAACTAACGCATAGATATCGAAGGAGGATTGGGCATGAAAAGGAAAGAGGAAGGAAAAACAAGAAACATGGGAAATTCATTTCGAAACGAAACGATTAAGAAGAATAAAAAAAAGGTGGAATTTAGCCTCTCCGCGCCAGAGGCAAGAGAGGTATTTCTTACTGGTGAATTTAATCATTGGGATATCCGGTCGATGCCGATGAAGAGGAGCAAGGACGGAAACTGGAAAGTTCAAACAAGCCTGCCCCCGGGCCGCTATGAATATAAATTTGTTGCGGATAACCATTGGGTTGAGGATGTCCCCCGCGCGGAACTTGCCGCCAATGTCTTCGGCACACAGAATCTAATTCTAAGGGTTGAATAGACTCATCTCGGGGAATGAATCATCAGCAAAGTAAACTCCGTTAGAAATTTCATCGGGGAATGAAACCCCGCCGGAATCATTCTAAGATTTAACCCCTCTGCAGAGCAGCGAGGTATTATTTCTAACGGGGTAAAGTGAACGAAGGAGGGACCCTCTGATGATCTTGAGAGAAGGGGACAAAGTAAAGAAAACAGAAAGCGGGATCATTTATGAGGTGAAAAAGATCCATGATAAGGAGTTTGTCATCCTGAGTTCAGAAGACGGTTCGAGGACCGCAATGATGAACATGAAAGGCGTGGACTTACACTTTTCCCGGATATCTCTCTGTGTTACGGAAAGTTGAGGCTCCCTAAAACAATCTGTCGAGAAGCGAAGCTTTCCGCCAATCACGACAAGGCGGGACGGCGCACGTTCCGGTCAATCGGCATTTCTCTTCTGGAGCAATGGCCAGAGATCATCGGGGAGGGACGAAAGCAAATTCGAGGAGCTGGATGGCCTGGTTCTATCTTTTAGCCGCGGCAGCGTTTGAAATCGGGTGGATATACAGTCTGAAATTCACGGAAGGGTTTACCCGTTTTTGGCCCATGGTTTTTTACGGTTTTTTTGGTTTGGGTGCGGTTGTTTTTCTTTCCTTGGCCCTGAGATATTATCCCGTAGGAATAACCTATGCGGTTTGGGTAGGGATAGCGGCAGCGGGTAGCAATATCATCGGCATTCTCTTTTTCGGCGAGCCTTATCGATTTGTAAGGATACTATTTATCGTGATGATCATCGGCGGTGTCGTCGGACTAAGGTTCTCCTCAGTCAAGTAGTGCTCGAGTGAGGAGATTACCAGTCGGGCTTTGAGGCATGTTTAAACGGGAAATTCATCTATGAACCCTGTTCTGATTGTTGAGGACGAAAGGGATATTCTTGAACTGGTTGAATATCATCTCAGACAAGCCGGTATTCCTGTCATCTCAGCCCTGGACGGTTCTTCCGGTTTAGAAAAAGCGAGAAGGAAACTCCCAGCCCTCGTTATTCTGGATCTGATGCTTCCGGGGATGGATGGAAAGGATGTCTGTCGATCGCTCAAGTCAAATCCCCTCACAAGATGGATTCCCGTCCTCATCCTGACGGCAAGGACTGGAGAGATAGACAGAATTATTGGGTTTGAGTTAGGTGCAGATGACTATGTGACCAAGCCTTTCAGCCCGACAGAGTTAGTCTTGAGAGTGAAAGCGATCCTCCGAAGAATGGAAATGGATCGGGAAGGTGAGAAGATCATCCAGATCGGAGATCTCCTTATAGATGTTGAAGAGCATCATGTTTCTGTAAAAAAAATCCCTATTCAATTGACTTCAACCGAGTTCAAACTTCTTGTGGAGCTCGCCTCAAAAAGGGGGCGAGTTCAAACTCGCACAAGTCTCTTGGACAGGGTATGGGGATACACCTTCGAAGGGTATGATAGGACAGTGGATACCCATATTCGCCATTTGAGAGAAAAACTTGGAGATTTGGGGAACTATATCGAAACACTTAGAGGAGTAGGATACCGCTTTCGATCAGATAACGAATGAAATCACTGTCTCTTTCACCCCGCGTCTGCCTGGTATGGACATCTTGCTCATCCTCCTTTGCGCTCACCACTTTTAACTTTTCATACAAATTTCACTTGACTGACATCTTCTTGTAACATTTGAAAGCTAAGCTATGGTTGATGAATGCATGGTTACTTACTGACCTCCACATCCATACCACATTTAGCGACGGAACCATGCCGATAGAAGAGGTTGTCAGAATTTACGGGGAAGCAGGCTTTGATGCCATCGCGATCACAGACCATCTGTTTGATACGCAGTCTCCGAGAAGCCTTGAACTTTACGATGAAGGAAAGTCGATCAAGGATCTGAAAGGCTATTTCTGCAAGATTGAAGAAATCTCACGGTGGGCCCGAGAGACTTACGATCTCTTGGTGATTCCTGGCCTAGAGATCTGTAATCTACTTGAAGATTACCACATCCTTGGCATTGATTTGAAGGAGGCACTCAATCCAAACCAGAACGCAGACGGTGTGATTCAGGAGATTCATCATCAGGGTGGCCTTGCCATCGCTTCCCACCCTCATTTGAAGCTCTCCCATTTCATGGAAGATGATAAAGTTTCGATTCGGAACTATCCCCTTCACCTTTGGAAGCATAGAGAAAAGTACGCTGGGAAGCTCGATGCATGGGAGATTGCGAACCGTGCAGACCTCTTCAGTGTCGTGAGTTTGGAGCATCTTCCCTTTGTGGCCAATTCCGATTTCCACGAGCGCCATCACCTCACTGCCTGGAAATCACTCATTTTTGCAGAAAAAGAGAAAGAAGCCATAAAGCAAGCCATTCTTCAAAGGAAGCTCTCTCTCTTCTTTTTCAGTGAGAATGGCTCAAAGGGTGAGGCGGTCCAGGCCAAGATTTTCCATGAAGAGACGGAGCACGCTGACCAAACAGAAGGGACGGGGAAAGCTAAGGTATTAATTGTGGACGACGAGAGAGACCTTGTCGCGATGCTGGCCTACAACCTCGGCAAGAAGGGATACCAAATTTCAACTGCCTATAACGGCTTCGAAGCCTGGCGGAAAATCGAATCAGAAAAGCCGGACCTTTTAATCCTGGACCTGATGATGCCGGATCTCGACGGGTGGGAGCTCTGCCGTTTGGTCCGCCGGAGTCAAACAAAAGAAATCACCGAGATTGGAATATTGATGCTTACCGCCAGGGCCATGCCGGAAGACAGAGTTTACGGTCTTGAAATCGGAGCGGATGATTACCTTACGAAACCTTTTTCTCTCAATGAATTAGTACTCCGGGTAGAAAGGCTGGCCAGCAAGAAAAAGTCGGTCTATCAGCTAAAAGAAGAACTGGAGTCTCTTCAGTCTTCGATGCACAAGAAAGAAACGGACCTCAAACGAGTTGTCCATGATCTGAAAAATCCTCTCCTCTCCATTGGAGCCTCTGCAAAAAGAATGCTTCGTAGGAGCCAAAACGAGGAAGAACTGAGAATTCTTGGGATGATTTATGACAGCAGTGTCCGGTTGACCGGATGGATTGACGATACCCTTTCTTCCAATAAACCGGAGGCTGAAATAAAGGAGGTCGATATCCAACAACTGGTTCGGCAAGTAGCCAATTTACTGAAAGAAACAAGCGAGGAGAAAAAGATTGATATTTCCTTGGACTTACCACCTTCCACTCCACGCATATTCTGCCACGAACAATTGATGTTCCGGACAATCGAGAACCTCTTAAACAATGCATTAAAGTATACCCCGGCCGGCGGAAAAGTGGATGTCACCATCACGCCGTATCTTCAATGGAAGGAAGGAGGCTTTGTTGAGATATCCATTAAGGATACAGGGGTAGGAATTTTGGAGGATGAAATCGACAGAATTTTTGAGCCATTCTACAGGGGGAGGAATCATCTCAACCAGGCAGGGGCTGGCTTAGGACTTTCATTTGCCAAGCAGTCAGTCGAACTCCATGGAGGCAAAATCTTGGTTCAGAGCGAACCTCGGAAAGGGAGCACTTTCTCCATCCTGTTGCCCGTTAAGTCAAGAATTAAAGTGTCCGAGGTAGCGGATAATTGACATTCCTAAGAAGGTCTTAAATTGGTTACGGCTCCTCTTTAATAGAAATTTAACTTCCCCGTCATGAAATCGTGACATCGATTTGTTTGAATGAGGTTCATCGATTGGATAAGGAGGTTCATATGAATTGTCAACGCCCTATGAATTGTCCTCACTGCGGCAGTACCATGATCTTCAAAAAATTTTTTGAATATGGCGGGCACTCTTGGGGATGGGAATGCATCTTTTGTAAAGACATTATTGAACAGTTCCCGGAGGTCCGTCGACTTCCCAAAGAAGACTGGAACGAAAGGGAGGAACAGAGGTTCGGGAAGGAATGGCACTGATTCCAAATAAGACGAATCTCCCAAATGGTCCCCTCCTCTTCGCTAGGGGGAGGATGTCCAGATGACGTCGCCCCTCATCTCAATCCTCTCCTTCCGAGGGGAGAGGAGGCACTGGGTATCACGCAAGGAAGATTGAGATGGATAAAGATTTTGTTCCGGAAAAATATGGGATGGTGATCTGTCCGCTTTGCGGCGGGAAAGGATTTTTAATCAAATTTTCTGAACAGGTTGACGTTACGTTAAGAAAGGTATGCATCAAATGTGGTGGATTTGGTGCAATTAGAAAGGAAGAAGAGGCTTTCAAAAGTCTGGGGAATTAGATCCAACGGAGCGAAAAAGATGGGTTTGGGTGGGAACAAACGGTTTGACAATGGAAAGCTCCAAGCGATGATCCGGAAGAGAGTAAATTCTTTGTTATTGAGAATGCGATACTTAAGACTGCTGGCGAAATAAATGTCTTGATAGGTCTTAATGCCATCAGGAGAGACCAGGGTTTCAAAAGAGCCGAATCTTACCCCCCACCCGAAACAGGAGAGTTCCTGTCCCTTTAGCTGCCGGTGAAAAGCTCAAAGCGACAATCATGGGTTTCCTTATGTAGAATGTAATGTCTCCATCAGTCAATTTCGTCCTCCAACTTCCGTGGGGCTCTTTAAACAAAAAGACAAACCCGTGAGGAGGCGAGAAAGGGATTTAACCAAAATGTTATAGAACTGTAACACAACCGTAACAAAGAGAAGTTATTCTAACAAGACATAATTTAAAAAGAGACAAAGGAGGTAACAAAATGAATCGTTCGGGGAGAAGTTTGTTGGGGGCAGAAAAGAAGAAGGTTTTAGTCCTGATCGCAATCCTCTTGGTTTCAATCGTCTTTGGAGGCATTGGCCATGCAAAAGATGTCGAACTCATAGGAGCGGGGGCTACGTTTCCATATCCGCTGTATTCAAAGATGTTTGATGTCTACAACAAAGAATCTGGGGTGAAAGTAAACTATCAAGCAATTGGCTCAGGGGGAGGGATACGACAGCTGACCAATAAAACAGTGGATTTCGGGGGATCGGATGCGATTATGAGCGACAAAGACTTGGCGGAAGCATCTGCTCCGGTCCTTCACATCCCCACCTGCGCCGGCGCGGTCGTTGTAACTTATAATCTCTCAGGAAACCTCAAATTGAGATTTACGCCGGATGCCATTGCTGACATTTTCCTCGGAAAGATAAACAAATGGAACGATCGTCGCATTTCTGAAATCAATCCGGGCGTGAAGCTTCCTGACATGAATGTCACGGTGGTGCACCGATCTGATGGGAGCGGTACGACCTCCATCTTCAGCGATTATCTGAGCAAGGTCAGCAAAGAATGGAAGGAGAAGGTTGGCGGAGGTACTTCCTTGAGCTGGCCGACGGGCCTGGGTGGAAAGGGCAATCCAGGCGTTGCAGGTCTGGTCCAACAAACACCCGGAAGCATCGGCTATGTCGAGCTCATCTATGCCCTTCAGAACAAGATGCCTTATGGTATGGTGAAAAACAAGAAAGGCAATTTTGTGACGGCCACCCTCGCCTCAACAAGTAAGGCCGCAGACACGAATCTGCCCGATGATATGAAGGTGAGCCTTACCGATACGGATGCACCGGAAGGTTATCCGATCAGCGGGTTCACCTGGATTCTCCTTTACAAAGACCAAAGTTACGGAGACAGGACTGAAGAAAAACCAAAGGAGTTGGTTAAGTTGCTCTGGTGGATGACTCACGAAGGACAAAAATATACCGAGCCTCTCGAATATGCGCCTCTTTCAAAAAAGGCCGTGGAAAAGGCTGAAAAACTGATCAAGTCTATCACTTACAAGTCGAGTACAGTCATGAAATAATTTGTGGAACAGGGGTGAATAAAATAGATGGGACATGAAAAATGAACCACAGCAGAGCCGAAGTACTGGTGCTTGAGGCTAAAACAGAGACGATGCGCTGGCGAAAACCCGCACTCTCGGAACCTTCTTTTCGCAGAATATTGTCCGTTGCAGGAGCGTTTGTCTTGCTTCTCCTGCTGGCCATCTTCTTTTCGCTGATCATTGCCTCCTATCCTGCCATTCAGAGTTTCGG
>Ga0187772_10000827_pt1 | contig 14183 bp, 13 predicted proteins | sample 0116_SJ02_MP15_2_FD_133137 | JGI IMG/M metagenome (GOLD analysis project Ga0187772, IMG submission 133137) | Tropical peat soil microbial communities from peatlands in Department of Meta, Colombia - 0116_SJ02_MP15_20_MG | ecosystem: Environmental > Terrestrial > Soil > Wetlands > Peat | place... | reverse complement strand
TACTACTGTAATCACTGCGACCAGTTCGCTCAATGGTTACCTGATAGTTACACAATGATTGTAATGGGTCCGCCCGGTGCGGGCAAGACTCCGACACTTCACCATTGGACGGACTTCTACGCGAGGAACAGCAGACCTACTCTTCTGCTCGCCTTTGATGATTCCCCGGCAAACCTCCGTGGTCCCCTCGGAGGTTACACGCACAGGAATCTTCCGGAGTTCGAAGGCCGAGGGATGATTACTCTTGTAGATTGCTATTCCTCAATCGCTGGTGTGTCCAGCCATGAGCTGCATGCGTTGAAGAACAAGGCGGACTTGAACGAGCTGAGCCTCTTGATTACGGACTTGGTCAATGAGAAGCTGAAGCTTGGCAGTCCCAAAGTTATGATGGACTCCGCGACTCCACTCTTCACTTACAGGGATCCGCAACTGGTCGTCCAGTTTCTCTCCAGCATGGCGGCCAAAGTGAAATCGAAAGGCGGCGCCTTCCTAACTTCCCTTACTACAGGAACCGTTAGCGAAGAGAATGTTAGGCGGTTACTGACCATAATGGATTTTGCGGTAGAGCTGAGAATCCTGGAGGTTGAGGGGCGACAGAAACGTCAGGTACGAATTGCGAAGGCACGCGGCCAGCGGGCCTATGAGGAGTGGATTCCCATCTACATCGGGAACGAAGCCATCTCAATCGATGTAGGAGACGATCCCGCAAAATATGAGAGACTAAAGAAGGCTCTCCGCTCGAAACAAAACTAGGCTACTTGGGGCATAGGAGTCGGATTGGGGTTATGTTCTTCGGTCACTTTGCCTGCTTTGCGTAGTCTATCATGCCTTGAAAATCGACGACGACTACAGGTTCATTCCCTACGACCCAAGCATCGTGGCCAGTTGGGAGGAGTGAGACATCTCCGGCCTTGCAGTCTTTCTCTGTCCCGTCATCCATCACTACGTGGAGCACGCCGGAGACATGGTACTGGAAGTGTGGTGCCTCGCAGCTCTTAGTCTTCGCTATTGGTTTGACTGAGGTTGACCAGCGCCATCCGGGTTGGAAAACGCCTCGCCCGACGACAGCGCCACCAATTTTCACGAGATCAAGTTTGCCCTTATCGAAGGTCCTAACTTCGTCCGCAGAGTTGAAACTCTTTACTTCCATGCCTGCCATTGAGTATCGATCATAGTAGGACGTTACGATCTATAAAAACTACTGAATACTTGCTCCGCATTTCCATTGCCGCCAACGGGGAAATGGACAGCCGAGTGGTGAAGCTCTGGTTAAGGATCTTAGAGTTCCTCGGGATCCTCCAGGTTGCGTTTGACATCCCTAAGAAACTTCGCTGCGGGGACGCCGTCAATTATCCTATGGTCGAAAACTAGGGTCAGCAAGGTTGAGGGTCTGGCGACTATATCTTTTCCATGGGCGGATGGTTTGTAGCCTATTCGTCCGAGGCCGAGAATTGCGCATTGGGGCGGGTTGATGACGGGAGCAAAGGATTCGACGTCATAGGCTCCTAGGTTAGTGACTGTGAACGTTCCCCCGGTCAAGTCCTCAACCCTCAACCTGTTTTCAACCGCTCTGCGTCCGAGCTCTTCGATCGCCGAACTGACCTGTTGAAGTGATAGTTTGTCGGCATTTCTGATTACCGGCGCCACGAGGCCCTGCTCCGTGTTTATGGCCACGGCCACGTTAACGTCAGAGTATGTGCTGATTTCCTCATTCTCGATTGTTGAGTTAACGTTAGGGTGATCCCGTAGGGCCTTCGCGGCTGCCTTTACGCTGAAAGCCGTGAAGCCGATATGGCTCTGCCTTTCTTTCATGGCCATGAGTTTCGTCGCATCCGCTTCCAGGGTTATCGTGACAGGAACTACGGTCCTGGCACTGTACGAGAGCCTTTCCGCTACAACCTTCCTAACCCCACTCAGCCTGGTCTTTCTCAGAACAGTCGGCTGAGGGATCCGGGAGACCGTCTCAGCTGTCTGCGCGATCGGTTGTCCCGAGTCCTTCGCGGCCAGGATATCCTCCCTCGTAATTCGCCCACCGGGCCCCGTACCCTTCACGGCGGCTAGGTTGACGCCGTATTCTTGCGCCAACCTCCGTGCCGCCGGGGATGCGACCACCCTTTCCGCCGCCGCGTATTCCGCGGTAGCGGCAGGTGCCTCGGGCACTTGCGGGGTAGCTGCTGATGCCTGCGGTCCGGGGGAACCTATGACGGCGATAGGTTGGGCAACCTGCACTTCCGTTCCGATGTCAGCGATGATCTTGGATAAGGTCCCGGTTTCCGGGGCTTCGACTTCGAACGTAGTCTTCTCGCCCTCTACAACCAGTATCGGCTCACCCTTTCGAACCGTCTCGCCCTCTTTCTTTAGCCACTCCACTACCTTCCCGGACTGCATTCCCGGGTCAAGGCGGGGCATCACTACGTCTGTCAAGAGAAATCACTTTCCCAAGAGTTCTTTGGCCGTGCGAATGACGCGGTCCGCGTTTGGCATGTACTGTTGCTCGAGCTGGGGTGAGAATGGGATGGGAGTGTCCGGGCAGGCGACTCGGGTGATTGGGGCGTCGAGGTAGTCGAAACATGTTTCGGTGACGGAAGCAGATATTTCCGCGCCGACGCCACCACGTTTCACGTCGTCCGAGGCGATGATCAGTCGTGAAGTGCGCTTAACGGATTCGGTGATGGTTTCAAGGTCGAGGGGTTGCAGGGTTCTCAAATCAACGACCTCCGCCGAGATTCCATCCGTCTCGAGCTTCTTCGCCGCTAGTAGAGACTCGTTCACCATTCTTGAAAGGGCTACGATCGTAACATCATCGCCCTTTTTCTTGACGGCCGCCTCCCCAAGGGGAACCGTATATTCGTCTTCGGGCACGGGTCCTCTGGTTCTGTAAAGCAGTCCGCTTTCAACAAAGAGCACTGGGTTAGGGTCGCGAATCGCCGACTTCAGCAGGCCTTTCGCGTCGCTCGGGTCCGAGGGAAGAACCACTTTCAACCCTGGCACTTGCAGAAACCATGCGGGAGTAAACTGTGAGTGCTGAGACCCATGCTGCCGCCCCAGGCTGTACTGCGTCCTAAGCACCATGGGTACGTTGAGTTGTCCGCCGCTCATGAACCGCATCTTCGCGGCTTGAGTGGAAAGTTGGTCCATGCAGATTGGAAGGAAATCCATGTACATGATCTCAGCCACGGGCTTCATCCCAGCCAACGCCAAACCCACGGCCGCTCCCGCGATTGCCGCCTCCGAGATCGGCGTGTCCCTCACTCGCTCAGGGCCAAACTCATCAAGTAATCCTCGGGTGACCTTATACACTCCGTTAAAGACCCCGATCTCCTCCCCGAGAAGGATCACAGTGGGGTCACGTAGCATTTCTTCGCGCAGCGCCTCACGTAGGGCGTCGGCATAGGTTAACTCCTTCAAACGCAATCACTCCGCATAGACGTAGTTCATGATCTGGTGGAACGGTAACGGTGAACCGGACATGGCGAACTTGACTGAGTCTTCGATTTCCTGTTGCGTCTCCGCGTCGACGCGCTCTTCTTCAGCATTCGTCAGCACTTTCTGGTCGAGGAGCCGTTTCTTGAATGTGGCTATTGGGTCGCGCTCAAGCCATTTCGCAACTTCATCCCTAGGTCGGTACTCCCCTTTATCGTAGACTCCGTGGCCTTTCATCTTGTAAGTGAGGCATTCGAGAAAGGTTGGGAGGGATTCCCTCCTGGCTCTTTCGGCGGCAGACTTTGCGGCAACGTACACGGACACGACGTCATTCCCGTTCACAACCACTGTCTCCATGCCATACGAACGGGCTCGTTCCGCGATACTCGGGCTTGAAACCGCTAATTTCACGGGTGTTGACATTGCGTATTGGTTGTTCTCGCAGAAGAGGAGGACCGGCAGTTTCCAGAGGGCGATGAGGTTCATTCCCTCGTGGAAGGCACCGGTGTTGCAGGCGCCATCGCCGAAGAACGTCGCCGTTATCTGCTTACTCCGCCGCTGCTTGAGCCCGAGGCCCACACCTGCTGCTATGGGGATTCCACTACCCACTATCGCGGTCGCATACAACGACCCCGTCTTCGGGTAGATGGCGACATGCATCGACCCTCCCAGTCCCTTACAGTTCCCGCTCGATTTACCAAACAGTTCGGCCATGCAAAGGTTGGTCGGTACATCTTTCGCCAGAGCGTGGCCGTGCCCGCGGTAAGTCGTCACGGTTAAATCATCATGTTCGAGGGCCATCATGGCGCCGACGGCTATCGACTCCTGACCCAAGTAAAGGTGAGACGGCCCGATCAGGAGGCCTCTAACAATGAATAGTTCCTCGACCTTCTCTTCGAATTTTCTGACAATCAGCATCTTCCGAAGCATTTCTTCAAGTTTTTCCTTCGTCAAGCCGTGTTTCGAGTACTCGTTCTGAGCCACGTCTTGCACTTGCGTTATCGTCGCCATGAATCGGTCACGTGAGTTCAGCACTAGCAGCTAATCAAGCTTCTTCCTCGAATGATCTTGCGAAAGTTTCCTGCAACCCCCGAACCACCTACTTCATGGTTGTGGCAAGGATCGTGAAGACCAGACTCACCAGGTATGCGCCGGGGTCGACGAAACCTAATGTTTGTTCGCCCAAGTATCTTGCCTTTCCGTGTTTTGCAACCAACTCCTTCGTCGAAGCGCATCCTATTCTCGCAGCTTCCGCGGCTCGGTTAAGTGCGTCTTGAAGAGGAAGATTGTTGTTTGCCGCTGCTCTGAGCGTGCTCACGGCCGGTTCGAGAGCGTCAATCAATGTCTTGTCGCCAGGTTTCGCTCCGCCGATAAGCCGGATCTTCTTATCCGACCTGTCGAGCATCGATGCCAAGTCTTGAAGTCCGAGCTCATGCTTGCCTCTCGCGAGTTTTCCTGCTTCAGTGAAGAATGTGGCGACCGTAGGCCCGGAGGCGCCTCCTGCGGTTGATAGGATCGAAGTGCCCATCGATGTGAACAAAACCCCCACGTCATTCCCGGATTCTCCTTTCAGAAATTTCGCAGCCTCTTCGAAAGAGGAGGCCATTGTTGATCCGAAATCCCCGTCCCCGCATGCTGCATCCATAGAGTTGAGTTCAGTCTTGGCCCGGGAGACTTGGTCGGAGAGTTCGATGAGGAACTTCTTGATTTGGTTGTAGTCTAGTGTCTGCGTCAATGTAGTTTGCCGCGTATACCTGAATTCTTCACAGCCTATAAGCGGGGGTCATCGCCGGGGCGTCGCAGAGTCTCCGTAACTCCTCATCTAGTCGCATCATGGTCACCGAGCATCCTGCCATTTCCTGCGTTGTGAGAAAGTTTCCGACCTCCGTCCTATGAACTGAGATATGCCGTTCTCGTAGGATTCCCTGAACTTTGCGGTTGACGATGAAGAGCTCCATGAGGGTTGTGGATCCGTAACCGTTCACCAACAAATTCACCTCCTCCGAACCCCCAAGCCCTAAGTCGCGGGCTACTTCCCCAGTCAGAACCTCGGCCGTTTCATCCGCGGAAAGAAGCGGAGTCCTTCGAACCCCTTTCTCCCCGTGTGCACCGATTCCGAAGTACATCTCATTCTCACCGATCGCAAATGTCGGTTTCCCGCTGCTTGGTATTGTTGCGGGGCTGAGGGCGACGGCGAAGGTTCTGGAGTTATCCCTCGCCTTCTCGGCCACCCGCTTGACCTCTGAAAGTGGTGCTTTTGTTTCCGCCATCGCTCCGGACACCTTGATCACAAAGAAGTCGGCGGCAAGGCCTCTTCTCTCACTGACCTTCTCCGGAGGAGCGGAAGCTACGTCATCCCAAACCCTAACCGACTCAACTTCCATACCCTCCTCCTTCGCCAAGTCTAATGCCATATCGAAGTTCATGTTGTCCCCGGCATAGTTTCCATAAATGAAGAGCAAGCCTCGGTCTCCGTTCGCCGCGTTCGCGGCTTGCAAGATCAGAGGTGGGGCCGGAGAAGCAAAGACTTCCCCCAACACGGCAGCATCCGCCATCCCCAAGCCAACCCATCCTATGAAGAGAGGCTCGTGCCCACTACCTCCACCAACAACAACGCCGACCTTACCAGATATCGGGGCGTTCTTTCGAGCTATGGCGTGAGGCGCAACTTGCTTCACTAAATCCGGATAGGCCAAAGCGAACCCTTCGATGCTTTCGAGCGTGACCCTGTCCGGGTGGTTGATTAGCTTCTTCATGATTCGCAGCCTCACACCGGATTCAAGGCTTCACAGATTAAGCTGCTGAAGTGCAGTGTGTCTGCTAGGTTCCCGCCGCCCTAAACATCGGCCGCACTAACCCCGCCTCGGCCATTCTCAACGCGTGACTGTACACTTTGGACCACTCGTCGTACAGTTTCTGGTATTTCTTGTGGTTGGCCGCGTTGGGTTCGAATGTTTGTTCCCATTTCACCACGCGCCTAACGGCTTCTCCCATATCCCTGAAGACTCCCACGCCGACGCCGGCGCAGATAGCCGCCCCGAGGGCGGTTGATTCTTTCACCACGGGAACCTTAACCATGATTCCGAGAACGTCCGACAGGATTTGGGGCCAAAGAAAGCCTTTGGACGCGCCACCACAGAAAACTAGGGCTCTCGTCTTCCTTTTCGTTATTGACTCCAAAATCCGGAGGTGGCCGCGAGCCACGTAGGCTGCACTCTCTTCAATCGCCCTAAAACATTCCTTCCTTCCCGACTGCTCGGGACGGTTGATGTCAAATTGAATGAAAGAGGGGGAGGCATGGATCCAACGTTTCGCATTCATCACATCTGAGAATATTGGGACTACCCCGTTTGAACCCGGCTCAACCTCCTCAGCCTGTTTTTCGAGCAGGTAGTACGGATCGACACCCTCCCGCGCAGCAATTTCTTTCTCGCGTTCGCAAAACGCGTCTCTGAACCAACGAGTGGTCAGGCCGCAAAGGAACCCTATTCCCTCCGTCATCCACTCCCCCGGAACCGCGTGGCAAAGCGTCCGCAAACGTATCTTCGGGTCGAGAACCGGCTTTCGCGTTACGACCGTTTGTTGCCAGAACGTGCCGCCGATGGTCGTGGAGTCGTATGGATGGACGGCTCCCACACCCACGAGGCCAAGCTGAGTGTCTGCTCCCCCAACCACCACTGGTGTCCCTGCCTTGAGACCAGTCTCCGCTCCCGCGAGATCGGTCACTCCGCCAAGAAGCGTTCCCGACTCCTTAACATCTGGAAAGATCTCCCTTCGTAAGCCACACCATTCTATAATTTCGTCCGACCAAGTCCGTTTGGAGAGTTGAAACAAGTTTGAGCTTGAACCGGCTGATGGGTCGGTCACGAATTTGCCGCTCAGCCTGTAGAGAACCCAGTCGCTAATCATAGTAACCTTTGCCATCTTCCGATAAGTCTCTGGGCTGTGTCTCTTTATCCAAAGGAATCGCGGCGGCGAGGTTATCGCGAGCCAGTCTCCGGCGGTAAAGTAAATCTTCTTCGCCAGGCCCTTCCTGATCATTTGGGAGACTTCGGCCCCAGCGCGTGAGTCAACGTTCGGGCAGGCCCAGATCTCTCTTCCAGCACTATCATACAGCACCATCCCCTCTCGCATGCTGGTGGCGCTAACCGCGGCGATTTCATCTGGGCTAATTCCGGCCTGTTGAATCGCTTCGCGCGTCGATTCGCATATCAACCTCCAATTCTTGGAGGTTTCAAAGACAAATGCCCCTGGAAACTCCGTGATTTGCCGGTGGGACCACTCCCTTCCGGCTATAGCTACCTGCCTCCCTTCACGGTCGAAGATTGCGCACCTGCCGCTACCCGTTCCCGCATCGATAGCGGCCAAGTATTCTCCTGTCAAATCCGTTCATTGCTCGAAGAAGCAGCTATTTGACAGAGGGATGCTGTCCATATTTCGTGCGTTTGAAGACCTTCAGGTAAGCTAACTCTTTTCCCGTAAACTCCTTCGGCTTAGCAAGGACCATTGAGTGAACCGCCATGTTGGCAACATCCTCCAGAACGATCGCGGTCTCCAAACCCTGTTCAGGCGTCCTACCAACAACCACCACCCCATGCTTCCTAAGCAGCACAGCATCACAATGTCCTATGGCCTTCAAGATCGCTGCAAGCTCCGCGGGCGCGTTGCTGCCGGGCAGAGAGTATTTTCGCACAAGTGGGATCCTGCCGCCAAAATAGAACGCCTGTTCGGCGGAGACGCAAGGGATCTCCATATTCGCCGCCGCGAACGCGCAAGCCAATGGGGAGTGGGTGTGAATCACGGTACTCAGTTCGGGTCGACGTTTGTGAATGTAGGTATGCATTGGTGTCTCAACCGACGGCCTGAAGTTTCCCTGAACCAGCTTCCCCTCCAAGTCCACGATGATCAAGTGATTCGTGTTGAGAGTCAGTTTACTGAACCCGCTCGGGGTGATCAGGGCATATTCAGTATTTGGTATGCGATTGCTGACGACTCCAAATGTGGATGTCACCAGCTTGTTCTCGAATAAACCCTTAGCCACTTCCACCGTCTTGACGGCTAACTCGTTGATTAAACTCTGATCAACGCCGGGCAGGGCGAATTGGGACATCAGAGCCCCGGCTCAGGGGTAAGTGTACGCCGGCTTCATTGAGATCGCATGGCCGCTGACGGTTTCCGCCACCATCTTCAGGACGGGCTCGGTATCCATGTAGTAGAAACGAATGCTCTCCCCAAGCCTTCCGCTCATCATAACTTCAACGCCATTCTTCTTGAAGTCGGTTAAGGCCTTTTCAACATCTTCAGCCGGGCTAACGACGGAGACATGATGAAGCCCCTCACCTTTCGCTTCGAGAAACTCTTTGTAGATGCTAGGGCCATCTAAGGGTTGTAATATTTCGAAGTCGATTGGATCGCAATGAACCTCAGCCCCTATCATTGAATAGTTTGCAGGCTTTCCATGGAGTTCCTGATGGTGAAGAATTGGAGGCTTATGCTCGTAAACGCTCCACGGCCCCCAACCGAGTATTCGGTGGTAGGCCTCCATTGTCTTACGCAAATCTCTTACAACCACGGCCACTTGCGTGATTCTCATTCCCGTAGGAACAGACGCTTTCACTTATCCTCGACCCTTACCAAATGGGTGCTTCGTTTTGTATATTAGCCTTAGTCCAAACTAAATCGTCGCTTAACCGTTCTGGAGTTGACAGCCAATGAGTAACGTCATAAGTGGAAGCCTCGAGTACACAGAACACTAACCAAAGTCGAGGCCTTTCGATTGGTCAACGTCGTCGGATGCGACATTGGAACCACTAGTGCAAAGTCTGTTGTCGTAGACATCGAAACCGGCGACGTTGTGGCCGGAGCGTCGTCTGCAGAATACGCACCCGACTCTCCGAAACCCAAATGGTCAGAGCAAAATGCGGATGTGTGGATGCGAGCTTGTTTCGACTCGATAAGAAGCGCAGTTGCGATTGGCCATCGGAAGGGAGTCAATGCGGACGACATATCTGCAATATGCATCTCCTCTCTCAATCCAGGAAGCGGAATCCCCCTAGGTAAAGATCTGAAACCTATCCACCCTGCGCTGATCTGGAATGACTCAAGAGCCGTTAGGGAAGCGAAGGAGGCTGTGCGAATGGTAGGCTCGGAGAGGCTCGCGGCAATCACAGGAAACACATCAGACCCATATTTCGGATTCACGAAGATGTTATGGATCAAACACAATCGAGACAAGATTTGGGAACGAACTTCGAAGTTCGCTACCCCCAACGGATACGCCGCGTACCTACTGACAGGAAACTTGCTCTACGACATCTCCTACGCTGGGAACCTCGGAGGCATATTCGACATCAACCACTTAACGTGGTCCGATGAACTCCTCGAAGAACTGGGAATTCCGCGAGAAAAACTACCGCCCCTTATTCCATGCGACCAGGTAGTTGGAGAAGTCACTGACCGAGGATCCGAACTAACCGGGCTGATGAGAGGAACGGTAGTCGCCGCGGGAGGAGATGATGCACCTATGAGCGCATTGGGGAGTGGAGCACTGAATGATGGCGAACACAATTTCATGTGCGGTACAAGTGGTTGCTGGAACATGATCCAGGACAATCGAGCCAAGCCATGGGGTATGACGACGAAACTCATCAACTACCCATACGTACTAGAGCCAAGAAACAAGCTAGAGAGTTTCGGAGGATCCAAAACAACCGGTCACTGCTTTAAGTGGTTTGCAAATGTCACGAACGCGAACGAGAGAACACTGGACGAGGAAGCCGAATCCTCAACCACACTGGACAAAGGTGTCATGTTTGTACCCCAGATGATGGGCGAGAGAACACCAGACTGGAATCCTTCTAGGTTCGGAGGATTCTGCGGACTCGCGGGAATGCCAACCAGAGGAGAATTGTACCGTGCGATATTGGAGAGCGTGGCCTTCGATCTGTTAAGGCATGAAGCGCCGGCGAACCAAGCCGGAATCAAACTCTCCAACACCATGCTGGTTTCGGGAACGGCGGCTAAGAGCAGAGTGTATCGGCAAATTACAGCTAATGTAACGGGCTACCGAATCGTGTATGCGGAGCGTAGCGCGGAGGCCGCGGGCGGGGATGCTTTGATCGCGGCCCTCGCTAGTAAGCAAGTACGCGATGCCAGCGTCATCAAACAGTGGCTCCGGCTGGACCGGGCAGAGGTAACAGAGCCCGACGAGATGACGCACAGACGGTACCTTGAGTTCTTCAACAAAGTATGGTTGCCGAGTTATGATGCTTTGAAGTCGGTTGACGATGCGATAGCTTCTTCGATCACAAAATAACACGTAGGCCGTTAGGGTTCTTTGGCGAGTCTCGTGTACATCTCGTCAATGTACTCCTTGCTCTTCCTAACTTCCCCAAATGGGTCCTGCATGGGATAAATATCCAACCCCACGTAACCGTCATAATCTATCTTTCTCAGAGCTTTGAAGAATTCTGTAAAGTCATGAACGCTGCCTGGTATCAGATCGTCGTCCCAGTCTCCGTAGCTGTCGCAAAGATGAACGTGGAACAACTTGCGATCGAGCTTCTCAACAGTTGTGGGCAGATCCTCTTTCGCGTATAACGCGTGTCCCGTATCCAATAGGACGCCCATATTATTCGATCCGACCCGATCAACAAGCCTCAGCACCGCGTCGGCGTTCGCAATCAGGGAGAAGTTGCGCGTCTCCTTCGGCTTGTATTCAAAAGCAAACCTCAACCCAGCCTCAGAAGCAGCATCAACACACGCGGAAATGCTCTCAACCATCCAGTTCCACGCGTCCCGATAACTAACACCGAAAGGATGTGGAAACCCGTCGCAGTCGGGCGAAATCCCAATCGTCTTGGTTCCAACCGCGCTCGCGATCTCAACTCCCGTCTTTACAAGCCCAACGACATCGTGCCTAATTTTGGCGTCAGGGTGGGTGAAGGCGGCTAAAGGCCAATGGCCCGCAATGTCAATGTACAGATTCGGGACCTCAAGCCCATAGGACCTCAGTAGCTGAGTCATTCTCCGCACGTCGCTGGGCGAACCATCCTTCACAGGATCGAAGATGCCTAACTCAACCCCGTCGAACCCCAGATCCCTAAGCCCTTTCATAACATTTTCAACCGGCACTCTCTCCCCTAAACGGAAAAAGCGTGTCTGTCTCTCGAAGAACGTCCACACCGGCGCACAGGTCTTCCAGAACTTGGCCATAATTGGGAGTGCATCGGCACAGGATATTTACGTCTTCACAGAAGCTCTCAAAAAACCACCTAGCCGCTTACGCGAACACTTAGGCGTCATCGTTTGACGTACACGCCCGGCAGTTCGGGAACAACAGGTACCTCAATAGTGGCAGTGGCAAAGGCTCGGCTCAAACGGCCCTCCGGTTCAAAACATGCCGCATAGTTTCCGTTACTAAGGGAGAGTGACGTTTTCGCTTCACCGCCGTTTATCGAAGGAGAAGGATGTGGATTATTGCGGCCACTGCTATCGATGCCCACACAAGGTTCAGGATCCCGTTTTGATAGGCCTTCTTCGAAAATGCAACGAGTCCCAGGCCAACGGCGGAGCTCAGATTCAAGAACTGGTAGAGATAGCTGATTGGAGAAATAAGACTAAAACTCACAGATCCATAAGCGAATACAAACGCGACCAATCCGTACCAACCGAAAACCTCCACGAACAGTTCCCGGACACGGCGCATCTTGAAGGACGCCAACGATGTATCTTCTAGAGGCCTAGATTACAGAGATAAAAATCGCCTTCTCGCTTCCTATGCCGCGAATCTAAGCTTGTTAAGCGCGCGTATAGTGCACGCTACACATTCCGAGGCTGGGCAGAGTTGGTTCCGCGCGTACTCTGTTCCGCCTACTCTACCTACTCCGGCGGTATCTCCATTTGGCCCTTGATTAGGTCGAGACCTTTGCCTTTGAAGTAGAAGTATCGTGCTAGATAGATCACTAGGCCAGACCCAAAGATCACTAGGAGTAGGATATCCGATCCAACAGTCGATGGCCCAATTGCGGGTACGGAAATCGACCAGTAGAAAGTTGCCCCCATACCGATCACAGTCAGCACACCAAAGATTGGTAACAGCAACTTGCCTCCAGGAACCCCGCTGGCCAAATCTTTCTTCCAGAATGGAAGGACAATAGCACAAATTCCTACGAGAATCCAAATTATCGTCCAGATAGTTACAACGTTCAGCAGCTGGCCAATGTAGGTTGTGTAGATGGCTATGTACGAGAGGATTACTGCAATCACCAGTGACAACCCTACCGCCTTCAGCGGCACATGTAGCCTGTCGTTTATGTCGGCAAAGACGGTTGGCAGGACTCTGTCAAACGAGAACGCGAAGACGTACCTCGCGATGCACATAGCCAGGCCCGCCGCCCACCAGAAGTTGAATAGTAGAAAGCCGATCTCAACGAAACTGGAAATATAGGGGTTGCCGACAACCGCCGGAATGAAAAGTGGCGACCACGGTGAGACTCCTAACGAGAACTTGCCGGCGCCGAACAATCCGAACGCCGCCTGGACGAACGGGTACCCTTCTGCCTGAACGACGAAGTAAAGTCCGGTCACATCGAGTATTCCACAGATCAATAGCGCAATTAGCACACCCCATAACATGCCATACTTCACATTCCTGACCTCTCCCGATATGTAGACGGAATAGTTGAAACCGTTGAAGAGCAGGACGCCGAAGGGAATAGCTAGGAAAGTCGCCGTGCTGTTGACCGGCACAAAAGGCATACCCGCTTGCTGAGCTTGCGATTCGACTCCGCTGACCGTAACACTGCCACTTGTCATGGCGCTCAGACCGGAAGCGAAAGATGAGCTTGATGCCGCGGCGAAGGCGCCGATGAAGATGAAGCTGGCTAGGAAGATGATTCCAGCAAGGATTAGCATGACCTTGCTGTAGGCTCTAGGAGTCAGACTGGCGATTATGACGCCGATGATTATGGTGAGCAGTGTGCCGGCGAACAGGTTCGTATTGTTTGAGGCAAAGTTCTGCCCTAGGGCGATCCACCCTGGATTGTTCCAGATGTAGCCTAACGCCACGGCGACGTCCGGAATAACGACGGCGGGTTCCGTTACGGAGGCACTTGCTAAGAGCGCGATGAATGAAATGAACATCGCCCAGCCACCCACGAATCCTAGGATTGGGTTAAGCGTTCGACCAAGCCAGATGTAGTCACCCCCTGACCGCGGCATCATTACCGCAAACAGGTAGTACACAACGCCCAAAGGTATCATGAAGAGCAAGCCTGCTAACGCGGAAATTACAAAATCGGCTCCAGGCCCATTAGGGGCCACGTAACCTATTTGTGAGGAGATCCCGAATATTGTTGGCCCGGTCACTGCCAAACTCAAGATCGTTGCGTCGTACCATGTGAACGACCTAACTAACCCAGTCGCGTCTCGGAGGAAAACCTTCGACTTGGTCGACATAGAAGACCAATGGCATGTGGGTTAAACGATATTTAACACTTCGCCCAGATCGCCGCTCCTTTGCCATGCAAAAACCAGTCCGGAGACGCGGCCGTCATTCCTGAGTTTCGTAAAGTTGGGCTAAACGAAAATACCGGCGAGTCCCTCTAAGGCGTCTTAGGTCATCCTAAGAAGATTTTTGAAAGAGAACACGCCTGTTCCGGTTCATGCAGTCAATGAGGCTTAGAGACAGAGTAGCTATCGTCACCGGTGCCTCACGCGGAATTGGAAATGCTATAGCGAGAAAGTTCGCTAAGGAAGGC
>Ga0187772_10000826_pt1 | contig 14184 bp, 16 predicted proteins | sample 0116_SJ02_MP15_2_FD_133137 | JGI IMG/M metagenome (GOLD analysis project Ga0187772, IMG submission 133137) | Tropical peat soil microbial communities from peatlands in Department of Meta, Colombia - 0116_SJ02_MP15_20_MG | ecosystem: Environmental > Terrestrial > Soil > Wetlands > Peat | place... | reverse complement strand
TTATCTCTGGCTTACCGTCCGCGTCAAAAGTAAAATAAATGTTATAAGAGACCCCCAATGCCAGATTCCCCATTTCTGGAACTTGCATCCCTAATAACCTTAGCTCGCCCTCACCGAGAGGTTTGGTTGGTACTGTGGCACATGAACAAATCCCTAACAAAACGGCTGCGCCCATTAAAACTACTAATATAGACTACTAATATAGACTTCATAATCACATACCTCCTTCCTATTAGGTCTCTTTCTCTTCCTTTTCGTCTCCTGGTCTGCCATCCTCAACATTTCCAAAAATTCCTCTTCGGTGAATATTCCCTTCTCCACAAGCGGCCGGATAATTGCCTCCGGCGAGATTATCTAAGACAACAGGAGTTCGTCATTCAAAACGATTTGTTTAGGGTCAAGAGCGATTGCCATTCAAAACACCTTCTTCTTTTGGCCAAAGTCCAGTTAAAAGTTTAACATTCCCCCCTTTATGAATATCCCCTTTTATGTGATCCTCTCAATTGGGTTCCCCTGCTCGCTCCCCTCTGAATAGTTTACAACCGACATTAACCCAACGCTCATTTATGCTCCCTACCTCTGGTGTTATCCATGCTCGCCCATGTATATAGAAAGCTACTCTAAGTGCTTTCCAATTAACATCCAAATCCTCAACAGAGTAGATTCTATACTGTCGTGTCTTAGGATTGATTTGGATAATGTTTCGCTGAATGACTGAGGAAGGCCTATACCTTTGAAGGCCCGCAGCCGTAAAAGTCTGAACTAACGCCATTGCAAACGTACCATCTGTAAGTGGCTCAACGTCAGTAGCGTAACGCCATTCGGACATTTTCGCTCCATCTACGACAACTATGGTACTATCCAATACCCACTTTAACCATTCAGGATTACCAGCCCACCGATACAATTCGCGGGGCTCAGCTTCAAAGGGATTGAAGTTTTTATACCAGGCTGCTACGTTATCACAGGTTAGAGCCAACGCAATCACCGTAGCGGCCCAAACCAACATCATCTTTTTCATGCTTTTGCCCTTCCTTTCCTTTCAAACCTCTCCCAATACTCATCAATTGCACGCCTTAAAATGTCAGAAAGAGGAAGCCCAGTTCTCTTTTGAATCGCTTTCAGCCTCCTGACTTGTATATCCGCTAAATAAAAATTGCATCTTTTCATAGCCATTAGGCTCTTGTCCTCCGATTTAGGTTAAGTCGATTATACACAATGTATTTCGTTTGTCAAGCTTTTTCTTTGAACTCTCAGCTTTTCCATGGGTTTCGTTTCTGTCTCGTTTTCGAGGCTTTTTCCTGGAGTTGTGACTTATTGGCCTCCCTTCAAAATAGAAGGTTTCATCCCGCATCAAAAAAAGGGAAAGGTGTTTGCTTTCACATAGAAGTCATTCGGGATTTCTGTGAAAAGGTCTTCCACTTTTGTTTTCTTTTTAAAATCAGGGTTTTGGGAAATGTTCCGATTTATCACAATCTTACAGATTTTGACTCTATTTGGCACGAATATTGATTCAAAAACAAGCGGATAAATTGTTTAAATCGGGCCTATCACACAATAAGGTTGTTGCCCAAAACGAAAAATATGCAGATAGAACGTTGATCCTGAAGAATTTTCTTGCCTGCCGGCATACTGAGCCGGGCTACAGCAAGGGAGAGATTCATGTCACCACCTGTAAAGAAAGGAGGTATCTAAATATCTTCAATGGAGGAATACGTATTTTCGGTCAAAGAGGAGTCTATTCCCTCTGACAAAATAGCTGCGCCATTCTATGTTTTTAATTTGGCTGCTCATATTATCACAATCATCGTATGTCTCTTCTTATTCCGAGCTATTTGATCGGGAATCGGGCTCCTAAGGCCTATAAAAGATTTAAATGCGATCGTCATCATTTGGGTAGGGGAAAAAACAAGCCTGATCAATATTGAATGGCCGACGGTCGTCACCGCCCTTACCAGAGAATTTCGCTAAAGTCAAAGGCAATCAGATCTGATACGAGGTCGGGAGATAAAGAGGATTCTCGCTCCTATTCTAATGAGTGTCGCTATTTTGTTGGCGAGTTCTTCTTGTACGCTAAAGAAGGGAGAACTTAGACTACTGTACATGGAGATCCACGCACCCGCAAGAATCCTGACGAATACGCAATTCTGGATCCGTGTCAATTTTGAGGCAGAGGGTAATCCTGAAATTCGCAGAGCTTGTTTCTATTGGTATGGGGATGGGCCGTATTGCGTTAACGTAAAGCATGTAGAATACGGATCGTTTGCGTACTTCGACATACCGCTTAATGCTCGTTATGGTTCATCTGTTTTACAGTGTTATGTTGAATATCTTCGAGACGGAAGGATAGAGCGGAGTAACGCCGTGGCTTATCGTGTGAATGTTGTCAACCCCTTCGAACAATAGACAAACCCGTACAAGCGATTCACCATTGAAACTGCAATATCTACGGAAAATTGAAGAAATCTATCAACTCTCGGTTACAAATTTCCGACCAGATGGGCTCTTGTTTCTTGTGCTCTGGCGCTGCGATCTATTGCAGTGCGTCTAACGCTTCTTTACATAAGTTCAGAAGCTGTCATTCCTGCAAAAGCTTGCCTCGGCGAAGCCTGGGCAGGAATCCAGTTGAAATCATTGGATTCCCCCGTGTCAAGCACGGGGCAAGCTTGGTCAAGCCGGAATGACATTCAAAGTAATTCGAAAGATTCAACCCCTTTCGTCGGTTATCCCGGAGTATGCCCTCAACGATGTAAACCAACCTAAACCGCGCTTACATCCCGCCACCTTTAACCCCTAAGCCAAGGGGGATAAAAGGGGGGTATTCGTCTGATGAGGTCCGATGGGGCTAAAAATACGGTCTTTCCGTCCAAGAAATACATCCTTCACCGTATTTGGATCTTGACGCATCCTGATATTATAAATTTGAAAGGGAAGTGAGTAGTCTTTTCATTCCCTCCTCCTTGGGCTGAGCCCCCCTTCTCAGCCCTTTTTGTATGACTTGACGACATTGCTTTTGTTGCCTTTTTTATGCTATAAAATTTCCGGAAAGAGAAACGGATCCGACTCGGAAACTCGCGAGAATCCCGGAAAGGGTTCAGCCCAGAGAGAATGAAGCATTAAACCAGGAAACCCTTTAATGCACGGGCTTTTTGGCCAAAACGGGCCTCCGATAAGGTGAGGAGGGTGGTTGCTTCCAAGAGAGGGAACACGCACCAAAGGCCGACGGCAGGTCGGCCTTTTTATTTTCTCGTGCCTTTATTCGTTCCGCCGCGGCTGGGGGAGTTTTTAGGGTTTCCTTTTTTCGATGTCTATTCTTCGGCCGATAATTCCTCTTGACGTCACTGTATAAAATTTGTAACCTTCTTATCCTAGCGACAAGATATGGATAGAGAACGAATCACGGCATGGAAGTACGTTTGTTTATTCGTCGCTGGCCTGATCTTTTTTTCCCATTTTGGTTGTGCAGGCTCGAAGCAGGTCCTTCTGCGCAAGGAGGCCAAGGGCCGCCTCGTCGACGGTCAAAAACTACTAGCTCAGAAGAATTATGATGGGGCACTGAGCGAGTTCCAAAAGGTTCTTTCCCTTCATCCACCAAAACCGTTAGAAGAGGAGGCCCTATTTGACATGGCCCTCGTTTACGCTCATTTTGGGAATCCGAAGAGAGACTATGGAACATCTCTCAATCTTTTTCTGAGAATTCTGAATAACTACCCTGAAAGTCGCCTTGTTGAACAAACTAAGATATGGGTGGGGGTCCTCCAGGCGAATTTGGAGACAGCTAAGACCCTCGAAAAACTAAAGAAGTCAATGAAAGATAGGGAAGAAAGGGGAGCGGGGCTTAGGGAACCAAGAAAAATGAGACAGGAGGATACGAGACCTGAAGAATCTGAGGAGGGTCGGCAGCATCTCATCCGAAGCCAACAGCTTCTCGCTCAAGGAAACTATGAGGGGGCGGTAGGTGAGGGTCAGAAGGTCTTGACTTCATCCGACCCCAGGTCCTCAAAGGATGAGGCCCTTTTCACTTTGGGACTTATTTTCGCCCATTTCGGAAACCCCCAGAGGGACGCTCAAAAATCGTTGGAATATTTCAGAAGGCTGGTCAGGAATTACCCTAAGAGTCCTTTTGTCGAACAGGCGAAAATCTGGGTAGGGATTCTCGAAGAAAATGAAGAATTAAACTACCTCATTCAGAAGCTGAAGCAGGTGGACATTGACATAGAAGAAATGAAGAGGAATAGACCTCAGTGAAAGCTAGTGTACTGCGTCAGAAGTCCTTTTACTTTGAATGTCATTCCGGGCTTGACCAAGCTTGCCCCGTGCTTGACACGGGGGAATCCAATGATTTCAACTGGATTCCTGGTTTTGCAGGAATGACAGCTTCTGAACTTATGTAAAGAAGTGTTGGACGCACTACACTAGCTTCACCCGAAGGCGGACCGTCCCGCCTCTCCCCCATTGTTCCTACCTTTATCTCGCAATTCAACCTCTTTCTTTTAGAAAATACCACTTGTTTCGTTTGGATGCTCGAGGACCCCTCTGAAGCCGGAGGTTCGATCGAGATTCTTCCCAAAATCTTTGGATGTTTTGAGACGACAGCAAGGCTTACTGAAATAGTGGAATGGAGCGAACCCCTCGGCTCCCAGACCTGAAGGTCGGGATCTTCGCTCGGGGTTCATCCTGGGCAGCACGTATCACTCCGTTTTAAAAGACGGAGCTTCGTGCGGCCAAACGGGTAAACATAGATTTAAGACGAAAATGGTGTCCGGAAAGCCAAATAGTGTGCGGATATTGCAAAAGCGATTATTTTGGTTTAAGAACCATCCAGAATGGAAAACAGAGATTATTTAGATCTGAAGGCGGTTGTCACCCTGGTCATCGTGACTCTACTTTGGGGTTTTAATTATCCTGTCATCAAGTATTCGAATCAAGGCGTGTCACCCGTCTTTGCATCGACTTTAAGGTCGATTATTGCTTCGATTTGTGGGCTGTTCTACTGCCTCAGAAAAGAAGAAAAGTTATTCCATACGGATAGGATGCTCTTTCACGGGATCATGGTGGGTCTTTTGTTCGGAGCGGAGTTCGCATGTATCTACTTTGGCCTGCTCTATACAGATGCCGCCCGCTCCGTGGTCTTCGTCTATCTCAGCCCCTTTGTTGTGGCCATCGGGGCCCATTTTTTTCTCAAGGGAGACCGGCTGACCCTTCCAAAAATGTTAGGCCTTGTCCTGGCTTTTACCGGCATCTTCCTCGTCTTTGGCGGTAGGCCCAGAACGGCCAAAGCATCCATGTTCTTCGGAGACATTTTACAGATCGCGGCTGCCGTCTTGTGGGGCGCCACAACCCTTTACATCAAGAGGTTTATGGCAGAGAGGATTGAACCTATACACACCTTTCTTTATCAGCTTTTCTTCTCGATTCCTATCCTGCTCGTCATTAGCATCATCCTCGAACCGAAGTGGATCTACAAGATTGATCCTTATATCATCGCCTCTCTTTTCTACCAATCGGTCATCATCGCCTTTATCACTTACTTGGTATGGTTCAAGCTCATCCACAAATACTCGGTGAGTAGGCTCTCCGCTTTCACTTTTTTCACCCCAATTTTCGGGGTTCTTTTCGGCATCCTTCTCCTCCACGAGGAGCTGACAGCCTCTTTAATGATCGGCCTTCCCATGGTCTCCATGGGGATTTTTTTGGTGAACTGGAGAAGAAGGACAGCCGTTTGATGTGAGGTTCTTCTATGCCCACCGGAATATTCATTGCTCTCTTCGGCTATCTCTTAGGATCGATTCCTACCGGTCTTCTTCTGACCAAATTCTTCTCCAAAGTTGACCCGAGAAAGGCAGGAAGTAAAAACATTGGGGCGACCAATATCTTTCGAACGGCGGGAAAGTCATTGGGTGCCCTGACGCTGGTCGGAGATGTGCTGAAAGGGGTGATCCCTACCGTGATGGCCATGCATTGGGTTCTTGCGGACCAGTGGGGCCTCTCACATCACGTATGGATAGCCCTCGCAGGGTTGAGCCCATTCCTCGGCCATGTCTTCTCCATTTTTCTCGGGTTTAAAGGTGGGAAGGGGGTTGCGACCGCGCTTGGCGTTTACCTTCCGATTTCGACCATTTCGGTTCTCGTTGAATGCCTTATCTTTCTGGGAATTGTTTGGAAATGGAGGTTCATTTCATTGGGGTCTATCATCTGCGCAACGACCATTCCGATTCTCATCGCTTTTTTCAGGAGCGATTCACCGGTTTACTTCATCCTAAGCGTTATTATAGCCGCCCTGATCCTCTATCGACATCAGCCGAATATCTCCAGGCTTTTGCAAGGGACGGAGAGCAAATGGAAGTCCACCTAGTGTCCTGAGTCAGAAGTCCCTTTACTTTGAATGTCATTCCGGGCTTGACCAAGCTTGCCCCGTGCTTGACACGGGGGAATCCTATGATTTCAACTGGATTTCTGCCCAGGCTTCGCCGAGGCGAGCTTTTGCGGGAATGACAGCTTCTGAACTTATGTAAAGAAGTGTTGGACGCAGTACACTAGAATGGAGAATGTGGAATGCGGATTGCGGAATTAAGGAAAACAGGATACCAGGTTGTAAGATTTACTAACCCGGTACCCGTGCCTACCCTTAGGCAGGCACTACCTGGTAACCTGGTTGGCTGATAAAAGCTTCGGATAATCTAAATTCGAAGTTGACTAAAGTTTTTTCAGGGCGGCCCTGGCTCTTCTTTCCTTTTTCGAGGGTCTTCTGGAGAGCCCCTTTTTCTTTGTTCCCTTCTCATCCTCCTCATCTTCTTCAGGGCTCCCTTCGACCTTGTAAGAAGATCCTTCCAGCTTCTCTTGAAATTGCTCGGAGGGAATCACAGCGGCGTCTATTCGTTCAGCAAATCGTGATATCTCTCGGTCCGAAGTAACCACAATCGCTCCCGAGCCTTTCTCCCTAACCAGCCGCTTGATCACCTCATCCGCCTTCTCTCCTAATCTGGAGTAGATGACTTCGACCCCCTTTTGGATGTCTCTTTTTTCAGCGGCCCAACCTCCCAGCCATCCATCGAAGACGACAGTAATCGCGGAGGATTTAAGTTTTTGATAAGCTGAAAGTTGATCAATAAGACGGTCGCGTTCCCACCGGAGCTGGACGGAACTGAGGCGGGTCAATGAGTGAGTAATGTGCAGGAGGTTATAGCCGTCGATGATGAGATGCATTCCGATTGCGGATTGGCGATTTCGAAATGCGGAATAGATATTAGGAAATCCGAAATCCGCATTCCTAATTCCGAAATAAGAGTATCAGAGATAGTCCAGCCACTCTCTATGGCTTGGTTCTTTTCCTCTGACGATATCGAAGAAAGCGGCTTGAAGTCCTTTGGTCATTGGACCTGGCTTTCCATCCCCGATCATGCGGTCGTCGACCTCTCGGATGGGCGTCAGTTCGGCAGCCGTCCCCGTAAAGAAGGTTTCCTGAGCCGTATACAGCTCATCTCGAGTAAACCGTTCCTCCAGCAGAGCGATCTTCTTCGCCTTGGCCATCTGAATCACGAAATCACGGGTGATACCGGGAAGGATGGAGGCGAGCGGAGTTGTTTTCAAAGCCCCTTTTTTCAGCATAAATATATTCTCTCCGCTGGCCTCTGAGACATAGCCCTCGGTGTCGAGCATCAAGGCCTCGTCATATCCCATCTTCATCACTTCTCACTTGGCTAGAACTGAGTTCACATAGTTGCCGCAAATTTTCGCCTTGGTCATCATCACATTGACATGGTGACGGGTGTAGGAGGAAACCTTTACCCGGATTCCTTTTTCTATAGCCCCTTCCCCCAGATAGGCTCCCCATGACCATGTGATAATGGCGACTTGGATTGGATTCTCTCCGGGATAAACCCCCCATGACCCCTTCCCCGATGAAAACGATCGGTCGGATGTAACCCTCTCTCAATTGGTTCACGCGCAGTATCTCTTTACAGGCCTCCGAAATCTCCCTTTTAGAATAAGGGATCTTAATATCCGCGATCTCAGCGGAATCGAACAGCCGGTCTACATGCTCCCTTAGCCTGAAGACTGCGGACTTCCCATCATGACAAAGATAACATCGGATTCCTTCAAAGACGGCCAAGCCATAATGAAGACTGTGCGTCAGGATGTGGACATTGGCCTCTTTCCAAGGGATCAAATTTCCATCCATCCAGATCTTCGATACCTTCTCCACCATAAGCTGAACCCTCCAGGCCGTATCCCGGGAGAACACGAACGCCGTGTCTTCTCCCCGTGTCGGAAGGAGGAAATACCTTAAAGCGGCCCCCCCATGCCCTCCTAACGCCCTTTGGGGATCATTTTTTAGCCTATTTTAGCCGGGTTGTCAAAAGAAAGTTTACAAGTGCCTATCAGTGTGTTAATTGTTAATTCTTCATCAAACGATACGCAGGAGGGCGAAATGGAAAGGACGTTGATTACTGGAGGAGCAGGATTTCTCGGCTCCCACCTCTGCGATTTTTTTGTTGCCCAGGGACACAATGTGATCTGTATAGATAACTTGATCAAAAAGGAGAATATTGAAAATATCGCTCACCTCATGGGACATGAAAGATTTCAATTTATCAAATACGATGTTACCGAATATCTTTATGTTGAGGGCAAACTCGACCATGTCCTCCACTTCGCATCTCTCGCCAGTCCGAAGGATTACCTCGACTATCCCATTCAAACGTTAAAGGTGGGATCCTTGGGCACTCACAAAGCGCTCGGTTTAGCAAAAGAAAAAAATGCGAGTTTCCTCCTCGCTTCGACGTCCGAAGTCTACGGAGACCCCAGCGTTCATCCCCAGCCGGAGTCTTACCCGGGAAATGTCGATCCTGTTGTGCCAAGAGGAGTTTATGACGAGGCAAAGAGATTCGCAGAAGCCATCACCATGGCTTACCACAGAACCCACGGCCTGCGAACTCGCATTGCGAGGATCTTCAATACTTACGGTCCAAGGATGAGGCTTGACGATGGAAGGGCCTTGCCTAACTTCATGGTCCAGGCACTGAGGGGAGAGGAGATCACGGTTTACGGAAATGGTTCCCAAACCCGCAGTTTCTGTTATGTGGACGACCTCATCGTGGGGATCAAGCAACTTCTTGATTCCGATGTTGCAGACCCCGTCAACCTGGGAAACCCCGAGGAGATCACCGTCTTGGACTTCGCCAAAGAGATCGTCCGCCTGACCGGAAGCAAGAGCCGAATCATCTTCGGTCCCTTACCGCAGAACGACCCCAAGGTAAGGCAGCCGGACATCAGCAAGGCTAAAACGATGTTAGGATGGGAGCCGAAAGTAAGCCGCCAAGAAGGGTTGAGAAGAACGGTGCAATACTTCAAGGAAAAACTATCTCAGTGATTCGGAAATCTCTTTCCTTTGGGAGCGTAAAATTGCTAAACGGACAAGAGCTTAGCTGGGAGGAGTTTTAAGAAGGAAGGGATACTCTAATCTGAGCCCGGTCTGTTAAGGCGGTCTTAACGGTTTGGACTCCAGAAAGAATCTCCGACAGATGCTCTTCGCCTTCGGCGAAATAAAGCCTCAGATTCTTGATCCGTTTGCCATTCAACGAATATCCCCTGAAACCTAATCCATTCACGATCCCTTCAATGAGAACCTCGGCCATCTTGCTACAATTCACATTGGTGCCCTCCCCATAAGGGAGAGAAAGGCAGATTTCAGAAGCATCCAGTCTCTGAAGGATTTGTAAGAGGCGCAGGGGGACTTCCCTGAGGCGAAGAGAACGGTATTCCTTCAATTCCCCGAGGCCAAGGAGAAGGATCATCCGCGGCATAACCCTCCCTTGTGAAGGGACCAAGATCGTTTCGTTCCAATCACCCGACAGCTTCTTTTCCATCAGAAACCGAGAGAACTTCCCATTGAACCTCCAATCGATCAAACCACTCGAGCCCTTGAGAGGCCTCTCGTCCTTAAAAAATCCACTCACCAAGAGGTCACACTTCTGACCATCAACCCTTTCTTTGGAGAGAATGACATCCATATTCCTTAACCTAATCCCCCTCTTTCCCCTTTAATCTACGGGGAATGAAGGGGGGTTACAAGAGGGGAAAGCCGCCCAGACGAAGCCGGAAGGACCTCTTTCTCGTTCATTGTTCATCCTACCAACTGGGCCTATCCGCTTTAACCAAGAGTCTATTTTTATCAGATGGGTTTTCTGACAACCTCATTCTGGATCCGGTCTAAAATGCCGTTGATGAAACCTCCGGAGTCCTCGGATCCATACCGTTTCCCGAGGTCAATGGCTTCGTTAATGGTAACTTTAGGGGGAATCTCTTCACAGTAGAGGAGCTCGAAAAGGGCCATACGGAGGATATTTCTTTCAATGATATTGATACGGTCTAAACGCCAATTTTCTGAATATTGCTGGATGAGCCGATCTAACGCTTCACGGTGCTCTAAAACACCCAAGACAAGAAGCTTCATAAACTCGTCCGCCTCTCCGTTGCGTGAAAAATGCTCCTGAAATTGACCGAGAGCTGTGATCGCCTCTTGCTTCGTAATATTCAATTGAAAAAGAACCCGGAGGGCATACTCCCTCGATCTCCTTCTTCTCCTCAAACTACCCTTTACCCTTTCCTATCTCCTTCATGAGGTTGGCCATTTCGATGGCAGACATGGCCGCATCGAATCCTTTATTTCCGACTTTGGTCCCTGCCCGTTCAATCGCTTGCTCGATGGTATCGGTGATCAACACCCCAAAGGAGACAGGGACTTCACTTTCCAGGGTGAGGCTCGCAATTCCTTTGGTGACTTCGTTAGCAATGTACCCAAAATGCGGTGTCGCCCCGCGAATCACTGAACCTAAGCAGATGACGGCATCGTACCTTCCGCTCTTTGCCAACTTTTTTGCGATGAGAGGAATCTCAAACGCCCCCGGAACCCGGGCCACCGAGCAATCCCCCTCCTCTGCTCCGCTCCGCCGCAAAGCGTCCATTGCCCCTTCCAGAAGTCTCTCGCCAATGAAGTCATTGAATCGGCTTAATACAATTCCGAATTTGAGTCCTTTGGCCGTCAATTTACCCTCGAAGGTCTTTACCATCATCTTCTCCTTTCATTGTGAACCGTGTCGGTGATTCGCAATTCGAAATTCTTACTCTGCTAATAACCTATCATTATTCATTCTTATCAAGTCACGAGTCATCCCAATCACCATTAGTCTCCTAATTTGATGGAAAGGAGGTGACCCATCTTCTTTGCCTTGGCCTTGAGATATTCAATGTTCTCCTGGTGGGGTTTTGTCTCGATGGCCACCCGCTCAACCACCTCGATACCGTATCCTTCCAGGCCGATGATCTTTCGAGGATTGTTTGTCATCAGGCGAATCTTATGAAGGCCAAGATCGGCGAGAATCTGAGCGCCGATTCCATAATCCCTCATATCGGCCTTAAACCCAAGCGCCTCATTGGCCTCTACCGTATCCTTCCCCATGTCTTGAAGACAGTAGGCCCTCAGTTTATTGACCAACCCGATTCCTCTCCCTTCCTGCCGCATGTAGACGATGACCCCTTTCCCTTCTTTTTCCACCATGGCCATGGCTGTATGAAGTTGTTCTTCGCAGTCACATCGCCTCGATCCGAACACATCACCCGTCAAGCATTGCGAATGAACTCTCACCAGGACCGCATCCTCCGTCCCGATCTCCCCTTTGACCAAAGCGATGTGGTGATACGGGTCCACATCGTTCTCGTAGGCAATGGCGGTAAAGGCGCCCCCGTATTTTGTAGGAAGGGTGGCTGTCGCAATCCTTCGAACCAAAGACTCCTTATTCAAGCGATACTTGATCAAATCGGCAATCGTTACAATCTTCAGTCGATGTTCTTCGGCAAAGACCCGGAGATCTGGCATCCTGGCCATCGTCCCATCGTCTTTCATAATCTCGCAGATCACCCCTGCTGGCTTCAGTCCTGCCAATCTTGCTAAATCGACCGATCCTTCGGTCTGACCGGTTCTGACCAATACCCCACCCTGTCTTGCCCTTAACGGAAAGATATGCCCGGGCGAGACCAAGTCCTCGGGTTGGGTGCTTTCGTCCACCGCCGTCAAAATCGTTGCTGCCCGGTCAGCTGCTGAAATGCCCGTGGTCACCCCTTTCCGGGCATCGATGGAGACGGTGAATGCGGTCTGGAATCGCGAGGTATTTTCAGAGACCATCATCGGCAGACGAAGCTCATTCAGCCTTTCGTCCGTCAATGAAAGACAGATCAGTCCCCTTCCGTATTTTGCCATAAAATTGATCGTCTCAGGCGTTGCCTTCTCCGCTGCCATCGTGAGATCGCCTTCATTTTCCCGATCCTCGTCGTCGACCAGGATCACCATCCTTCCCTGACGAATATCCTCCAAAGCTCCCTCAATTCTATGAATCATTCGAACCTCTCAATCTCCTTTGATGAAACCGTGCTCCTCTAAAAAAGAGCGATCCACTTCGCCGGATTTCTTCTCCCTTTGGCCTAACAATTTTTCAACGTATTTCCCTAAGATGTCCGCTTCCAAATTGATCCGATCTCCAACTTTTTTATCTTCGAGAGTGGTTTTCTCTACCGTAAACGGAATCAGGGTCATTTGAATCTCCCCCCCATGGTATTCATTCACTGTCAGGCTGACCCCATCAACAGCGATGGACCCCTTTTGGACAACATACCTCGCTACGGATTCAGGAATCTTTATTCTCAGGAGAAAGAAATCTCTTTCCTTCCTTTTTTCGGCAATCACCCCGATCCCGTCGATATGCCCGGTGACGATATGGCCGCCCAGGCGGTCGTTCAGTCTCAGCGCTCTTTCCAGATTGACTTGGTCTCCTTCCTTTAATTCCCCCAACAACGTTCTCTGAAGAGTCTCTTGGGAGAGATCAAGTTCAATCGCTTGCTCCTTATTCCCTGCTACAGTAAGACAAACTCCATTTACATTAATACTATCACCAAGTTGCACTTCTGTCAAATGACGTGGCAATCCTATGGTCAGTCTCTTTTCTCGCCCCCGGTACTCCACCCTCACCACCTTGCCCTTGTCCTCTATGATCCCGGTGAACATTACTTTATTCCCCATCCCAAATAGCCTTCCAACAGCACATCTTCTCCGATTCGTTTTGCTTTCATCTCTTTCAGAGGAATGGCTTCTTGAAGTCTGAATACACCTTTCCCCCCAAAGATTCCCGGGGCCTGAAAGTCACCGATCACCTTGGGAGAGAGAAAGAGAAGAAGTTTATCGATCAACCCTTCATCCAAAAACGATCCATTGACCCGACTCCCTCCTTCGACCAGAAGACTCGTTATCCCGATCTCTCCTAGCTTGAAAAGACAAGACTTGACGTCAACCCTTCCCTCTTTGGAAGGGAGGGTCATGATCCGGACGCCCCTCTTCGCCAACCTGTCTATCTTGTCTTCGGGGGCTAACTCTGTCGCTGCGATGATGACCCTTGCAGGAAAATCCCCAATGACTCTGGCTTCTTCAGGGATCTTCAACCGACTATCGAGAACAATTCGATAAGGGTCTCTCCCTCCCTTGATTCCCGTTGTAAGCAACGGGTCGTCTGTCAGTACGGTCCCGATGCCGACAAGAACGCCATCGACTTGATCCCTCAATTTATGGACGAAGCGTCGCGAGTCCTCCCCAGAAATCCATTTGGAATCACCGCCTCGGGTTGCTATCTTACCGTCCAGCGTGGCGGCAACCTTTAGAGTAACAAAGGGCTCTTTTTCCAAGATATACTTACAAAAAGCCTCATTCAATCTCCGGCATTCTCTTTCTAAAATTCCTACTCGGACGTCGAGGCCCGCCTTTTTCAGGGCCTTGATCCCTTTCCCCCCTACCAACGGGTTCGGATCCTCCATGCCAATCACCAAGCGTTTCACACCCGCTTTGATCACCTGGGGAGCGCACGGAGGAGTCTTTCCGTAATGCGTGCAGGGTTCCAGATTGATATAAAGCGTGGCTCCTTTGGCTTCTTCCCCCGCTCGTCGGAGGGCGATGATCTCGGCATGAGCCTCTCCTGCTTTTGCATGATACCCCTGCCCAACCACATCGTCCTTTTTCACCAGAATGGCACCCACCATGGGATTGGGAGAGGTTCTGCCTCTTCCTTTTTCCGCGAGGCGCAGCGCTCGTTTCATCCATCGTTCGTCATCCATCATGGTGAACACCGATTCGTGATGGTG
>Ga0187772_10000824_pt1 | contig 14186 bp, 15 predicted proteins | sample 0116_SJ02_MP15_2_FD_133137 | JGI IMG/M metagenome (GOLD analysis project Ga0187772, IMG submission 133137) | Tropical peat soil microbial communities from peatlands in Department of Meta, Colombia - 0116_SJ02_MP15_20_MG | ecosystem: Environmental > Terrestrial > Soil > Wetlands > Peat | place... | reverse complement strand
TCGCTTCCCCCGGCCACCGATAGCGCGGCGGCCGTCAAGGGCTCGGCCACCCTGGGATTGGTATTTACCATTTGCCCCGGTGGGGACGTTGCGTACCCCTCCGACCCGCTCGGAGCCGGGCCGACAGCTCTAGGATTTCGACCATCCACTGGGCGGTTGGCTCAGCGAGAAGAGGTTACCATCGGGATCCCGGAACGTGGCGGCCACGCCCCAGGGGTACTCCTTCGGCGGCTGGGGGAACTCCACGCCACGCGAGCTGAGCTCCCGGTGCACCTCTCGGCAGTCGTTCACGCGAACGACGATCGGTGGGTTCTTGCCGGGGGCCCACTGCTTCGACCATGCCTTCTGCTCCGGGTCGGTGGCCGACCCGACCTCCCACAGCGCGAGCTCGAGCTCCTGGCCCTTCGGTCCCACCGTTACCCACCGGTATCCGCCCGGGAGCGTGACGTCGGTCTTCTTCTCGAACCCGACGGACTCCGTGTAGAACGCCAGGGCCTTCGGCTGGTTCGACACCACGATCGTGAACTGGGTGATCTTGCCTTCCATGGTTCCTCGTCCCTATCGGCCGGCTCGACCGAGGACGGAGCTACTCCGGGGTGCGATAAGAGCACGCCGCCTCGGACGACAGGATTCCCCGCGCCGAACGCGGGATGCGAGGGTTCCGCGCGGGCCAGACTTAATGGGCAAAGTTTCTGGTGGGGACGTCGGAGGTACCTCTCCGTGACGCACGAGCCGAACTGGAAGGGGCTACTCGAAGGGTGGGACGCCCAGCAGGAGGCGTTCAACCCGGACCGGGAACGACGGTTCTCGGTGATGTTCGACGCGCTTGCCGCGTCCCTGCCACGGCGGTTCACCGCGCTGGACCTCGGTTCGGGGCCGGGGTCGCTGAGCGTACGACTCCTGCGTCGGTTTCCGTCCGCCCGAGCAATCGCCATCGACTCTGACCCCGTGACCCGGCGGATTGGCGAGGGCGCCCTCGGGACGGTGGGCGGTCGGCTCCGATGGGTCGACGCGAAGCTCGGTTCGCCCGGGTGGACCGACCGGTTGCCCCAGCGCCGGTTCGACGCCGCGGTGAGCACGACCGCCCTCCACTGGCTGCCCGTTGCGGACCTGCGAAGATTGTACCGCGACCTCCACCGTGTCCTGCGACCGGGCGCGGTGTTCCTCGACGGCGACCATCTTCCCTGGGGCCGGGAGGACCGCGGGCTCGCCCGCCTCGCCGAAGGGGTGCGCCGCGTTCGGTTCCGGGGCGTGCGGCTCGATACGGAGTGGACGGCGTGGCGGGCGTGGTGGGAGGCGGCGGAGAAGATCCCGGCGCTGCGTCCGTACTTCGCCGAGCGCGAGCGCCGTTCGGCCCAGCATCCGCGCACCGGCGACATCACCCTCCCGGTTCACGTCGCGGCTCTTCGACGGGCCGGATTCCGGGACGTGGGAGTGATCTGGCAGGACCTCACGAACCGGGTCCTCTTCGCACGTCGAGCACGAGCGTAAGCCTCGCCCCTGCCCGCGAAATGTATTGAACCTCGCCGGGGTGGCGGTCCGATGCCTCCTCGCCGCCTCGCGTTCCTCGGCCGGCTGTTCCGGCGGGTCTGGATCTTCCTCGCGGGGTACGCGGGGGTCGTGATGGTGGCCACGCTCGGCTTCTACTTTCTCGAAAGCGGCCGGCCGACCCTCCTCAACTCGCTCTACTGGGCGATGATCACGCTCTCGACGATCGGCTACGGGGACCTCGTGCCGAACAACGAGCTCGCGAAGCTGTTCACGGTGGGCATCGCCGGGACCGAGGTGTTCCTCGGGGCGTATCTCGTATCGATCATCATCGCCGGAGTGCAGGAGGAGGGGCAGCACCGGGCGCTCGGAACCCTCGGGACGAACCTCTCCGGACATATCGTGGTGCTCGGGTACGGTCCGGTCGGACGGGCCGCGGTGCGCGAGCTCCTCGCCCAGGAGGAGAAAGTCGCCATCGTGACGAAGGACCCCGCCGAGGTCGCCGGCATCCGCACCCTGGGGGACGATAAGCACGTCTTCGTCACGTACGCCTCCGAGATGGACCAGGAGATCCTCCACCGCGTGAACGTGGAGGGGGCTCTCTCGGTGATTGTCTGCACCGAGGATGATACCGCGAACCTGGTGGGGACGCTCAACGTCCGGGAGATGAACCCCGGGGTCCGCATCGTCGTCTCGGTGAGCCGACCGGAACTCCGGCACACGCTCCGCACCGCGGGGGTCACCTACGTCGCCTCCCCGAGCGACATGGGCGGCCGAATCTGCGCGGACGCCGCGTTCCGTCCGGAAGTGGCGAACACGATCGACGACCTCACCACGACCGAATTCGGCGTCGACCTCGAGGAGTTCGTCCTCACCGCGAGGACCCCGATCTCGACCCAGGCGCTCCCCGAGGCGGAGCGGCTCGTGCGGGCCGCGAGCGACTGCCTCGTCGTGGGCTATGCGCGGCCGGACGCGAGGGGCGATTTCAAGACGGTGCTGAATCCCCCCTCCACCTTCCACTTCGCCCCGGGGGACGCGCTGCTGGTGATCGGCACCCTCGACAACCTCCACAAGCTCCACCGCTGGCTCGGCGTCGACCAGGGCCGATAGAGGGCGGCCGTGTTCTCATCCGAAGCCTGGGCCGCCCTGGCCCTGTTCATCGTCGCCTACGCACTGTTCGCGCTCTTCGAGCGGTACCGCGTCGCGGTGGCGGCGGTCGCCGCCGCGTTCCTGCTCCTCATCGGCTGGGTGCCGTGGTCGGACCTGTTCCCGACCGGATGGAGCGGGAAGAGCGTCGTGGTCGAATGGAACACGGTGGCCCTCCTCGCCGGGCTGCTCCTCTTTTCCGGCCTCCTCGGCTCGCTCGGGTTCTTCCGGTGGGTGAGCTACCGGCTCATCGCGCGGACCGGGGAGCGTCCGTTGCGGCTGTTCTTCGGGCTCGCCGGCCTCGCGTTCGTGCTCTCCGCGTTCATCAACTCGATCGCGGTGATGCTGGTCCTCGCCGCGGTCACGCTCGACGTGGCGCGCCACTCCGGGCAGGACCCCGTGCCGCTGCTGCTCGCCGAGATCTCGGCCGCGAACATCGGCGGGGCGGCCACCTACGTCGGCGACCTTCCGAACGTCATCCTCGGGACGTACGGGAACTTGAGCTTCACCGACTTCCTCCTCCACACGGGCCCCCCCGCGCTCGCGGCCCTCCTGGTCGCCCTCGCGCTGTTCTCTCGGCAGGTCGCGCGCCGCCCTTCCTCGCCCGCGCCCGCTCCGATGCCGACACCTCCCGTCGACCGGCTCTGGCTCGGCAGCGCGCTCGCCGCGTTCGCGACGATGCTCGCCCTGCTCGCGACCGCCCCTCTCACCGGAATACCGGTCTGGACGATCGGGGTCGGAGGCGGGCTCGTCGCCCTCGCAATCGGAGGGGCGCACCATCTCCGCCCGCTCCTGCTCGCGCTCGACTTCGAGACGATCGGATTCTTCGTCTTCCTGTTCGTGATGGTCGGCGGCCTCGTCACCACCGGCGCCCTCGGTGGGATCGCGAGCGGGATCGCCTCCGCCGGGACCGGGAATCTCCTCGTCACGGGTTCGATCCTGCTCTGGTCGCTCGGACTGCTCTCGAGCTGCGTCAACAACGTCCCCCTCGCTGCGGCCGCCGCCCCTCTGATCGGGCAGGTCGGCCTCGACACGGGCCTCCCCACCGCGCCGATGCTCTATGCTGCCGCACTCGGCACCGACATCGGGGGCAACGGGACCCCGATCGGAGCCTCCGCGAACGTCGTCGGGCTCGCGGCGGCGAGGCGCGCGGGCGTGGCAGTCGGTTGGGGAACGTACCTGAAGCGCGCCTTCCCGGTCATGCTCGCGTCGCTCGCGGTGTCGAACCTCGTGTGGCTGTTCGTTCACTGAGGCGCCGTCAGGAGCGGCCCGGGCCGCGCGGGGGACCGCTAAGCGTACCCGAACTGGCGTCGCGCGAAGTCGGTCATCCGGTCGGGGCCCCACGGTGGCTCCCAGACGACGTCGACCCGGACGCTCGCGACGCCGCTCGCCGTGCGGGCGCTCTGGGCGACCTCCTCGGTGAGCGCTTCGATGGCGGGGCAGCCGGGGCTCGTCATCGTCATGCGGATCGTGAGGCCCCCCGACGCGTCCCAATCCATCCCGTAGATGAGACCGAGGTCGATGATGTTCATCGGGATCTCGGGGTCGTAGATGTTCCGGAGCGCGTCCCGGATCCTCGCTTCGACCTCGGGCCGGGCCGGGCCTTTCTCCCCGGGGGGCGCGGTCGCCGCGGGGGGTGGCGGAGCCGACGGAGCGGGCGGGGCGGTCGTGGAGGGGAGGAACGGTCCGACCACCTCGAAGCCGGTGCGGCCGGGTTCCGCGTGGTAGCGGACCTCCGCGTCCAGGAGGAACTTGAGGCTGCTCTCGTCCAGGAGGAGCGGGAGCCCTTCGACCTGGACGGCGACGTCGCGGACCGACGGATGGTCGATCATCATCTGGGCGTGCGGCCGCATCCCCCGCTCGACCCAGATCCGGATGCCGGAGCCCGGCGGACGGCCGGCGAGCGCCCCGGCGAGGGCCGCCCGGGCCTCGGGCGTCACCTTGAGCCGTACCGGGGGATGGCCCGGAGCCGCCTCGGAGGTCATCGGGAACCTACCGGCCCCCACTGCCCCCGGTCGGGTTTACGTCTATCGGACCGGGTCGGTCGGTAGCTCACCAGCCCGTCACGTCGCCCAAGAACTCCGAGATGATCGCGTTGAACTCGCGCGGCTGCTCGAGAACGGCGAGGTGGCTACTGTTCGGGAGCACGCGGAGGTGCGCGGGCTCGATCCGCTCGGCCATCTCGACCGAGGGGCCGAGGAAGTAATCGTACCGGCCGACCACGACCACGCACGGGAGCTCGATCCTGGAGTAGTACTTCCGTCCGTCCCAGTTGGCGAGCGTCCCCTCGACCGCGTAGAGGTCGCCCCGCGGGGACATCATCGCCCGGTAGACGGTCTGGTTGATCTTCGTCGCCTTGAGGTCGCGCGGAATGCCCTTCAAGAACCTCGTGTAGAACGGCTCCCGGATCCGCTCCGCGAGCTCCTGGTACTCGGACGAATCGAAGGTCTTCGCCCGGGTGAGCTCCCGAAGGCGGGCGCGCTGGCGCGGGTTCGCGCACGAGATGACGAGAGCGTTCGCGGCCCGGATCTCCTCGGCGCTGCCCGCGGTGCCGCAGAGGAGCATGGACGTGAGGTGCCGCGGGTAGCGATGGGCGTACTCGAGCACCACGTACCCCCCGGCCTCGTAGCCCAGCAGATGAAGCTCCGTGATCCGGAGGGCGCGGCGAATCGCCTCGACGTCCTCGGCTTGGTTCTGGATCGTGTAGTCGCTCGCGCGCTTCGGCGCCCAGCTGTGGCCAACGCCCCGGGGGTTGAACAGGACGACGCGCAGATTCACGTTCGCGAGCTTGAGCAGCGTCCTCAGGTAGTGGTACGTACCACCGGGACCGCCCGGGTGCACCAGCAGGGTCGCGGGACCCTTCCCTTGGGAGACGTACTCGAACGACCGGCCACCCGAAACGGTCACGCGCCGCACGCGGGCCATGCTGAGGCGTAATACGTCGATGAGAAAAGCGTCACCTCAGGGTCCCCCGTGCGCACGGGAGGAGGGACCCGCGGCGGAGGCCGAAGGGGTCCGCAAGCTCTAATTGTCGGCGGGAGTGCCCCGAATCCCACCCATGGCTCCGGAGAAGGCCGACTCGCTGGCGTTGCTCGAGAAGGAGATCATCGCCCACCTCTTCGTCCTCCGGCCGACCACCGCCGCGTATTTGGGGCTGCACGACTACGATGGGTTGCTCCCGGACCTATCGGTCGAAAGCTCCGACCGCTGGGTCGCGACCGCGAAGGGTTTCCTCGAGCGGCTCGGTGAGGTTCCCGAGGCCGACCTCACGCCGGCCCGACGGCTCGACCGGAACCTCCTGCGGCTCCTCCTCGAGGGGAATCTCTTCGACCTCGAGGCGACCCGCGAGCTCGACCGGAACCCGATGAGCTATCTGTTCCAGCCGGACCTCACGAACTACATCGCGCGGGACTATGCGCCGGTCGCGACCCGCGTGGCGGCGATCGTCCGGATCCTCACGTCCGTGCCGGCGCTGCTCGAGGGGGCGAAACGGCGTCTCGAGCCGCACCTTCCCCGACCGTTCGTGACGCTCTCGATCCAGATCGCGGGCGGGCTTCCGGCCCACTTCGCCGAAGGCGAGGCGTTTGCGCGGACCAGCTCCGACGAGCTCGGCGATGAGGTGGGCCGGGCTCGGGAGGGGGCGGAAGCCGCTGTCCGCTCGTTCGCCGAGTGGCTCGAGTCCGAGCGCCTGCCCCACGCGACCGACGACTTCGCGCTCGGAGCCGAGCGGTTCCAGCAGCTTCTCTGGGTCCGCGAGGGACTCACGATGCCCGTGGACGACGTGTTGCGACGGGGCCGCGAGGACCTGAAGCGGAACCGGGACCGTTTGAGCGAGATCGCTCGCCGGGAGGGAACGTCGATCGAACGGCTGGTCGCGCGCCTCTACGAGAATCACCCTTCCGCCACCGAACTGATCCCGCTCACCCGACGCCTCGCGGACGAAACGCGGGAGTTCGTTCGGACGAAGGAGATGGTCTCGATCCCCGAGCCCGAGGTCGTCCACGTCCGGGAGACACCGTCCTGGGCGAGGAACCTCTGGACCGCGGCGATGAGCCCGCCCGGCCCGTTCGAAAAGCCGGTCGATGGGATCTACTGGGTGACGTCGGTCGACCCCGCGTGGAGCGAGGGGCAGACGGAAGGCTGGCTGCGGACGCTCAATCATGCGATGCTGAAGAACACGACGGTGCACGAGGTCTGGCCGGGCCACTACCTCCAGTCGCTCCACTTCCACCGGACCCAGCAGAGCCTGGTCCGGAAGGTTTGGTTCTCCTACTCGTTCATCGAGGGGTGGGCGCACTACTGCGAGCAGGCGGTCCTAGAGGCCGGGTTCGACAGCGGTTCGACGGCCTCGGAGGTGACGCAGCTCCATGACGCCCTGCTCCGCGACTGCCGGCTGATCGTGTCGATCGGGATGCACACCCAAGGGATGTCGGTCGCGGACGCCGCGCGCCTTCTGCGGACGGAGGCGCACCTTGAGGAGGTGCATGCCCAGCGGGAGGCGATCCGCGGCACGTACAACCCCGAGTACTTCTGCTACACGCTCGGTAAGCTCGCGATCCTCGACGTTCGGTCGAAATACCTGGCCTCGAAGTTCCGCAACTCCTCGAAGGCGTTCCACGACACGCTCCTCGCGTTCGGGACCCCGCCGATCGGATTCCTCGACGGACTCCTCGCGGGGGTCTAGCGCCTCCGCTCCGACCGTGTCCGCTCCCTCGCCACCTCCGCTTCCGCCGCCCCACACGAGGGTCGGGGTCGGTGGGGTCCTGATCCGGAACGGGCGCGCGCTCGTCAACCGCGCGGTCTACCGAACCCGGTTCACGGTCCCGAGCGGGTACGTCGAGCCCGGCGAGAGCCTCGAAGCGGCCGTCGTCCGTGAGTTCGAGGAGGAGACCGGTGTGAAGGTACGCGTCGGTCCGCTGCTCCTCACCCGCCACAAGGTGATCGCGGAGGCGGAAAGTGACGTCTACTTCGCCTTCGCCCTCGAGTACGTTGCTGGGACGCCGACCGCGCGTCCCCCCGAGATCGCCGAAGTGCGCGAGGTCCCGGTCGACGAGGCGCTTGGCGCCGCCTGGATCTCGGAACTCTCCCGCATGGCGATCCGCCTCGCCCGTCACGGGTCGGCCGGATGGCCACGGTCGGCGTGGAAGGGTGGCGAAGCTCCGGGGCGGGCATCGGAAGCGTACCACCCGGGCGAACGGTGAGCCTCGGGCGGGCGCCCGCCGCCGGCCGCCGGACCGGACCGAAAAAAGCGGAGTGCGGGCACCGGGATTTGAACCCGAGTTATAGGCTTGGCAAGCCTATGTGATAACCAGACTACACTATGCCCGCAGCGCGAGGGGCCATCGCTCGTTCTATCTAAAGTCGCGCCTCGCCGCGCCCCTAATAGTGGTACCGGCGCAGCCAGAAGACATCCTCGGTACGGAGGTCATCGAGCACCCGGCGGATGGTGCGCGGCTGCTTCAGGAAGAACGGCAGGTTCTGAATCGTGAGCTCCCCACGGGCGTGCACGCGGGTGCGCTTCCCCTCGTCCACGTAGGTGAGCTCGAGAAAGTCGCCCGCCGTCCACGGCCCCTCGCTCTCGAGGATCTCCCAGCGGAACCGGCCGGGCGGCTCGTGCGTGAGCTTCCAGCGCGACGACTTCGGTTTTCGGTTCACATCGATCACCCGGTCGACCACCGTATCGTGGTCGGTGTGGCTGAGCGTTTTCTGCGAGCGGACGAGGGGATGGATCTCCACGATCTTCGCGTCGTTGAGATGGTCCGTGAGCAATTGCCAGATCACGGCACGCGGCGCGTCGATGAGGTCGTCGTCCTCGTACGCGACCATGTGCGTCCTTCCGAGCGGCCGGGCGGATATCACGGTTCGCGCAAGCCTAGGGCGGGCCGCGGGCGTATGCGCGGGGTTAATACCCCTCTCCGGAACGTCGGTGGCGGAGGAGCGATGGGCGAGCCTTGGTCGGAAGGCGACCCGGTGGCGTTGAAGCGAGCCGGGGAAGCCGCCCGTCTCGTACGACTCGCGCGGGGCCCTCAGACGCTCGGTAACGAGGGCGTGCTCGACCTCACCGAGCTCATCGGAATGGCTCCCGGCACCGTGGTGAACTGGCTCGGGACGGAGTATCGGGCGCTCCGTCCTTCGCTGTCGGACCTGCTCGCTTCGCTCCACCGCGGGGCTCAGATCATCACCGCAAAGGACGCGGCCCACCTCCTGTTGATGGCCGGCGTCAGCCCCGGCGCGACGGTCGCCGAGGCCGGGGCGGGAAGCGGGGCGTTGACGATCGTGCTGGCCCACGCTGTCGGACCGACCGGACGGGTGGTCTCCTACGACCGCCGCGACGATTTCCTCGACGCTGCGCGCGCGAACGTCCGGCGGGCCGGTCTCGAACGCCGGGTCGAGTTCCGGCGGCGTGATGTCGTGTCGGAAGGGATCGACGCGAACGACCTTGCGAGCATCATCCTCGACCTGCCCGAGCCATGGGTGGTGCTGCCGAGCGCGCTTCAGGCCCTCACGCCGGGGGGATACGCCGCGACGTATACCCCGACGTACAACCAGCTGGAGCGCACGGTCCGCTCGTTCCGGGAGCTTGGGTTCGATGAAGTCCGGGCGGTCGAGCTGCTCGAGCGGGGCCTGCATGTCGGGGAGGGAGGCACTCGGCCCGCGTTCGAGATGCTCGGGCACACGGGGTTCTTGGCCGCCGGGCGACGGGTGGCCTAGCCATGGTCATCGCTTCGCTCACGCTCGGGGCCGTGGTCGGGGTTCTCCTCTCCGCGGCGTTCCTCTACTTCGAGGTCGGCCGATTCGCGACCCCCCAGGTACCGGTGACGCTGTTCGACGAGCGAAAGGAGCTGTTCGCCTACACGGCCGGGCTGTTCGTCGGGGTCCCGCTCGCGATCGCGTTCATTCTGTTCGAGGTCGCGATGGGCGCGGGCGCTCTCCTGAGCGCTCTCCTCTGCCTCGGATTGCTCGTGGTCGGGGACGAGGTGGCCCAGTGGGCGCTCCTCCGGACAAGGTTCTGGGGCCGGGAGCCCGCTCGACCGTTCTACGCCCTCGGCTATCGCGCCGCGATCGGCGGGATCATTTCGCTCGCGATCGTCGCCGAATACCTCAGCGGTCCGACGATCACGGTCGACGGGACCGCGCTCGTCCTGGTCGAGTCCGCCGCGATCGTCATGCTCCAGGTCGCGGGGAGCTTTCTCTCGCTGCCGTCCACCACCCCCAGCGAGCGGATCGGTGGAAGCCCGGTGGCGGGCGGCCTCTTCAGCGCCGTCGGGTTCTTCCTGCTCGGCCTCGGCTACGTGGGGGGCGAGGCGACCGCCTACGTGGGCGCGGTCGTCGCTCTCCTCGGGGCGGTCCTCGTCTACCGTCGCCTTCGACCGAGCCTCGCGCACGTGCCGGCCCCGTCCGCCGGACCGCCGCCGAAACTCTCCGAGACACCGCTTGCGTACGGACGGACGGCGGGTTCGGGCCAACCCGCTCCGGGGAAGCCGCCCGGCTCCGGCCCCTAGCGCCGGGCCTCGGCGGTCCTCGCCGAAGGGGCGGCGGTTAGCCTCTTAAGCCGAACAGCCTCCCGCCGCCGGAATGTCGACGCCCGAGAAGGCCCCGCTCGGCCAGCGGTTCCGGCACGGCATGAAAATGTACCGAGCGTGGATCTCGATCTTCGTCCTCGCGGTCGGCGTGCTCCTGACGGTGCTCGCGGCGGGGTTCTTCACACCGCTCTCGACGGTCGCTCCGTTCCCCGCGATCAACGCCGCGACGAACACCGCGAGCGCGAACTACAACCTCGTCTTCGTGATCGTCGGTCCGATCATCTCGATCGTCGGCGGCTACATGGTCGCCGCCTACTCGATCGCCCGCCGTCGCTTCGAGCACCTGATGCTCACGAAGAGCAAGGCGGAGTTCCTGCGTAATATTCCCGAGATCGAGGACCTCCTCTGGGACCTGACCCCCTACGACGAGGTCCGCTACGACCACAAGCGCGCGGAGCTTCGAGTCCGCCGCTAACGGTTCCCCCGTCGGCCCCCGGCGGCGGGTCATCGAGCCGAGTTAAGTATCGCGGACCGGTCCTCGGCCCGTGGCCGGCGCCGGGGTCTCTAGTGACGTCCGCGGCTTCCGCTTCCGTAAGCTCGAGAAGCCCGAGGAGTTCCGCCAGGTCGTCGAAGTCTATCGGTCGATCTGGGGCGAGGGCGAGATTCCGACCACGCTCCAGCGGGCCCTCCTCGACAACGGCGGATTGGTGCTCGGCGCCTTCGCGGACATCCATCTCGCCGGGTTCGCCATCTCCCTGCTCGGCTGGGACGGGACGACCCTCTACCAGTACTCGCACACCACGGCGGTCCGTCCGGAGTACCAGAACCACCACCTCGGCTTCCGGCTGAAGGCGTTCCAGCGCGACGAGGTGCTGAAGCTCGGGCTCTCCGAGATCCGCTGGACGTTCGACCCGCTCCAGAGCCGGAACGCGCGTCTCAACGTCCGTCTCTTGGGCGGGGTCCCGGACCGCTATCACATTCATTACTACGGGCGGATGCCCGACCCCCTCAACCTGGGCCTCGAGAGCGACCGGCTCCGGCTCCGCTGGGAGCTCACGAGCCCACGGGTCGAGGAGCGGCTCGCCGGGAAGGTCCCCACCGCCGACGAGGACCTCGACCGTTGGAAGCGCTCGACCGCGATCGTCGAGACGGAGGTGGGTGAGAAAGGCCTCCGAGCCCCTTCCGCGGTGACGGAACCGGGCGATTCGCCCGCGCATCTTGAGATCCCGTTCGACCTCGCCGCCGTGCGCGAGCACGAGCCGTCCTCGCTCCGGTCCTGGCGGCACGCGGTCCGGGATGGGTTCCGGGCGGCGTTCGACGTCGGATATCGGGTCGACGATTTCGCGGTCATCACGACGGGGCACGAGCGGCGCAGCTTCTACTTCCTCGTCCCCGGACCGAAAGGGTCCGACGTGAGCGCTCCCGCGGCCGGAAGCGTATAAGCGGACCGCGGCGGTATACCGGCGGGAGGTCGTCCGGCGATGGCGACGCCGCGCCCGCCGCGGGTTTCGTGGGTCCTTCTGGTCGCCGTCGTCGTGGCGCTGGCGGTCGGAGCCGCGGCGAGCATCCTCGTCGGCGCCGTGACCACGTCGTCGTCCTCGTCGGGACCGGCGTCGCTCGTTTACCTCCCTCCCTGGCTGCTCGCCCTCGCGTCGTTCGGGATCCTTGCCTTCGTCGGAATATCGATCATCCTGATGCGTCTCAACGGAGGCACGAGTTCGGGCCAGAGCCAGTTCGCCGTCAGGGTGCTGATGGCGATTCTGATCGCGGTCGTCTTTCTGCTCGCCGTCCACCTGCTCGGCAGCCCGGGCCTCGGGAGCGGCAACTCCACGGCGCAGAACGCGACCGGCACTCCGCCGCCCCCCCCGAACGGGGGAAGTCACTACGTCAACGGGTCCGGTGGGGTGGTCGTCTGGCCCGGCCTTCCCCCGTGGCTGCCGTTCGTTATTCTTGCGGGGGTCGTTCTCGTGGTGGTCATCGCCGTCGTCCCCGAGCTCCGCTGGTATCTCGAGGAACGGAGGGGTGGGAAAACGAAGGTCGAGACCCCGGTTGACGTCGCCCCGGTTCGGGCCGCGCTCGCCCGGGCGGCCACGGAGCTCCAGGAGGGCCACGACCCCCGTGACGTGATCCTCGCGCTCTACACGACGCTCCTCACCCGCCTTCGGCCGGTGGTGGTGGGGCTCGACGCGAGCACCCCCGAGGAGATCCGCGCCACGCACCTCGAGCGGCTCGGCGTGCGACCGAGCCCGGCGCGGACGCTCACCCGGCTCTTCGAGGAGGCGCGGTACTCCCGGCATCCGATGGGCCGTGAGTCGAGCGAGGCGGCGCAGGACGCCGTGCGGGAGGTTCTCGACGACCTCGACCGGCGGGAGTCCTCCTCGTGAACGTCGGCTCGGTGATCCTGCTCGGCATCATCGCGCTGGTCGCTTCCGCCGGGGCGGTCGTGGCGGGCGCGAACGCCGCTCTCGCAATCCCGGCCGCCGCCGTGGCGGTCGGAAGTTCCGCGCTCCTCTTCCTGAGCGTGTTCGACCGGCTCGCGTGGCCCGCGTCGCGCGTCGGAACGCCGTCCCGGGCTCCCGCCACCCGGGTCCGCGAAGCGATCGCGGCCGGGAAGCATGGTCGCCGCGAGCTGATCGCGTTCCTCGACTCTCTCGAGCGGAGCGGATTCGGCCTCGCGACGCCGGTCCTACCGGCCGAGGAGCTCGGCCACCTTCTCTCCGCGAGCCCGGAGGAGTTCCGCCGGTACCTCGAATCTCGGGTGCGTGAGCTCGAGAGGCGGACGTGAATCCCCCGGAGCCGGCCTCGGGGCTTCGGTGGCGACCGCTCACTCCCCTGCTGCTCGCCGCCGGCGCGGCGTTGCTCCTCGCCGCGGTCGTGCTCCGCAATCCGGTGCCGCTGTTTCTCGGTCTTCCGCTCCTGCTCGCCCCGGTCGCCGCCGGCGTCGCGGGGCCCCGGGGTCCTCCGCACGCCGCGCTCACCCTCACGGCCGAAGGGTCGGGGCCGGAGGTTCGGCTCGAAGGGACCGTCCGCGCTCCGCCCGGGGTGGACGCTCGGGACCTGGTCGTCGAAGTGGACCGGCCCCCGGGCCTGCTCGGGGACCCCCGACCCCGATTCGAGTGGTCCCGGTCCTCCGTGAAGTTCCGGGCGAGCTGGTCCGCCCCGAACCCCTTGATCACCGAGCTCGTGCCGCCGCCGGTCGTTTGGCGGGACCCGCTCGGCCTCGTGGAGCGTAGGGTCTCTACCTCCGCCGACCCGCTCGTCATCACCCGCTACCCACCCGAGCTACTTCGCATCGGAGCCGTGCGGCTCGAGCGGACGACGCCTCTCCCGGGCGAGACCCGTTCTCGACGGGTCGGTGAGAGCGGCGAGTTTCACGGGATTCGCGTGGCGCGGCCGGACGACCCACCGCGGCAGATCAACTGGCGGGCGAGCGCTCGCGCGGGGTATCGTCTCGCGAACGAGTACGACCTCGAAAAGACCGGGGATATCCTGGTCCTCCTCGATGCCCGACCCACGCAGCTCGGCTCCGCGACCGACGAGCGTCTCTTCGCGATCGCCCGAGCTGCCGCCCTCGGGCTCTCCGACGCCTTCCTCGCCGTGAAAGCGCGCGTCGGCCTCGGGGTCTTCGGCGAATTCCTCGAGGCCGTGCCGCTCTCGACGGGCCGGACCCAGCGGATCCGCATCGAGACGACCCTCAAGCGCGCGCATCTCGCTGCGGTCGCGCCGCCGCCCGAGCGGTGCGCGGTCGCCGTCCGTCGCGCGTTCCCGTACGGCCTCACGACGGTGGTCTTCTCGACCCTCGCGGACGACTCGCTCACCGACCTGAGTCCGTACCTGCGGCGCCGCGGCTATCCCGTGATGGTCCTCAGCCCCTCTCCGCTGCCGCTCCTCTCGGAAGGTTCCACGCTGACCGGGGAGGACGAGAAGCTCGCCGAGCGGATCGCCCGTTTGGCGCGGCGGAACCGGGTCGCACGGGCGTGGGAAGAAGCGCCCACGATCGACTGGACCGACTACTGGTCGCTCGGGCAG
>Ga0187772_10000822_pt1 | contig 14188 bp, 15 predicted proteins | sample 0116_SJ02_MP15_2_FD_133137 | JGI IMG/M metagenome (GOLD analysis project Ga0187772, IMG submission 133137) | Tropical peat soil microbial communities from peatlands in Department of Meta, Colombia - 0116_SJ02_MP15_20_MG | ecosystem: Environmental > Terrestrial > Soil > Wetlands > Peat | place... | reverse complement strand
TTGAAGCAACTAACGCTGGCAATCCTGAACGATGTATCGCGACGATGGCGCCCGATGTAATTATCATCCCCCCTGGTCGTCCTGCCGTCGTTGGCAAGGAACGGGTTCGTCGTCTCTCCCAAGATTACCACAAGACCTTTGACCTCAAGTACCGCTTGGTCTACGACCAGATTGAGGTAAGGAAAGATTTGGGATTTGTTCGGTCGACAGTAACAGGTAAGTGCATATCGAAGCCAGATGGCCGCGTTGAGAAAGCAGTCTGGAGGAATTTTTGGGTCGTCAAGAAACAGGCCGACGGCAAATGGAAGTTCTGGCGCATCATGTTCAATAGTTAAGCTGCTTTGTGGGCAGACTAAATTGAGAACCACTAATCTTAAGCGAACAAACCCGTGCAAAAGACTATACAGAATCGTGGTCAAGAAACATTAATTAAGGAAGTGGACTCCCGGCCTTCTCATCCGTTCTGAAGGTGTTTGTGGGCATGATTTCAAGCGATTTGAAGGTAGCACAGGGGAAGACACTAGGCTCCGCGGTGTACCACGGTACTACAACCGTTGGACTAGTTTGTTCCGACGGAGTCGTCCTGGCGACAGACACCAGGGTTACTGCAGGCGGATTCATCGCACATAAGAGAGGAAAGAAACTTCTCAGAATAGACGACAACATCGCGATGACAATCTCCGGAGGTGTTGCAGACGCGCAGAACGTCGTTGATATCCTGAAGTATCAGACCAGTCTTTACAGGATTGAGAGGGGAAGGCTGATGCCAGTAAAGGCGGCAGCCCAGGTGGTCTCTAACATCCTATTCTCGTCAAGGCTCTACCCCTTCATTGCCGATGTTCTTGTGGGCGGAGTCGATCCAAAGGGGGGTTCGATTTTCAGCGTTGACTTCTTTGGGTCTATGAATCAGGAGAAAGTCGTCGCAACGGGGAGCGGCTCGCCAGTAGCTTACGGGATCCTCGAAGCAGAATACAAGGAAGGATCGGCAGCAGCCAAGATGTATCCGTTGGCTGCGAAGGCTATCATCGCGGCAACGAGGAGGAACGTTGCCACCGGTGATCACTTCGACATCGCCGTTCTGGACAAGACAGGATTCAGAGAAATCCCGGAACAAGAGAAGGACAAGCTCCTCGACCAGTTCAAGACTAACGATTAGGATGGAACAGAAAGCAAACGGCGCAAGCCTTATGGGCGCTATACTGAACACAATCCCAGCGGAGGCTCAGATCACTAGAATCGAATACGAGGGTCCAAGGATAGCATTGTACACTCGGAACCCTGCATTCCTCCACAAGAACAGCTATGTAATCTCTGAGATAGTCAATTCCCTCAAGAAACGCGTGGTCACAAGGACAGAGAAGTCGATAAGGAAACCCGAGAACGAAGCGAGACAGATCCTTGAGAAGACCCTTCCAGCCGAAGCAGAGGTAAGCAACTTCTTCTTCGACGACGCGCTCGGAGAGATCACGGTTGAGGCGGGTGCCCCTCGATTTCTTTCGCAGGAATTGGGATTTGACCTAGGGGCCTCAATGGAACAGACAGGTTGGAAGGTGAAGGTAAGAAAGGCACCACACATCAAGTCCACTGCGATTCAGAATGTCTACTATTCGTTGAAAGTGGGGAGCGAGGCAAGGGAGAAATTCTACAGAGAGCTAGGTGAGGCGATCTTCCGGCCGAGGCTTACTCTTGCCGAACACGTCACTGTCAAGACGCTGGGGGCGTTCCAAGAGGTGGGCAGGTCATGCCTGCTGGTCGAGACGTCAGAGAGCAAGGTGCTACTCGACTGTGGCATCCATCCTGGATCAAGGAATGCATGGGACGCCTATCCGAGGCTTGACTGGGCCGATGTTTCACCAAGGGACATCGACGCCATCGTGATCAGCCACTCTCATCTCGACCACATGGGCTTCCTTCCAGCGATGTACAAGTATGGTTACGATGGGCCGGTCTACTGCACCGAACCAACGCTGCCCCTGATGACTCTGCTGCAGAACGACTTCGTCAAGATTGCGCAGATTGAAGGCGGCAGGCTGATCTATGACCAAAAGGACATCAGGGACGTAGTTCAGCATTCGGTTACTCTCCCGTATGGGATGGTGACGGACATCTCCCCCGACATCAAGCTTGTCTTCAACAACGCCGGACACATCCTTGGATCGTCAACGGTTCACCTCCATATCGGCGAAGGCGCGCACAACATTGTCTACACAGGCGACTACAAGTATGGCAGGACGCAACTCTTCGATTCTGCTACTTGGAACTACCCTAGGGTCGAGACGCTGATTACCGAAAGCACCTACGGGGCCAAGGAGGATATCATGCCAGTGAGGGAGGAAGTCGAGGCGAACTTCGTCAACGCGATAAACAGCGTCCTCAAGAACGGAGGAAAGGTCCTGATACCAATCCCGGCGGTAGGAAGAGCACAGGAGATCCTCCTTGTCATTGACCAGTATATGCGCAACAAGGTGCTCGTCGAGGCTCCCGTGTTCACCGAAGGTATGATCTCAGAGGCGACTGCCATCCATGTTTCCTACGCGGAGTATCTGTCTAGAGAGCTGAGGTCGAAGATCCTGGACGAGGGGGTGAATCCTTTCAAGTCGGAATACTTTACAGAAATCGAGCATCCGTCCAATCGAGAGGAAGCATACCGCGAGGGGCCCGCAATAATCATGGCGACCTCGGGAATGCTCGAAGGAGGGCCTGTTCTCGACTACTTCGAGAACATCGCACCCTCAGAGAGGAACAAGATACTCTTCGTTTCGTACCAGGTTCAAGGGACATTAGGTAGACGGGTCCTCGACGGGAGCAGTCAAGCTAGCTTGATGGATCAGGGAGGAAAGATAAAGATCGTCGATGTGAGGGCGGCCGTCCAGAAGGTCGAGGGATTCAGCGGGCATAGCGACTACAACCAGATAATCCGGTTCATCGGCAAGCTGAGGCCAAAGCTTCAGGTGGTCCTTGTGAACCACGGCGAGAAACGAAAGACGGAGAACCTCGCCTACGCTATACAACGAATTTACAGAGTACCTACTTTGCATCCCGCCGTCCAAGAAGCGATCAGGGTCTACTGAAACAGACGCCCTGTCCTACATCAAGCATCTTACAGACATCAGATGGTCTCGGGCCAACGAACACGATGATCGGTCACTTTGGGCGCCTCACGGAGGCTGCTAATCATGAACCACCGGCTCGGAGAATGACGGCAAGCGGGCCGTGTTTACTGTCATTCGACCGGATCGTAGACTCGTGCCCGTGTGTCCCAAGTGCGGGAAGCTGATTAGTGACAAGAAGTATGCGAGACATCTGAAGCGTTGCGGCACAAGCCACAAACGCGTGCAACGGCCATTGATCGAACACGGCGCTAGTGCTGACGTATATTGGGGCAGGCACTGACCTGAACGGGGCATCTGTTGTTTTGCGCCCCGTCCTATATGTCGCATACGCTGCCATCGGCCCCGAACCTCCGGCTAGAGGTTGTGCGGCGAAGGATGTGCTGCTCCAAAGCTTTCCTCCGCAATTAACCAAAAACTCGCCATCGTTTGGTGGGCCATGTTCGATCAAGAACCGATGAGACACCAGTCTCATTCAATAGAATTCGTGAGACGGTTTGGCGTCCTAACTGTGTACGCCCTTGCTCGCTCGCTTCAACCTCGGGGCGGTCTCCTCGTAGATCGATTCGTACTTCTCAGTCTTCGGGACGATGCAGAGGAACTCAGCATCACCCCTGCCCGTATTCTCGTACCAGTGAGGTGTGCCCGAGGGAATGTAAATCGAGTCTCCTTTTTTCACCTCATGCACCTCGTTACCGATACCCACCCTGTACCTCCCTCGAAGGACGTACTGCTCGTGCTCAATATCCGGGTGGTAGTGTCTTGGGATGCTTCCGCCAGGCCCAATGGTGAACCTCCTCATCTCAAAGTTGGGCGCACCATCGTGCCTGTCAACTAACCACTCTATTTCAGTCATCACTGCCTTATCGACCTTCTGCGGCTTTGCCTTGCCTGCGCGTTTTACGTACATGTCAAATCGTCTCTCTCTTGGGAGCCCATGCCTTAAGAGAGTTTCATATTCAAGCCGATAGAAGCTGTGCAGCAAAGGTTTCCTTCGTTATTCGATAGACAAAGAAGCGTTGTCACTGAAGGCCGCGCCAGATCTTCACTCCCGGGGGAGTGATGACCACCCTTTCGTCCCCTAGTCTGGCAATGTCCCCTCCGACGGATGTAGCAAATTCGTAGAGCTGCTCTACTGATGATTTCAACTCTTCCAAGCTCTTCTGGGCCAGAGGCGTGACCTTGAGAATCACGATCGTTTTGTTAGTAACATCCTCCCGTATCTTGGGTATGTCTTCAATGCTCTTTAGCGCGAGAGCCTTTAGCAGTATTTCCTTGCTCTTCCCTTCCATCCGTCTTTCTTGGACGACTCCTGACATTAGTGACTTAATTCTCCTTTGGCCTGTGACCTATTATTAAGCGTGACCACGTTCGCAATTCTGTCAACGCCGCGAATTTGTTAGACCAACTTGTAATGTATTCTTCAGAAACATCAGAATTCGTTCGGTGCATATAAAGGGAGAGTGAACTGAAACTGCTCGCTCTCGATCCCGCAGAATCTAGTCAATAATCCTGGTAGACTCATCAAATGAACACAGGCGAACCTATCACAGTCCTAACTCCTCCGTTTCAGAGCTGTTTGTGAAGGTTCCAGTACCTGTCGCCCACATAGTGAAGGTTCCTAAGACAGCTCCCCTTCGACATAGCGGACGCCGCGGAACCGGATGTGGTCGACAAGCCAACTGCGATTGCCCTCCCCTTCTTCGCCTCCTTGACGACTACGATCGCTCCGGCCTCCCCCCAGTCTTCCATTTTACGAATGCCCGGCCTCATGACGTCGGCCCCGTTCAATAAGAACTTGATAGCCCCCTCATCTACTACCACGGAAGGGAAGAGGTCGAGGACGCGCTGGGAGCCTAGGAAGGGGACGAACACGTAATCCTTCTCACCTTCCGACCCCGTTTCCTTTTGCTTCTCTCCTTTACTCATCTTCTTGTTCTCCTTCACGAAGACGAAGCCCCCCAGATCAACGAAGACCACGCCATCGGCAGGCTCAGCGCAAGCGGCCTGGGCCGACCTCGGCAGTCCGAGACTTTTCCCAAGCGACGACTCAATGAGTTCGACCATTTCAGACGACTCTCGCCTAGAAAGGACCCACTTCTTCAACGGGCGTCTCGAATCTGACTCCTTAAATAAATCCATTCGAGGAGGCCGGAAGAAGGAAGGGGTCGGATTTGTCCGTAGATATGGCGGTGAAGGTCCTAGACGAGAGTGTGGGAAAGATTGTCCTCATCAAGCTGAAGGGAGGGAAAGTTGTCAGGGGGACGCTCCAAGGCTTCGACCAGCACATGAACCTGTCGCTCGACAAGGCCGAGGAAGTCGCCGAGGAGGGGCCCGCGAGGCCCCTTGGGACTCTCGTGGTCAGAGGGGACAACATCATAATGATCTCTCCTCCGCCGAGCTGACGCGAACAACTCTCTGCCAAAGCGTGATGTGGCAGGCTCTGGACGCCGGAGAACCTATCTCTGCACGGACCTGCGTTTCGCGATGAATCTAGCTTTAATACCAAAGCATCCAAGGATGTGAAAGGAGCTCCCTAATGCCAGATTTTGTAACACCGGTAATTGCAGGCGCGGTAGGTCTTGGACTCGGGGCGGTCGTCACCTATTTCGTGTTCTATTCCCGACCAAAGCCCGAGAAAGTGATAGCCGCGTCAAGGGATATCACGGGGAGAGTCTCGGCGACCTCGGTCTCGTCCTCGGAGCTCGAGCGCTCGAAAAGGGAGATGAGGACCGTGATGGTAGAAAGGGACCTTCTCTCATCCGCGCTAATGAAGCTCTACGAGGCCGAGAACGAAGGCAGAATCACGAAGGAGGAGAGGGAAATGATTTCCAAAAGGTACAGCGAACAAATCAGGGACATGCAGACCAAGCTCAAGGATGTCGAACTCGTTGTAGAGGTCGGGGAGCTGGAGAGCCTGAGAAACGAGCTTGTCACGCTTTTCGAGCAGAAGATACAGAACATCGAAGGGAGACTCGACGCCGCGAGACAGAGACTTGGAGTCATAGCTGCCCCCACGATCGCAGGCCAGGGAGGAGCGACGAAGAAGGAAGTGGTAGCGGCGAGAATAGACCGTGGTAACGACTTAGAAAGGGCGGTCGAGAAGAAGGCGAAACCTGAGATGTCCGAGTCTGAGAAGAGGGTCAGGGAGATAAGAAACGAGGTCATGGAAGCCCTGACTAGGCTCGAACAGATTGACATAGAGAAGAAGCAGCCGCAACAGCAGGAAGATTGATGGAGAACAAGCTGCGACAAGCCATTGAAGGCGTGGCCCTGGACCTTTCGAAAAAGATAGCCGATGGAATGGTTCTAGGGCTCGGCAGTGGTTCCACCGTCGCCGCGCTCCTTGACGATCTTTCGCCCCTCGTGTTGGCTCGCTCGAAGCGGATTAGAGGGGTCCCGACATCGACCCAGATCGAGATGGCGGCAACCAAAAACGGTGTGACACTCGCTCCTTTCGCAGGCTCCGTAGACCTCGTGATTGACGGCGCAGATCAAGTCGACGCCGGCCTCAACCTAGTCAAGGGCGGGGGCGGTGCGCTCCTCAAAGAAAAAGTGGTGATGAGCAGCGCGAAGCACGTCGTCATCGTGGCCTCCGAGCAGAAGTTCGTGCATCGTCTCTGCGAGAGAGGGGTAAGAGTGCCCATAGAAGTCATCCCCCTGGCCAGGGAGAGCGCCAAGCTCAAGCTGTCGATGCTCGGCGGAGTCCCACAGGAGAGGCTGCTTCCAAAGGGGTATCCTTACTACACTGAGAACGGGAACATAATTCTAGATACGATGCTCGAGCCGGTGGCGGAGCCGAGGGTCTTGGAAGTCAATCTCAAGGCAGTCCCTGGAGTGGTCGAGGTTGGCATATTCACACACAAGCCGATCGAAATCTACAAGCTAGAGGACAGAGGAACTTTCGAAGTCCTCGAAGCGCGCGAGTAAACTTATAATCCCCCAAAATCGAGTCGCCATGAGATGACGAGAGACCCAGGTTACAAATCTGCCCCGATCGACCCGAACTTCTTGTCAAAACCGGATCAGTTTCCTGTCACGGGAGAGCACAACGGTCACAAGGTGCGAGCAGCAGGGCTTTCGAGAATGGATGGCGAAGGGAAACCATATCCGACTTCCCATGGTATACACGGGTCTCAAGTCGCGGTCGACTGGGAGTCGTGCGTTGCAGATGGTGTATGCATGGATGTCTGCCCGGTCTTCGTCTTCGAGTGGGTCCTGAATCCAGGACAAGCAGGCACGGGGAAGGACAAGATTCTGGAACAGGGGTCGCCAGAATGGACTCAATACAGGACCGACAAGTCAGAGCCTGTCAGGGAGAACGATTGCATATTCTGCATGGCGTGCGAGACTAGCTGCCCGACTCAAAGCATAAAGATAACTCAGCCCTAAGGAATGTTTGATTTCGAATCCGGCCGATTCCGCCCTCTTTGTATCTCCTTCGCTAAGACGTTTGGTGAGTGACAGACGAAAACACCCATCTGTTCGCGGACACGCTCTTAAGACCCTGACGCCAAAGGCTGCACGAACTGTCGAGGTGGTGGCGACGGCGCGTTCATTGCCAATCGTCTCCACACATCTCCCACTGTGGGAATAGGCACGGCACTGAGCAACCGTTTTATGGGCGCGGCCGTCGGCGGAAGGCGAAAACCTTGGAGGATGACACTGAGGTCCGGCTTCTGGAGCAGAGAAAACTGGAGGCTTTGAAGAAGAGGATAAAGGCGACGACGCAGGCTCCGGTCAAGAAGGAGAAGACGGACAGGGAGCTTGTGGAGGGCATTCTCTACGACAGGGGCGACGAAGTCCTTGAGGCGGCATACTCGTTCTACCCTACTCAGACCGAGGCGATGGTGAGGGAACTTGCAGAGATGATCCGGAGGGGGAGGCTGACCGAGCATGTCTCCGGCGGAGAGCTCTATTCCATCTGTAGGCAGCTTGGACTCCGCTTCAGGCTCAAGACATCAATCAGGGTCCAGGACAGGGGCAAGCTCGTGGATCTAAGCGAGAAGCTCAGCAGAGAGGCAGAGGGAAGGTAGGGGCGTGGCACCCAGGCGTTCTGCCCGTCGGCGAGGAGCATCCAGTGGGGTAAGAGGGAAGGGGAGGTCCATCTTGAAGGAGATCGTTCTAGTTAGCCTCCAACGGGAAGCGAACCCTGTGCTGGTCTGCGGGCTGCCGGGGAGCGGATATGTCGGCAAACTGGCGGCCGACCACCTGATTTCCGTTTTCAAACTGAAGAAGATTGTCGAATATGCCAGCGATAGTTTTCCACCAGTGGTCAACGTCAGGGCGGACGGGACAGCAGAGGAGATGAAAGCTGAACTGTTCTTCGGTCAAGCTGCGAGGGGGAAGAGCCTCTTCGTCTTCACAGCTGACGCTCAGCCTACCACCGCGGAGGGTGAGTACGAGCTTTCCGACGCTGTCGTGAGCAGAGCGAAGGAGTACGGGGTGAAGAAGGTGTACGCCCTAGCGGCCTATATTACAGGCACATTCTCCCCGTCCCCAAAGGTCTACGGCTCCGCGACCTCAAAGGAGATGGCTTCCTCGATATCGGCCATGGGGGTCACACTGATGAAGGACGGCGGAATCAGCGGGATGAACGGGCTCCTCATCGGCGTTGCGGCACTGCGAGGGCTGGAAGGCGCGTGCCTCCTCGGCGAGACGTCTGGGTTCGTAGTGGACGCAGGTGCCTCTAAGTCTGTGCTCGAGACGCTGTCCAATGCGATCGGGCTCCCGATCGACACATCAAAGCTCAAAGAAAAGGCGGAAGAGACGCAGAAGGTCATAAGCCAGCTGCAGGCGATGTCAGAACAGTCTCAGGAGACGTCCCCTCAGAATAGGCGCGAAACAAGACCCGGATACATCGGCTAAACCTTTTCCTGTCTCCTGTCAATCTCATCCCTCCGGTGTCGACTTTCGCCCGTACCTTCGGCGCACCAAGACTCCTTCGACGCCCAGCGAAGGGCTTCCCAAGCCTAACCCTTGATGTTTCCCACGGGCCTCAGCGCTACTACCTTCTTGGATATGCCGGCGGTGTCCATCGTCTCCACGACCTCAGAGATGTCCTTGTACGCCATCCCCGCCTCCTCGGCGAGCCCGTCCATAGTCGCCGACTTCACGTAGATCCCTCTCTCGAGCATCTTCTTCTGGAGCTCGGCCCCCCTCACCTCTCGCTTTGCAGCAGTCCTCGACATCGTCCTCCCTGAGCCGTGAGCCGTTGAGCCGAATGTATCTTCCATCGCCTTCGACGTCCCAACCAGGAGGTATGACCCTGTCTCCATCGACCCACCTATGATCACGGGCTGCCCTACAGACCTGTAGGGTGGAGGTATATCGTGGTGTCCCGGCCCGAAACTCCTCGTGGCCCCTTTTCTGTGGACTAGGACTTCGGCGTTCCCGCCGTCATATGCATGCCTTTCTACCTTGGCGATGTTGTGGCAGACGTCGTAGATCAGGTGCATGTCGAGGGACTCGGCGTCCCTGTGGAATACCTCGCTGAAGACGTCCCTCACCCTCTGAACGATAACCTGTCTGTTCGTAAACGCCATGTTGGCCGCGCAAACCATCGCCCCGTAGTAGTCTCGTCCCTCCTTGGACGAGAACGGGGCACACGCAAGTTCCCTGTCTCTCACGGATATCCCATACCTCTTCATGGCACCGTCGAAGACCCTGAGGTAATCGCTCCCCACCTGGTGACCGAACCCCCTGCTTCCACAGTGAACCATGACAACGACCTGGTCTTCCTCGACTATCCCGAAGTTCTTCGCGAGGTCCGGGTTGAAGAACCGGCCAGGGTCCACTACTTGTATCTCCAGATAGTGGTTCCCTGATCCGAGGGTGCCGAGCTGGTCTATCCCCCTGCTGCGTGCTTGACGGCTGACCTTGGTAGGCTCGGCTCCCTTGATGAAGCCCCCCTCTTCTACGTGGACGGGGTCGTCCTCCCATGCAAGATCGTTTTCCGCGCACCACCTGACCCCGTACCTCATCACCTCTTCGAATTGCGATTCCGATATCCTCAGAGTCCCTTTCACGCCGACTCCTGCAGGGACGAGCCTGAAGATGAGGTCGACAATCTCTTTGACCTTGGGTTTGACCTCCGAATAGCGCAGATTCGTCCTTATGAGTCTCATTCCGCAGTTTATGTCGAAACCTACCCCTCCAGGCGAGATGACGCCAGATTCAGTGTCGAATGCTGCCACCCCACCTATTGGGAACCCATACCCCCAGTGTGCGTCTGCCATAGCATACGCGTTTCTGACTATCCCCGGGAGGCAGGCAAGGTTTGTGACCTGCTCAAAGACACCGGCATCCATTGCGTCCAGAAGTTTGTTTGTAGCATAGACGCGGGCGGGGACAAGCATTCCGGGCTTGTGAGACGTCGGTATCTCCCATACGACGTCGGAGACTTGTTTGATGCCGTCTGGTCGTGGCATTGTGATCTGAATCCCTATCGAAATTTGCGGCCAAGGTCTTGATTCTTTAAGGGTTTGCTGACGGGAAACAAGAGGCAGGTAAGCCTACAGGGAGGCCGGCAAGCTAGCTAGATGGCTGTCTGCTTTGTTGCCTGTCTTATGACTAATTCACTGACTCAATTGCATGCTTCCGCTTCTGCCACGACGGGCATTCACCGTCAACCCTTCCGCAACCGCCGATCTCAGACTCGACAGTCTCGGTTCAGATGTCCAAGACGACCGTGGCTCTCCAGGGGCCGCGTTCTCCCCTCCTTACTCCGAACATATGCATCGTCACGGCTTTAACATCGTTCCTGAGCGCTTGCCGATCCCTGTCTATTGGCTCTCCTTTTAGGATGGCTTTGAGCGACTTTCGGTCAGGAGCCACGTTGACTTCGATTTCGCTGAATAGGAGCGAGTCGACGTCCTTTACGATGATGATCTCGGTGAGGAAGTCGTACAGAAGTGTGTCGAGGTCGTCGGAGATGATGCTCAACTTCTTCGTGACGGTCCCCTTCAAGTCGGTCCGAATTGTCTTGGGGTCAACCATTATGTCGGTGAGGGCTTCGGCGGAAGATTCAAACAGCCCATCGATCGAGCTTGACTCGGCTTCGAACGCTATGTCGGCAAGAGCTATGTCAGGAAGATAACGGAATGGCAAGTTCAGCGTACGGCCCCGACGGGTCCGGTTCAAAGCTCTTATTGCAACGCGAATAGTGTGACTAGCTGATGCGGAGCAGGAAGGGAAGATTCCTTGAAGCCACACTCGGAGACCCCTATTCCAACCTGGCGCTTGAAGAGGTTCTCTTCACTGGACTTCGAGCCCCGACCCTGAGAGTCTGGGCCAATCAGAGATCGGTTGTGATAGGCAGGGCCCAGTTGGCTAGGGCCGAGACGGACCTCGAGTACTGTCGCCGCGAGTCTGTCCCCGTGGTCAGGAGATTCACTGCGGGAGGGGCGGTGTACAACGGTCCTGGCAACCTGAACTGGTCATTCCTCGTACCGCGTTGGAGAGGGAGAGGCGAAGGCTCGGACCCCAGTAGAGTCTTCGAATCCTTCGCGGCGATTGTCGTAGATGCGCTAGAGGAGTGCCATGTCGAGAGCAGGTACAGGCCTCCGAACAGCATCTTCGACAATTGCGGGAAAATCAGTGGAATGGCAGCTTACATCTCCAAGGATGCTGTCCTCTGTCACGGAACGCTGTTGGTGGACGCGGACCTGAAGGAGGTCGAGGCGCTCACGACGCCTAGCGCTGAAGAACTGGCGCGAAGATATCCGAGAAGCAAGGTTGTATCTATCTCGAACTGCGGTGCGGACCCGCTAGAGTTCGCAGCGAAGCTTGCGAATGTCTTCTTCGACGGGAGTGATGACAGGCACGGCACCGATGCTAACGGCAACGGTGCCTCCACGCTCACTGCAGCAGAGTCGGAGGCCGCCTCCTCATTGGCGGCCACGAAATACGCCTCTATCTCGTGGAACTTGGGGGACCCCTTCCCGCTAAATGATGCCTAGCTCTTTCCCTGCCTTTTCGAAGGTCGAGACAGCGAAGTCGACGTCCTCGTTCGTTAGCGCGGCATTCATTATCGTCCTGATTCTCGCCTTTCCCTGCGCTACCATCGGGTAGACGATGGGAAGGGCGAAGACCCCAAGCTCGAAGATACGCGAGCTGAGCTTCTTTGCCTTTCCGCTCTCCCCGACCATCACCGGGGTAATGGGTGTCTCGCTTCTGCCGACGTCGAAGCCGAGGTCCTTCATTGCCTTCTTGAACCGGCGCGTGTTGTCCCACAGCCTCTTGACGTGCTCCGGCTCTCGTTCAAGCACATCAATCGCAGCCATGCATGCGGCTGCAACCGCTGGCGGGTGCGAGCCGCTGAGGAGCCACGTCCTGGATTTGTTGTAAGCGAAGTTAATCAGGTCCCTGGAGCCAGAGACATGCCCCCCGACCACCCCGAAGGCCTTGGAGAAGGTCCCCATCTCCACATGGACCTGTTCTCTGCTGAGTTTGAAGTGCGAGACAATGCCCCTTCCTCCATCTCCAAGAACCCCCTCTCCGTGGGCGTCGTCGACATAGACCATCGCGCCGTGCTCGTTTGCGAGCTTTGCGATCTTGTCGAGGGGCGCTATGTCACCGTCCATGGAAAACACACCGTCGGTGATTATGAGGATCCTCCTAGGGATGAGCGGAGTCTTCTCTGCGGAGTCAAGGACCCGCCCTAGGTCGTCAGCGTCAGCATGCTTGTAGACACCCCTGTCCGCATGTGAGAGCCTTACGCCGTCGATGATGCTGCCGTGGTTCAGCTCGTCACTGATTATCAGATCTCCCTTCCCCACGAGTTGTGGGATCAGACCCGAGTTCGCTGCGAAGCCCGTCTGATAGACGAGCGAGCCCTCGGCGCCTTTGAAAAGGGCCAAGCGCCTCTCGAGCTCAACGTGCAAGTCCATGTTCCCTGCAATCGGCCTGACTGAGCCCGATCCTGCCCCATGTGTATTCACCGCCTTTATAGCGGCTTCCTTCAATTTCGGGTGATTACTCAGCCCGAGGTAGTTATTGGAGCAAAGCATTAGCACCTTCTTCCCATCCACCTGGCACCATGGGGAGCTCGGCCCGCCTAGAACTCTGAGCTTCCAGTCTATCTCCTGTTTAACCAGGTCGTCGTACTCCTCCTTTAGGAACGAAGTAGGGTCGCGCATCACTCTCATCCCGCGGCTCATGGGGAGATGCTAAACGTCTTTCTGTTGAAGCTCCGCTTTCAGCCTCTGTTCAAGCTTTGAAATCATGTCGCTGGTCATTCCCGCCAGGTCGTACTCTTGAGACCACCCCCAGTCCTGACGCGCCTCTGAATCCGAGATCGACCTTGGCCAGGAATCAGCGATATCTTGGCGGTGGTCCGGGACGTAAGACACCTTGAAACCAGGGACGTACTTGCGGATTTCAGACGCTATTTCGCCTGCGGAGAAGCTCACGGCGGCAAGGTTGTAGCCCATGTGCCTAGGCACCCTTTCTCTGTTCGCCTGCATCAGTTCGACTGAAGCGCGAAGGGCGTCAGGCATGTACATCATGGGGAGGACCGTGTCCTCTCTGAGAAAGCATGTGTAGGCACCCTTTCTCAGAGCTGCGTAGAAGATCTCCACCGCGTAGTCCGTGGTCCCTCCTCCCGGAAGCACCTTGCTGCTAATCAGGCCTGGGTATCTGATGGACCGCACGTCGAGGCCGTACTTCAAGAAGTGGTAGTTGCAGAGGAGTTCCCCCGTCACCTTTGTGACGCCGTACATTGTGGTCGGGTTCAGTGGGGAGGCCTGCGGGGCGTTCGTCTTGGGTGCATCTGGACCGAACACAGCTATCGAGCTCGGCCAGAATACCTTCGAGACTCCGCGGTCCAAAGCTATCCCGAGTACATTCTTGAGCCCGTCCAGGTTCACCCGCCACGCGAGTTGAGGGTTGACCTCCCCGGTTGCCGAGAGCAGGCCAGCGAGGTGGTAGATGACCCCGATGTCATGGTCTTTGACTACCCTGGCAAGGGTTGCCGCGTCGGTGACGTCAACATGCTCGAAAGGCCCTCCGTCCGAATCGGGGTCTCGCGACTCCCTCACGTCCGCCGCCACGACTTCGTTTCTCCCGTAGAGGGTTCG
>Ga0187772_10000821_pt1 | contig 14189 bp, 12 predicted proteins | sample 0116_SJ02_MP15_2_FD_133137 | JGI IMG/M metagenome (GOLD analysis project Ga0187772, IMG submission 133137) | Tropical peat soil microbial communities from peatlands in Department of Meta, Colombia - 0116_SJ02_MP15_20_MG | ecosystem: Environmental > Terrestrial > Soil > Wetlands > Peat | place... | reverse complement strand
TTCCTTGATTAGGCGATCTAGCGTCTTTAATTATAAAAAATAAGGCAGGATATTGCTGATCTTAGTTGAGATCAACAATATCTGATGCACTATGGTGTGTAGGCCACATCCAACTTGAATTAGCAGCGCTGTCTTGGTGATGGTGAGAGTGACTGCCAGATGATCCGTACTGTGCAGAGCTGAAGTCCCCACGGTTATCACTGCCAGCAGTACTATTCGAATTATCACCGTTGAAATCAGCGATCATATCTGTTGAGCTATGATGGTGGTGTGGGTGACTCCATCCATACTGTGCAGAGTTGAAGCCGCCAAAGTCGTCACTACCGACACTACCAGTCGAATTAATTGGTCTGTGGGTAAAGCTGCTAGCCCAGCTATCATCGTTACCTATTGGCTGGATGTGGTGTGTGTGAGTATCAGAAGCTGCGAAAGTGGTTGTTGCTCCAATCGTTAATGCTGTCGTTGCTGCCGCCGTCATTAGGACAAAGATAGACAGTTTTCTTGCAATTGTATTCATGTTAACCCCTGAACAGAAATAATCTTTATACGAAATTCGTTTAACTTTATTATAACTCTTTAATGAATAAGTGTAATATCAGATGACACAATTATGTTGAGAGAATGATGAAAGTTTTTGATTATGGATTAGCTGGAAGATACGTAACGCTTACTTCCCCTGTAACCTGTCGATGAACCGAAAATCTTCTCTTTCGTTTGAGTGAGCCATTATATTACGTACGTAGCAACTGATCCAATAGTAGGAAAGCATACCTCTTTATATTATTCTGACATATGTACCATACAATGTCGTCTTCAATACCTGATAATACTAATTCTAGAAGCCCCCATGCAATATCGACTATAGATCCCTCGACTCAAAAGACTATAGATACAATAAGGGAAGTCGCAAGTAATATTCGAGAAGCATCTGCTAGGATGAGAGATGTCGTGCGAGCAGTACATCAGAGCGGTGCAATTGATGAACTTGCAACAGCTGTCCATGAAGCGGTGGTCGCAGCAAGAGATACCACAAAAGAAATTAATCAAACGGCTACAGAGCTGAAAGAACGTGGCGTGATTAGGGACACTGCTGCCAACGTAGAGGAAACAGTTGTGGCAGCACGGGGAATAGGTGAAGTGGTGAAAGATACAGTCCAACAGGTAGGCGAATCAGCTCCTCTAACAAGTGAAACACTAAGAGAAGCAGCCAAAGTAAAATCCAAGAAAAGTCATAAGTAGCTTATCCTATATCATTGATGATAAAAAGATTGCCGCCGAATCTTGAATATGTCGAACAGGGGCTTATTTGTATCTTGTCAAGTGAACCAGTGAAACTGACAAACTGACGGTATCTAACAAACGCGCACATGCTGCTGCACGAATGATTTCGATAATCTGTCGTTCTGGTACTCACTCTGAACCAAACCCTGTGTACTGATAGGATCAGGACTGATGGCGTTGCTTCAGTTCAAGACAACCACCGCATAGCGACTTGGATGCAGGGGCCTTTGCAGTCAAAATGAGGCCATCAATTAATCAGTAGAAGCCCTTGCTGAACAGTGAGCAGAACCCCTTTGACGTTTTACGCCCAAATATTTTGTTAACGTGTTCTTCGGAAAATCGCGTCAATATGGCGAACTTTCTAGAAATTGCGAACATTATCTATGATATCATCGAAATTAGAGAACATACGCAGGAAAAGATTTAATCATAGGAAGTGCTACCGGTTTTATTGGTTAACGGCGCAAGCAGCAACAGCAAGGTAGTTACGAGTGATGAATATTTTCAAAACTTTTGTGGAGAAATACTCAACAGACATTATTTTATAAGATCTGCGGCAGTAGCCGATCATGTTGGTCATTTAATGGCAACTGCATGCAGACGTGGGTTAGCTCCTTTGATGACACAGGACGAATCTTCAAGGGCAGCGGCCCAGGCAGCTATACGCGCAGCCACACGCAACAAATTCAAATCAAAGATAGGAGAACTGCAATTCTCACTCAGTAGATATGAAAAGTTGGTAAGGGCAACCGTCCCGATTAAGAATGGTGAAAAGACTAAATTTTTGTTATTATTGACATTTGATAGCGAGGCAGAAGCCGATTCGATTATTCTAAAGAGAATCCTGCCCTGCGTTGCTGAAAATAAAGATTACTTTTTACAGTAGTCCTAAAGTATCTGTGTAAGCAAGCATTGTCAGGCTAGGTCAAAAGATCCAATGCCATTGTCAATTCTATCATTTCTGATGTTACGATTTCCTTATCTGCGTTTGCAGCATAATTTAGGAGTGTTTCAGATGCTTCCAAGTCTGAATACATGAGATTTTTATCTAGACAAAGTGAATGATAGGAATCTATTAAGTGATAAGTCCCGTAACTGATAGGTACTTCTGTCTCGGAAATATTCAAGTATCTTCACTACACTGTTCTTCACTATCCGGTCCAGGGACAGGAGAGTGATCAGCTGCGTTGAGGTACGCTGAAGCTGTCGGGGTGGAATGTCCTAGAGGTTTCCAAAACAATGCCAAATGAGTCACTAGGGGACGATAGCCAATTGGACTTTTTGTCTTTTGCAGGACTCTGGTGCTGTACATATATGTCAATTGAGCCATCTGGATTCTTCTTTACAGAGAAAGAATTTGTGGTATTATAGGGCATACCATTTTTATCGTATGATGTAAGAGTCCAATTTTGCTCTGGGATTGTTTGTTTAAAGTGAATCTTATAGTTGTAAACCCCAGTTAAAGGGTTTCCTGAGCCATCGTCATTCATAATAAAATGTATATTGGTAGAAGATCGGGAGTTTATCCCTGGACCGGAGGAAGCAAATACATGCTGAAAAGTGCTTGTTGATCCCACTGCCAGTGTTAAAGCGGCTACGCTCAATAATTCTATCATTTTTTGCATACATAATCCATCATAGGCCCATCTTATATTCTAACATGAATCTACTACGGCCGAAGAAGACACGATGAATTGAGATTTTGACTGATCTTCGGGGTATGAACAATGAACCTACTTTCATATTCGATTGAATGTTAAAAAAGTGTGGTATTGGATTCAAAAAGGAAAAATTGCCATTAAAAGAAGTACTGCTGCAACAACCACTATCTCATCACAGCTAACCTTTACAAGCTGCAGGCCATTCTTGATTTCAGCAGCATCAAGATTATAAGGTGTTTAAAAACCATCAACAAGTCAAAATTTCCATAAGAATCAGACTCACCAAAGACCGAAGGTGCAATTCTCAGTAAATACGAAGGAATCAATACCTTAGAATATTAAACACGAACGAAAAGCAAAGAACAATTCACTATAATTATGTTTTTTTAAATTTAATACTCAACGTTTTGTACTTTGATGATTAATAACCGATCCAGAGAGATGAGAAAATATGAGATGTGTAAAATGTTTGTCAATGCTTCATTACTCGACAAGTGGAATGCTTTGTCGTGCTTGTGGTCGGTTAGAACCACATAACCATAGCAAGAAACTTCATTGTGTAAAATGTTTTGCGCCGCTTGATGATATTGAAAAATATGATTTATGGTGTAAAACTTGTCTAGTGGGCGTTATGAGTAAGTAACACATGAAGAGGTTGTACAGCTTGTTACCGTGTATACATATGACAAAAACGATGTATGTTGTATGTATTACTATACTGTTTGTAATACGCCGGCACTATATGCAATACCTGTATGATATTAGTATATAGTTCTTATCATTGATGTACTGTTGTAAACACGGCAGCAACGGGATCGTCCGTAATAAGACTAGATAACATACAAGTGGGTTTAAATTAAGGGACAAGATTAGAAGCTCGGAACGCTTCATGACGACATCGGTGCTAAAGGTGGATTTCAAACCTAATCCAAGTTTTGCTCTGCTCTGCCCGATAGCGAAATTATTAAATTATTTAAATTCTTAAATAAAGTTAAACAGGATATCCCGTCATATCTTTCAAAAAAATATTACTATCAAGCTTCGAAAATTGTGATAAATCTATTTTTGCACCGGGTTCCATTATGACTCTTAATGCTCTACCTGCTGCTCTTTTTGTCAACCATCTATCCCCAAATGAATTTCGTATATGGTGATGTAATTCGGCTGCTCTTACAGCAGCAAGCAAGTAGCTTGGAACATACATTATTGATTCTGGAAGAATGTCATGTAGTAACCAATATTCACCGATAATCTTCCTGCCTCTCTCGTATGTGGCAGTAGATACTCCGATCTTTTTCGCAATTATCTGAGATACCTTTCCCTTCTTGCCACTTGGTCCAAGGGTAGCATCTGTGGAGGCTCTACATCACTCTCTTTTTTGTCGGCTAGTCCTCCTATATGACCACCAACCTACATCCTTCTCTTTGCAATCTCTTTTTCAATATCTTGTAAGTTGTAGCCCACTTCCACTCTGAAATAAAGTCAGCTGACTTTAGTCAAATCTACGGAGTATCTTTCTCTTTTCTTAAGGATTGGGTAATTTTATTTTATTTTTTCCAAATATTCTATGTACCTAGGTGGCACATAGAAAATCTTTTCCGGCTTTATCTTAAGAATAATCCTCTTTACATTGGATGAATGAGCAGGATACCTTTCTGCGTTGAGATCTCTCTTTGCGAGCTTATCTATATGTTCATCAGCTCCTGTAGTCGTCTGGTCAACCACTCTTCCCTTAATGGTTATCATACTGTACGGATTCTCTTCATCGACTACTGAAATTGATACTCTTGGATCTCTAGATATGTTTTTTTGTTTTATACGATCCCTAGAAGTGATTATTAGAACTAATTCCTGACCTTCATCTTCTACTATATCTACCCATGTAGGCGTAACCTGAGGCGAACCATCCTTGTTTAAGGTACCCAAAAAGGCAAAATTATTCCCTCTAAAGAACTTGACAATTGGATCTCTTAGTATACTATAATTCTCTTTCTCCTTCATGATTCATCTATTCAACAACAACTCTTAAAAATCAATCTGCATTCCACTTCAATACATTCCAGTACCTGAACCGCTATCTCAGAGGAAATTACTGTTTGATGATCTGATCTCGTCAACATTTCGGTCCTAGTTACTATTACTCCCCTTCTTCATGGACAGTTTGTTACAGCAAGAAAAGGGGCATAAATACCTGACATCAATGAACAGTCAGATTCATTTAGGACCAGAAAATTGATTGACCCCGTAAATCCATTACACATGTTACGCTGGGAGAATTACTAAAAGTTGTGATGAGAAAAGAATGATCCGATGTCGAATATTGACAGGATCAAAATAAGCACGCTCTACACGTCAACGTGTGACACGTGGTACGCCCATAGCTGGATTAGAAATCCTACCTGCATTTGGGACGCTTTCGGTGGAACTCAAGCCTGTAGAATCATCGTGTTGTATGGAAAGATTTTATGGAAATGCAGAGATGCGTCTGTCTGATACATGCATTTTTCATATCGATAATAACAGATTGGAGGCGGTAAATATGGTCAAGATATCAATTATCAGTTATTCTAAAAGTCAAGCAAATCCAAATGGACGACCGGCTATGCTTCATCTATCTTTTAATGAGAGATTAACGGAGAGTAGTAAGCAGATAATCGACCGCCCGGATTTGGGCTTTCCTGGACTTGTGGTAAGACTTTGACATGTGAAATATGTGAGTATGTTTTTAATGATATTTCTGCAGATAGTAAATACCTTCATACCGTGAGGGCTCCATTAACAAATAGATAAAGACGGTAGCGATGAGAGGCCTCGAATGGGTAATTATCTATCTGTAAGTTTTACTGGGGAGACACAGATTCAAAGTTGGAGGGTATGCAGAAGGGCTGGATACGCAAGAATGATTCAAAGATGAAACATATCCGGTGAGAAACATTTAAGAGGAATTCACATGGGTATCCGAGATATATGTTGGGTTTTAGACGTATTATGTTTGGACAATAAAGCTAAGCCAAACCAAATCCCTCTCGTCATTCTTAGTGATATCTGAACCAGGTGTTGAATCCGCATATGAAATACCTGATATATTATGGGATAGGATTACCCGCTGCTACCATTACGCAAGAAAAAGGATAGGGTCTTAGTAATGGAGGGGAAGGTTTTTTGATCGTCGCACGGTCTTGCATCCAGATAGGGACATAGTTGCTTTTGATTGATCACAATTGATTTGGTTGTTGTCTGTTAGGTCTGATCATTTTCGGAAATTATCTCTATCGCATAAGACACATTTACCATATTGGAATGCCCTACCGCACTTGTTACTCCCACATTCGTATATTATTCCGCATGTACGACACTGATGAGAACACGAGCTATGAATCTGAATCTGCAAATTTCACACCACATTGACCAATATGAAGTATAAAACTATTATGAACCAATCTTCTGGTTCAGTATTTAATCCCCCTTATCTGAGAGTAAGTAGACTATTGATAAGCTAGCTCGCAAGGCTACCAACACTAACAGAAATAGGCATTAGGTCTCGCAATATAATTCTCTACTGGTCTCAATGAACCTTCCTCGAATATCATCGCGAGTCTTATCTGTTCGTCTTACCAGCGTGTGGGTTGCTTATCATTTTCAATATATTTTCTATTAGCATGAAGTGGTGCTCGTCTTTCTCCATAGAAATTCTCAAGATATGATCGTTCAAGGGAAAGGATGCAAGTTTTATTCGATCTCTTTCTGAAAAGCTATATATGGTCTTGCCAAACTCTGTATCAAAATCTTTTCTCATCTCACTCCTCAGAGCAAAACCCAAGAATAGTTTTGAAGAATCTGCTTTATTCTCCAATGGGTTTACGCCTTCTCTCATACCCCCGGCTACAAGTTTTCCCATTTTATTTATAACGCCTGCAAAGCGTATTTTTGGGCTGAGAGCAAATATATCATTACAAAGATCTGTAAATTGGTGATTACTAGAAGCCACGCCTCATCAAATTAAAGATTTGAACATGGTTTTTATGTTTTTTTCGCTGGCTGCAGTATCACCTGGTAATACTTATTAATTCATGAACGCCTTTTATCAGGTTGTAATGTAGGAATTCTTCTAGTTGGCTGGTGTTATGATGACGAATATGTACATTCGTGCGTTTGCGTATCTGTATCGGAGATTTCTAGAATTTTTACAAAATGGAGTTACATGGCAGCACATGTATTAACGCATGTCCCAAGAATACTATTGGTAAAAGCAAGTCATCAACGCTATCGAATATTGAGATTCCGTTTTTGATTGGTATAAAAAGCGGAATGTCCTAGACTATTTCTTGTCAATAGGTCTTTGGTTTCGAGACATATCTAAAAAATGACGTACCAATATTGGAGGACAATTTGAAATTATCATTTACTACCGTTTAATATATCGTATTGACAAAATATGCAAATGCCTGTCGTCTTCTCGGATTCTTCCAGAAGGTGACCACAGGACGCACATTTCTTCTGTAACAACAATTCATGATTAACAGAAAATCCACAGCTGCGACATATCAAGCCGCAAGTGTGGTAATGTAATGGCGCATTACAATTTTTACAGCGCATGTAAGTTTCACTAATTCTATCCCATGGTCAATGGAAGACCAGCAGAAGAGCTAGTTGAAGACCTTTCAAGCGACATGGACTACTGCTTGTGCATATTTTTACTTTCGTAAGCAATATTTGTTATAAATCATAAATGCTGCTTATTCGCGCGCGCGCTCAGATCTGTTGAAATGTTGAACCCAAATTATTAAAGGTCGAAGATTTTGATGAACTGAACAGACGACAATACCACCCAGAAGATCAGGCTGTGACTATATAACAGCTAGGTACCGTAAGGCTGTCAATATAGAAGGTTACATTGATAAATACATAGATATTTAACCTCTACTTATAGACAAGGACTACCTTACGGGTTACGTTGATGACGAACGCAGATTTGTTAAGGTGTTTGAAAAAAATCCAGACATTGCTGCCTTATACATGGTTGAAGTCTTCACAAAGTCGGGCATAAATATTCATGAGAAAAAATATTCTTGAGAAAACAGGAAGGTTCCAGCAATATATGATAATGGTACTCACTACGTTACAAATCATAAACTAACCTTGGAGATGCTCAAAGAAATATCTGATTCCGTTGATGTCCTAGAGGTTGCGGGTGATTATACTGGAAATATAACAGCTAGAGGATCATCCCATGTACATTCAGATGATTGTCAGCTGCGCAATCTTGATTGCGCATACTCAGTTCCGCTAATAACTAATAACATCAATGGACAAGGTTAACTGTCGAAGGACACTGGTTTTCTCCGCAGCTCTTGAATGGACTAGATAATTGATTGTTGTGACTTACATTGGTATTACAACTCTATTTCATTAAGAATGCAAGTTGGACAGCAGCATAGGGTGCTTGTTTAGTCTTGGAAGTCATCTATACGACACAATATGTACAGAGTATATAAGAACAATATCACTAATAGACAAGCGGAATGTAGATGAAAGGTTAGTCGAGGATTTGAGCTGACGATGCGCTGCTGATAACAGCTCGAGTATGTCATGAAATAAAGACTTCAAATTGGTTTTAGGTATTAAGACCAGACTTATCCAGATGGAATGAACAGGCACCAAAAAGAAGAAATGGACACACACTATGATTAAAGATGTCGCATAGCCTTAGAAAGGAAATAAACGCCTTGTCTGTGGCTATGCGTGACGAAATATGTTCTGGGATATCCTGGCCCGATAGTTAGGGGCCCCCACAGTCTGGTGTACTGTGTTTATCTTGGACATTCTTGATAAAGGAGATTAAAGATTGTTTATTATTTTTCAGCTTAGTCTGTTACAAATCGTCATCTCCAACTGTCCAGACCGGTTCGACATTCAAATCCTTAAGTGAAGTCTTCTGCGAAGCTGATGGGTCGACCCCTTATGTGTCCTCAAAAGTGACTCTATGTTTTTCCCAAGGGTCTTCCTGTAATATTGCAAGAGAAAGATTTCGAAATTAAGTACTTAGCAGCGTACGATTTGTTGGTACTGCATAATACCATGGCAGTAAACTATTGCGGCCGTCCTTGAGTTTTCTCCATATGTAAGTGATTCAAACTTTCTAGACTATTTATCGAGAGTCAGAAACTTCTTGCTCTTATCACAAACAATCTGGTACCTTCAATATTTAATTGATCAACGAAACCTCTTGCCTGGCAGCCATTTCGAGCAGCAGCTGGTTCGGTATCAGAAATGTTGATTCAGTCCAGTAAGGAGTTCTAGATAAAGGAGTTTTAGTAGGTGTATATGGTGTCTGCCGCAATATATTAAATATTTGATCTCAGAGAAGGTTTTAAGAATTTGTACTAGAGGAAACCTCCAATAATGCGCTTTATTTATAAATGGTGCTGGTGTCACATGACATTGATGGTTCTCATACACAAGAACTTAATTTGAATGGAAGACCTGAAGAATGAGTCAAAGGAAAAATAAGAAAGATGTGATCGACGTGGTACTTGAACGCCTAGACAGTATAGACAGAAAGATAGTCGAGATAGAACAGATGATTAGTGATATTCTAAGAGACAAGAGAATTCGATATAGAACAGATGATTAGTGTCAGTATGTTTCTATGCAGAAAGAGCAATATTCACAGCGCGGCAAGATATGGTATTATTAAATAGCATAACTGGAATAATACGAAACAGAACTCTGTGTCGGTATCTGAAAGTGTCACCTATCTGTCTAATCCATACAGACCAGGAACGAAAGAATTTGAGGATTGTCGGACTCGGACCTGAAGATGCAAGAAAAGCTCCACAGTTCTGATATTATTACAGCACACGCGAGTGAAATACTAGTTCCAAAATGGAAACAATACAAGAAAGCACAAATACAAGTAACAGGTTTTCGAAATCAGAAGTTCTATCCAACAAAAATGATCGCCCCGAAGAAGTTGAGCAGATACTTGCTGCGATCTAGTACGAAGAGAGCATTAAATGAGATTTATGCTACTCCTGTAAAAACAGAAGAGTCACGACTATGTAATTAAATAGCCACCATAATTTGTGTAGATGCGGGTTTAATCGTTTGTGGACTTGCGATTACTATTAACACTAAATATTTTTTAAAACATATGGAATAATTCTTGCTGAATAGGTTATGGAAGATCCTTAATAATCTCCTTTCCTTGTTCAGCGGTAAATGCTTTCAAGGTTTTGGTTCTTACATTTCCAGCTGCCCCAATTTTGAGCATCAAAGACATCACAGCTTCATCATTTGGAGCTTCTATAATTATTACCTCATAATATTCTCCAAAGGTGTAGTAACCTCCAATCAATTTTCCACCAGCTTTTTCTACTGATGCTTTGAAGGAACCAAAACGACCTGGAGAATCTTTGATCTTGTTAATCCCTTGGTTCGCGACGACTATGCTAGACCGCAATATTTTTTATATAATATGCGCCCAGCCGTCCCTTCAAAGGATAGAACGAAAATCTCACCCAACTTGGATTAAAAGGTTTTTAATCTAAAATTGTTATAAACAAAATACACACTTGCCTAGTCAGAATCGGTTACCCTTAACTTCTACTACTACCTCAGCTGCGATGTTATCGGGTGCAAGTTGCATGATGATAACAATAATGATATTGCTTGTAGGTATTAATCCATTATTTGCATCCTCATCCCTTCAGATCCCGAGTATGATGGATAAAAGTACGTCGTCTAAAACCGGCATTACTAATACTGGTCAATATACAAATGCAAACAACACTCAAGATTGGGAAGACGATGAAAATAATGTTAGAATTCATTTTACATATTTGCCTGAATATCCTCTTCCAGGCAACACCACTAAACTAATATTTCATGTACAAAATTTACAAACTGGAAGCTATTTGAAGAATCTTGTTGCAGGTATCACTATAACAAACAACATGACTACTGCAAGGATGGATGGCATAAAAGATACCAATGGCGCCTTTTCTAGATTTACAAACATACCAGCTGATAATGGTATTTTCTCTTTGAGCTACAGATTTTTGGAAGAAGGGATACATCAAGTGATTGTTAATGTACGTTCAGAAAATTTTTCACTTGCCTTAGCATCATTCAGCGTAGTAGTTCAACCCATAGTGTGAGATACGTTTCGGTATGTTTAAGTGGATGCTTAAGCAATATCACCACTTCGAATGGACGTGATTGAAGCCTTTACGGAAAGGAGCCAAGAAGCAGCAACAGTATAGCAAGTGCTTCAAGCTTTAGATTTCTATCATAAAGAGGAGGGGCATCGTCGTTGGAGAACTATCGGAACAGACAGCGCATTTGCTGCAAAAAAGGATGAAGATTGAGCACAGCAACAACTTATCAATTTCATAATAGCACTTAAAAAGAGAAGAAAATTGAGGCACCGACTATAAAGAATTACTACAAAGTAGTAAAGGCGTTTCTCGTGAATAGGATAAATCTAGAATTACCCTGTATCAAACGTTATATCTGCAAGTTAAAGAAAAGGCTCCATCTCTTGATAAGTGGATGAAACTCAGAGAGGGCATGGTGAAAAGATAAATCAAGATTCTTACCTGACGCGTAGTAACTGGGCTTGGGAATATGGTATCGGTGCTGCAAAGCAGCAAAATAAGACTGTAACTGTACACGCATTCAAGAAACTGTTAAACATATCAGGAAGCAAGGTATCAGGACCGAACCGCAGCTGCAGCACCTCGCATGGAGCAAATCGCTGGGTTACGCAAGTGGTTTGAAATGATCCTTAGAGCACATTTAAGTGTATAATCGTAGCATTCTACGACCCAGCAGAAAAGCTAGACAGCTTGAAAAAGTCAAGCAGCTCAGAGAAGTTCAACTACTCAAAAAGATGGAAAGTAATGATGATTCACAATCGGTAGATTCGACCCATGATTGAACAAATATTATTTTATCCTGGTTCGACAGTGTGCTCTGAAGATCATCGAGCTCTTCAACAACTTGCAATGGTATCGCACATCCGGCCTAACCCCCAATCTTGCTCCACCGCATGAAATGTGTTAAATCTAATACTCTGCTGCCTTGTGACTGAAATCAAGGGAATTCAAGAATAAGTAAGTAATGTTTTCTTGGAACAACCCATGCACAAATGTCATATTAATATTATTTATGTAATACTTCTGACAAAATATATTGGTATGCTCTATGGATATGGGGGAATGTTTGATCTCGAATCTCAGTGCTTCTAACTAAGAAAATTGAAAAGATAAGTTAAGCTAAGATAATCCTGTAAAATCCTCGAGCAAACTTTTATTTGAGGGAGACTCTTTCATTTTGTGAGCCAAGGGTGTGATAATTGTGGCGGCGACGTCGATAGACGCGGCTGTCTATGTCAAAGTTGCTTTGAAACCAAAGTCTGTCGTTTGAATTGCGGTATCTGTGACTATGTTTCAAATTCCATAGGTGAATATGATCTCCACATGGCGATGGACCCCCCCGCGCACTATGTGTGTGATTACGATCTCGACCGGAGTATGTTGTGGCATTACAGTGCTGTTGCTGCTGGCTCTGGTGCGTTTCTAGTTAACGTAATGGCAGATTTATGGTGTAAGCATCTTTCCACTGAAAAACTGTTTTAGCTGGAGAAACGTCGAAGGAAAACATATCTCCATATTTAGTGCTTGTTTCAATTGAGTTGCAGTCATATTCTTGTTGGGACCACCAGCCATCATCATCTGATTTTTTATCATTTGTGCTGCAGCTGAACTGTTACCTGCTAGATGACGAGATGACAATACGTCATTTGGCGTGGTACAGCTTAATGGTGTGACAAAAATGCCTGGTTTGAAAGGAAATTTCGATAACATACCTTCAGTAGTATTCGCTGCAGTAGTCATAGGTTGGGCAAACGTTGCTGGTATGCTGTCTTCATCAGATCTAGTGTGGAAACAGTTCCCAATAGTCCTATCGCTGCTATCAGTAAGCACGTAATCTTTAACGATATTTTTCTTATAAATACTATCATGAGAACAAGTTTACTTGCTTATAAATAGTAGCTACGCCATACTTATACTACCGAATGCTAACCTGAGAATATGGAGCTAAAACTAACGGTGGTCCTACTTCTTTAAAAAGATCATCTCATAAGTGAATTCCAGCACCCATTTCACCTTACTTCATCATCACCTAGTTATTTTGGTTTAATCTTATAAATCAGCGATACTCTTGCAGCCTACAAAAGTATAACCACAGAATCGCGTGACAAAGCATAGATTGAAATATTGTCATGGGAATAGAAGAAAAGATATCTCTTTGGCGAAGCAGCGCTCATAAATGATAAATGAGACAGTATAATCAATCCTAGTTTGCACAACATATATCTTTATTTTCGCATTTGCAACTGTTAGACTTCTTTAAACATACTGGACAAATTATGGCTCCGCATCCAACACAAGTATTATTGAATGTATTACAGCCCCAGTGCTTACATTCGTCCATGTTGAACAATATAGCTTCAGGTTTTACTATATATTCCTATATTTACTAATGCTCTCTGAATCGTACCAAAAACGTGGGTCAGATCAAACATGAATGAACGGTTATAGTCATATCCAATTGCTTGCAGCTTGTACTATCTAGCTTACTTGCGATGGGTCGCTTGTATAGATCCTAATGAGATTGCACAATTGATCCTGCAACAAAACCACCTGGTAAATGTTCAGTTGACAGTTGAAGGCTGTGAAATCTACCACGACGCGCGTGGCGCAGGCAAGGTAGTAGTAGTGCATAGTACTAATGCATGATGATGCTCATGGCCTGGTTAGGACCAGTTGAGATTACGGTGTGTTGTAACGTAATCCTAGCATCCGTTGGTAAGTAGCTGAAAGTGCTATAGCTGCAATTAGTGCGAGAACTCTTATAAACGTGAGTGACAATTAGTATTTTTAGTATTAATGGCAAGACTAGAGAAAAAGACTATGAATTCACCAGACGAAACACGGACCTTCGATAAAGGAAAAATCGAGCTTACAAAAATCGGCGACGCTAGTATAGGCAGAATATATCTTGAACCGGGGTGGAGCTGGGAAAAATGCATAAAGCCTATCGTTAAAACCGAAAGCTGTCAAGCTACTCATAGACAATATGTCTTGTCGGGGAGAGTGAGAGTCAAGATGAATGATGGGAGTGAAGAAGAATACGGACCTGGAGATGTTACATATATCCCCCCTGGACATAAAGCATGGG
>Ga0187772_10000820_pt1 | contig 14189 bp, 12 predicted proteins | sample 0116_SJ02_MP15_2_FD_133137 | JGI IMG/M metagenome (GOLD analysis project Ga0187772, IMG submission 133137) | Tropical peat soil microbial communities from peatlands in Department of Meta, Colombia - 0116_SJ02_MP15_20_MG | ecosystem: Environmental > Terrestrial > Soil > Wetlands > Peat | place... | reverse complement strand
TCGCCCATATCCGAAGAATTAATAAGAAAAGGGCTTGAAAAAGAGTACGACGTTGATTTTATCGCAACCACGACTCGAAATGCATCAGTCCATACTGGGAATCCGTTCGTCGTAGAGACAGGCATAGCGTACGGGGGAAGCTTGCCCAAAGAACACAAAATTGAAATACTGCGATTTGCAAATCGAGTCCCTCTTTTGTATCAACAAGGTGATTGCGCTTGTACACACGCTGTCGAAAGGATAAACTGGAGAAATTATGATCTCAATCAGCCTGGAGCGAGTGGCATTCCTCAGGGCCCTGCCGTTGTGTTGGTGCACGTCGCTTCAACGAATGTCCCATTTACGTCTGAGTCAAAGGAAGCGATAGCCGATATCCCTGAAATCGTGGATGAGATTGAACTTGCCGTTAGAGATGTCGCTCGCGGGCTTAAAAATTATCTCGTAAAACAAAAGCTCCTTGCGAAGAGAAAAGAGAAAGAAGAGATTATAGAGAAGGTCTTGCCGAAACTAGCGGAAAAAGTAGCAGAGGTAACGGGCAGGGAACAGCCAGACATACAACCGATTGTTGCGAAAATCATGGGCAACGTGCTCGTACAAAAGAGGATCGAGCAAGCGAATGGCGGCTACAATGTTGTCATTCGTGTGAAGAACTTCTCAGAGACTCAAAAGGACTTTACTTTGCACGATTTTTCGCAATCGGAAGTCGAAAATGCGACTCCGAAGCCTAAGATTGTTGGTTCGAACGGCACGTTTGACAATGTGTGGAAGGTATCGGTCAGGCCAAACGGTGAGAGGAAGTTTAACTACTTCATAAAGGTTACTGATATGCATTATACAGATCCAATCGTAGAAGGGATACTCGCAGAGATGGTGACGGGTGCAGAGGCATTATCTAAAAAGTGGGTGAATGAGTAAGTAAGGGGCGAGTGAACGACTAGTCGAGCGAGGCACCAGAATGACTGATAAAACTGAGAGGAAGGAGAAAGCGCGAAAAGCAAAGGAAAAAGTGACGCACGAAAAGCTGTTGGGTATAGTTGAAGCACTCTACGGGCAATTCAGGAATGAACAAATACCGCACGTCATGATCCCTACAAGAACGAAGTTAAACCTTGCGTATAATGACGAGGCAGAAGTATGGGTGTACGGGGATCGTGAGAGCGCGAGGAGCTGCAAGACCGTTAGGGGCGCTTACAGCTTATTAAAAACGTCATACACAATTGATTTTCTTAAAAAGCAGCTTAATGAAAATCGGTCTTCTACATTGAGAGAGTTATACTACATCTCCGAAGGTTGGAAGTTGGCTAAGTTTAGAGAACAGCCTGAGTCAGACAGATTGATCGAAGATCTTGAGATAATTACCGAACTCCAACGTGAGGACTTTCATGTGCGGCCAGAGGAGAATGGTGCCACGATATTCGGACCACTACGGCTTAAGGAGAACATTGAGCGCCGTGGACAATTTTCAGAGCGCATTATACACTGCGTCGATGATGTAGGCGAGGGCGGATATCAGATTCCCTATAACGTTGATAATATTGAGTTCCTTGAACACGATGCGAAGTTGATCATCGCGATCGAAACAGGTGGGATGAGAGATCGGCTTATCGAAAATGGTTTTGACACTGATCATGACGCTATCATTGTGCACCTTAAAGGCCAACCGGCCCGAAGCACTCGAAGGCTTCTCAAAAGAATGAATGAAGAAATAAAGCTCCCAGTCGTCGTTTTTACAGACGGCGATCCGTGGTCGTATAGAATATTCGCTTCGGTCGCGTACGGTTCAATAAAAAGCGCGCATATGTCTGAATACATGGCAACACCTGCCGCGAAGTTTATCGGTGTGCGTCCTAGCGACATCGTCAACTATGACCTCCCTACCGATAAGCTATCGGATCAGGATATTAAAGCCTTGCAGTCTGAGCTTACCGATCCACGATTTGGTACAGATTTTTGGAAAAATGAGATCACTTTGCAACTTGATATCAAGAAAAAATCAGAACAGCAAGCATTTGCCAGTCGCGGTCTCGACTACGTCACTGATGTTTACCTGCCGGAAAGGCTGACAGAAATGGGTGTACTGTGACTTCTCCCCTAGCTTTCACAACTGGGCTTCTAGAGATTCTTGTAATGGATATCCAGAGGGGCGAGACGCAGCTGGGTGTGTTTATCGCCGAGTTCTCATCATGTCTATGACAAGTCTGCAATCACACGAAAGACCGTCTCTTTCAGCTCTTTTTTGACTAATAATCCGCAATGACAGCATTGTTGTGATATTTTGTAGGGACTCACTATTACTACAATAGAACTAGCCTTATCAGCTTTGTTCCTTGTGTAACTGGTGTGGGATTGATATCATGCTCGTCTTATTAATTCGGCAAGATCCCTGTAGCTGATAAGCATCCTGCCTTCAGTGATCAAGTCTTCAACGACTATCCCGAACCCGTTACGAATATGATGACTTGAAGGTTTGCAAAATTCCTACGCGAACTTGCTATTTTTCTCATGCTCTCGAAACAACTTTTCTTGCACAAGCGAGTACAAACGTCTCTTTCTCCTTCTCTTGAGCTAAGTACTTGTGCAGTACTTTCGCCTACGCTTTCTCCTCTTCTCGAAAAAGGGCGGATTCTTCATCTTCTCACTGTTTGACAGCATGGCAGTAACGATACGCCCATGTCAAACCGAAAACAGCGCGCCTTTAAATTTGAACGGCAGCTTCTTTGGTTTACGATCAACAGTGAAACAGGCAAGCCTTTCCCTGTAGGATATCTTTTGATATTATCGCGCTTTGCTATGCAATAAAAATATATAACACTATTAAAGGTGATTAACGGGTACACTAATTCGCTTGCGCTATAGCTTGTGTAGATGTTAGCAGCTGCTACCGATGAAATGGTATTTAATGTTACAAAAGGAGCTATGGTCAGACAATCAAGCGTTTTTGTTGCTTGTATACTTCCATTTGCATTGGAGGCGCTTTGTCATGTGGCTAAAGCAGCTTGACTGTACTGCTATTTTTTAACGTTTTGTAAAAATATTGCATCTTAAAAATGCGTAGAACAAACGATGCATTCTTTCATAACTAACTGCACTACAAAGCCTTTATTTGGTGTTATAAAAGAGGATGGTGACGGATATGCAGTTCGTTGCAAATTCAATACGATTCTTCGATCAATACTCTCTTGCATTTCGCTGTTTGTCTGACCTAGTCTGTCTCTGTTGTTTGTTATAAAATGAAAAGGCGTTTTACTGTGCGTGTGGAGTTTTTATCGTCATGACTGTCGCTTTGACTCTGAATTAGAATACGAGAGCCGTCCATATAAGCGTCGCGTAACTGGGGAATTGTGTAGTTAGTAAATAACCGAGACCAATTAAGGACAGATTGATTGGCTCTTGGAACAGTATTACGAAAGGCAGTAACCCAGGAATTAATCCTAACAGTGACATAGGGGTACTTATTAAAAGCAACATTGTTTTTCACCTCCTTTTTGAAAATCAGATCCGCGTGCCATTAAACACGCCCACTGATGAATATCATAATTCTGTTAAATTATACTGATATATAACATTTCGGGAATGAAATACAAATGCCCACTAAGAAGTGCAATAAAGTATTGCACCTTCTGAATGATTCTGTCTCTAATTTATTTCATTGTGGTAAGAATAGTTTTAAATAAAGAATGTCAAAATATTGGAGTAACTTTCCAACATATCCCTAAATTAAATACGAGATTGTGAATTGAACAACCATTCAAGACTAACTTTTGTGAAGGAATGTAATATCCAATAAACTTTCTGATATTGCGTAGGTTTTAACATATGAGTAAGATTGGAGTAATAGCAATCCAAGGAGATGTTTCAGAACACGTCAACGCGGTGAAAAGATCTACAGAAGGATCTATTTGTGAAATTATTAAGATTAAACATAAAGGTGCTGTTTCAGAATGCGATGCTCTCATAATACCAGGAGGCGAAAGTACCACCATCTCTAGTCTGCTTTACAAAGAAGGCATCGCAGAAGAAATACTTAGGAAAAAAGAGATGCCTATCATGGGCACCTGTGCCGGTTTGATAATACTTTCTAGCTACAGTTTAGATAGCGTTAAGTCACTGCAGCTAATGGACACAACAGTGGTGAGAAACGCATTTGGGAGGCAAGTTGACTCGTTCGAGGTGCCACTAGATGTAAAAGGATTCAATTCCAAATTTAATGGAATCTTTATCCGTGCACCAGCAATAATTAATGTCGGAAAAGGTGTTGACGTGCTTGCAAAAGTGAATAATTATATCGTGGCAGCACAACAGGGAAATAAATTAGCGCTAGCATTTCATCCGGAATTAACAGACGATCTGAGATTCCACAGTTATTTCATAAACATGATTAAAAATAATCAGACACTTTTGAGTCTGGATAAGACCCGAGAAACAGCGTGAAACGAGAAACAGCTGTTTATAGTACACGTCACAATTAAGAACACACAAATTAAAATGCCGCTCTTACTCGTGCTTTTATATTTTTATAAGCAATAGGAAATCTTTATTTGTTTGTGGTAATAAGTATATATGGGAATAGGAATTATATTTCCTAAACGCAGTTTAAATTCTTAAACTGTTACATTAATTTAATTGAGTTCATTAAACACATGTAGTTTTCAGAAACGAGCAATAAATTAAGGAGATCTTACGCTCGACAGTGAAAACTATCGCAATGATAATGTGTCTTTATAAATGAATATTATAAAAATAATTCAATAAAATAGGGGATATACAAGATTTGTGCAGCATTATGGGCATTACGAGTGAAAGTGGCAGGTTATTCTCTGCCAGACAGATAGTTACAGGTATAAAAGTAATGAACGACCGCTGCAACGGTCTTGGCGGGGGATTTGCAGCCTATGGACTATATCCTGAATATAAAGAGTACTACGCATTGCACATATTATTAAAAAATTTTGAACTTAAAGATAAAGTTGAAGAACTGCTCAAGAACTCTGTAAACATCTACAAAGATGAAGAGATCGAAACTCGTCCAGTAGCTGCGATACCAGCGGATTATGTCCCTTGGCGTTTTTTTGTGGATGTTCCCGAGAGGGTTGAAGGCAGCTCGGACGATTACATCATAAATCTTGCCATGGACGTCAATAAAATAGATGGTGCTCTCGTGGTATCAAGCGGTAAAAACATGGGCGTCTTTAAAGCCACGGGATACCCACATGAAGTCGCTCACCTTTACAAGCTCGAAAACTACAAAGCGCACACGTGGCTAGCGCACGGAAGGTATCCCACAAATACCAGAGGGTGGTGGGGGGGAGCACATCCATTCAGCATTTTGGATTGGAGTATCGTTCACAACGGCGAGATAACGAGCTATGGTACGAACAAGAGATTTCTCGAGTTATATGGCTACCAATGTAACTTTTTTACGGACTCTGAGGTCCTCGCTTACCTTTGGGATTTGCTCGTGAGAAGACACAAGCTCTCCATTGAACGAGCGTCAGAGGTTCTTGCCCCACCATTTTGGGAAAAGATAGAACAAATGCCACTTAATGAGAGGAAAATCATAGAAGCGCTAAGAGTAACCTATGCCCCTGCAATGGTCAACGGTCCCTTCGGGATTGTCGTTGCAACTGGTTCGGGGCTCACAGGCATCGCGTGTGAGAACACGATGATCGGTCTATCAGATAGAATAAAACTAAGACCCTTAGTTTGTGCAAATAACGATGGTTACACGTTCATAGCAAGTGAAGAGAGTGCAATACGCGCAGTGTGTCACTATCCAGAGAACGTATGGGCCCCGGCTGCAGGAAAGCCTACGGTTGCTAAGGTGAATGCATATGTATAGTGCAGTTCCAGAATTTCGAGTGAACATCGACAGGGATCGATGCAGACTGTGTCAACGATGCATCGATAATTGCTCGTTTGACGCCTTGGAATGGCGAGATGATAAGGTTAAGTCGTTCGACGACAGGTGTGTGGGCTGCCAGCGATGCGTGAGCATGTGCCCGAAAGACGCAATAACCTTAACTAGAACACCATCAGTGATGAGCAGACACCCGACGTGGACTGAAGATATACGAAGGGATATCTATACGCAATCCCGAACTGGAGCAGTCCTTCTCGCTAGCACGGGCAATGAGCTTCATGAGAGAGTTGTTTTCGATAATCTCCTCCTCGATGCGTGTCAGGTGACGAACCCCGCTATCGATCCCTTGAGAGAACCAATAGAGCTGAGGACTTATATAGGGAAAAAGCCTAGGATCCTGGAGTTTGATGGTGAAGGGGAAAATATAACGCTTAGGACAAAACTGACCCCTAACCTGAAACTAGATATCCCTATAATGGTTGCCCAGATGTCGTATGGAGCTATAAGTCTCGAGGCACACGAAGCGCTCGCACGTGCTGTTGTCATGCGAGGCACGACAATGGGGTCGGGAGAGGGAGGACTCCACAAGCGGTTATATCCTTATGCAGATCATATAATCGTCCAGGTAGCGAGCGGACGCTTTGGTGTCCATCCTGAGTATTTAGACGTAGCCGCCGGCGTTGAGATTAAAATAGGACAGGGCGCAAAGCCCGGTATAGGTGGTCATCTCCCCGGTACGAAAATCACTGAGGAGATATCTGAGACAAGAATGATTCCCGTAGGCGCAGATGCTATAAGTCCGGCTCCTCACCACGACATTTACTCGATCGAGGACCTAGCGCAACTCGTTAACTCTTTAAAAGAGGCGACCAGGTACAAAAAGCCGGTATTTGTAAAAATTGCAGCGGTTCATAATGTGGCCGCCATATCAAGCGGCGTAACGCGAGCAGGAGCAGACGCAATCGTTATTGATGGTTTCAGGGCTGGAACAGGAGCTACGCCAAAAATTATACGAGATAATGTTGGGATTCCTATAGAATTTGCCCTTGCGAGCGTAGATCAACGGCTCCGTGATGAGGGGATCCGAAATGAAACGAGCATAATCGCAAGCGGCAGCATCAGAAGCAGCGGAGATGTAGCGAAGGCTATCGCGCTAGGTGCTGACGCCGTGAAAATTGGAACTGCGGCCCTCATAGCCCTTGGCTGTACTGTCTGCAAGCGATGCTACACAGGAAGGTGTGCCTGGGGAATAGCCACTCAGGATCATCAGTTGAGATCGCGGCTCGACGTAGAAGAAGGTGCGAGAAGGGTTTCAAATCTCCTCTCTGCGTGGTCAATTGAGCTGAAGGAGATACTTGGTGCAGCTGGAATCAACTCGATCGAAAGCTTACGGGGCAATCGGGACAGGCTCAGAGGATTCGGACTGGACCACACGTCGCTTGAGATTCTCGGCGTAGAGGCTGCTGGTACTTAAGTAGGTCTGTGTGCGAGGTGAGGTGACGAGATGCGTATTACTGCGAATGGCTTGCATTACAAAGAACTAAATGAGAAGATATTTGAGGCCGTGCAGAATGGGGAGAAGGAGTTCTTACTCGATGACGTGAACGGCCAGAGATTTATAGCAGACGGGTTGAAAGGGAATATTAAAATTGATGTCTTCGGGATCCCTGGCAATGATCTAGGGATGTTTATGGATGGGCCGACAATAACCGTGTACGGGAACGCACAAGACGGGGTTGGGAACACCATGAGTTCTGGTAAAATTATCATTCATGGAGACGGAAGAGACATTGTTGGGCATAGTATGCGGGGCGGCACCATATTCGTCGAAGGTGACGTTGGATATCGAGTGGGGATTCACATGAAGACTTACAAATCAAGCGTCCCGGTAATAGTTGCGGGAGGGAAAGCAGGAGACTTTCTCGGCGAATACATGGCCGGGGGTATTATAATCATTCTTGGAATGAATAGTAGCAATGAATTTGAAACCTTGGGCGAATGGATCGGAACTGGTCAACATGGCGGTGCAATATACGTAAGGGGGAAAGTGAGTGCAAGTAAACTTGGCAATGGGACATCACAGCTTAAGATGACAAAAGAAGATGAAAAGCTTCTAAGAGCAGTTCTCACAGACTACTGTAGTACCTTTAATCTTGATATAAATGAAATATTTACCAGTAAATTCACAAAAATTGCACCTCAGTCTCATAGGCCCTACGCCGCGTTGTATACGTGCGACTAGACAATACCTATCGGTGAAATTATGGCACTTATCTCTTACAAGGATTTAAAACAAAAAGTATGGGATGTCGACAAGTGCTGCGGTTGTGGTGCTTGTGTCGGGGTCTGCCCTACTGAAGCGCTCTATTTCGACTCCAACGAAGCAAATTCTCCAACATCAAACGACTATTGTAAAGTTACAAGAGATTCGGTGCCCTGTGGAGCGTGTTTCAATGCATGTCCGCGAACAGACGCAATCGAATCCAATGAGTTTGGCAACATTATCGCCATCTACCAGTCTAAGTCGAAAATAAACGTTCCACGTGCGCAGTCAGGAGGGGTTGTAAGCTCACTACTTCTTGCTGCTCGTGAATCTGGTCTCATCGATGGCGTCATTTTAATGGATGTTGATAGATGGAATCAAAAATCAGAGCCGAAACTTGCCATTACCGGCAACGATATCCTAGCAGCTGCAGGCTCGCGATATGTTTGGGCGCCTATTTTAAAGAAACTAAGAGAAGCAATAGAAGAGAGAAAGCTTAAAAAGATCGCGATCGTTGGCACGCCGTGCGTCATGAGTGCGGTAAGGAAGATTAAGGATTCTGACCTTGACGTACTCTCTATCTATAAAAATGCAATACGCCTTTCATTAGGACTTTTTTGTACTGAAATTTTTTCGGATAAACTTCTTGACAAGCTTGAAAAAGAATTGGACATAAATCCGTTTGATATCAAAAGCGTTGATGTCAAAGGCAAGTTCATAATTACTCGTAATGACTCAGGTAAACTGGAAATACCCCTAACGGACATACACGACGTTAAAAAACGTGGATGTGAGTGCTGCATTGATTTCACGAGCGAGGATGCAGATCTTTCGCTTGGAGCTGTTGGTGCAGAACCTGGCTTCACGGTGGCGATCGTAAGAAATAAAACAGGTGAGGGGTTCTTAAAGCTTGCAGCATCAAGTGGTTATATCGAGTTAAAACGCGGAGTTAATCTAGAAGCAATTGCGAAAATCGGATCGAAGAAGAAGGGGATGTCAATAGATGTCGGGCGAAAAGCGTTGATTAATAGCGCTCAAGCTGAAATCATGTGAAAATAACTAACCTTACTGATCTAATATGTTCAGTCACACGCGCGCTTGAGGAGGGGCTCTAAAAAAGTTCTCCCTATCTCATGGCCTTCGATAGTTCTATGCTCGTCTATTAAGAAGCCATTGTACTTGATCTTTTGAAGTGCATGTATAACTTCGTCCCAGTTAACTGTTCCTTGTCCTACAATCGAATGCGATTCTTGAAGCCCGTTGTTGTCGTGTATGTGGACGTGTTTAATCTTCGCATCAAACTTGTCGATCATCTCAGACTGAGGGATGTCGGTAGTGTTGCAGTGGCCGACGTCAAATGTAATTTTCAGCCATTTTGAATCTACTTCATTTACAATATTAACAATACCATCGCCTCTCCACGTGTCAATGAATGCTGGCGGTTGTCTTGGCATATTTTCCAAACACGCTACGATCTTCTCTTCTTCTGCTCTTTCACAAATAGTTGAAAATGAGTCAAGCTGGTTGCTCTTAGCGATCGCTTCAAATTGTTTTATGCCTCTTGGATAGCTGACAACCCCGGGATGAACAACTATCAGGTGACACTTGAGGTCTTTTGCATACGAAATTGAACGTATTATTTCATTGACAGAGGCTTTTCTCATGTTCGGATTCGTGCTGGCGAGGTTTATGCCGCAATACGGAGCGTGCATCGTGTATGTTAGGTTATATTGTTCTTTAAGCTCAAGGAGTGTGTCCACGTTTCTTGAACCATAGTACACGTGTGGGTATTCTGAGACGAGTTCTATTATCTTAAATGTGTCAGCCACTCTCTCAATAAATTCAGAGATGTTCATTTCCGTCATTGATGAAACGCCATATTCCATAGTTCAGCCAACGCCTTCGCTGCACATAAGTTTGTCGTAAAAAGGTAAAAGAGAAGATACATTACGTTACGTAAGCACGACGAGTTACAAGTTGGAGCTACGTTCCAGTTACCAACGACTGCAGCGCTTGTGTAACCATCTCAACGTATTCGCTCTTAACTGTATTGTAATGATCGAGTGCCTCTTTAACTTCTAGATCATCGGAATCTAATGTAAGCTTTTCAATACGGTCAAGCGTTTTTTGCGCTGTCTCTAACACCCACCGATCTCTAATTTTTGAATCGACAACGTTTACAGCTTCCGGCCTGATTGAGACTTTCGGGTCACCTTCTGGTGGGTAATAGATATTGAGCTTTCCAACAACAGCGACGAAAACTGGGGGTTCGATGCCACTTAATTTTGTAGCTGCTTGTGGTTGGTACTGTCCCGCATAAATCGTGAAAACTCCTGTTGGATCTGAAACTCGACCTCTCCAGTATTCAGATTCCGCGCCTATATTTTCTTTTTCAGTGAGCGTTCCTACCACAAAAACACGATTGCACTTTGCACCCGTCGGCGTTATAATGTACTGCGGTGCATAAGGGTCCTCGTGCTCTTTATACGGGAGATCTGAATTGTGAAGCTCTTTCGCAAAGACTCTTTTCGCGACTTCACGCTGCCTAATTGACATCTAACGTTCTCCCTCTGCACGTTTTAATGCGAAATCGACCTCTCCTTCGTTAAGGTCAAGGAGTTCTTCGAAGCCGGTTACTAAAATCCATCGCGGCGTTTTGGTGCCCCGAATTGAATAATACCTCCCCACAATCATATCTGTTATCGTATCAGAGACGATATTTTGATCGAGTGCATCAATTGCCATATCCTTGGCAGTTTCGAGCGTGATCCCCGTCAACTTCTCTGTCAAATCGCAGTTAAAAAGTATATCATGCACTTCGTCGCCGTCATCAAGCACTGCTTTTATCCGTAAGTCGTAGATGCTCTCCACTTTGCCATGCTCAGGACACGAGCCCTTAATTACAAGCCTCCCGCAGTCGGGACACCTCTTGATTAATCCAGAGCCAGACTGGACATCGATTATCACACCTCTCAGGTGCTCTTCGGCGCGGACTACGGTGACCTCTTCATCAAGTGGCGCTATTTCGGTCATCTTATTGAAGCTTAAACTAAATCTTCCTTGCCACAACTTGGTTACGACATTTCGGATGGCATAACTTTTGTCCGCTTCTAATAGCGGCAACTGTGCGTTAGCCCAATTCGTGAATTTTATCGTGCCACTTTCATCTCCAAGTAACCCTACTTGCGCGATAGATGGCGAGTTGGGCTCCCACAGCTGCACGACTTTTACTTTAAGGTTCATCCATCGTTCTTGGTCTTTCACGTCTGAGATTTTTGCATAAGTGACATCCGCCGATGTACCTGATCGTTCACGAGAACCGCGATGCTGTTTTAAGAAATAGTTCGTGACGCTACGCTTTGCCTCATCAGCAGGAACTTTAAAATCACCTATTAGAGAATTTAAGCGGTTTTCAATTTCAAAAACAGGAATCTCAACATTCAGCTCTAAAAGACGAGCGTGTATTTGCTCAGCTAATTGCTTAGTATCTAAACTCATATTCACCACAAGCCTTTGTTTTCTTTTTTATTTCTATTGAAAGGCATATTATCATCTGCGTCAGCGAATATAAAGCTTTCTTGAACGGCAGGAAAGTAATGTTAATTGATGACAATAAAGTCGCTTGACGGGCAAATAAGATGACAAATAATACAATTAATAATTCAAAAAGATAAGAGGAGTCAGGGCCGTAAGCCTCCTTTTGTTTTATGTGGCATTCATCTACGCGCTTACCTGGATGTCATCTGGACGGTTCATCCATCCTATTTAGCTTGCACCTGTGAGGATTCGCCGTTTCATCGTATCCCTTCAGCGTCATCGGTTCTTCACTTCATAGTCATTCACTGGAGGACGTATCGTTTCTGTGCCAGAGCCATGACTCTCGCCATGCGACTTATGCCGCTCACATATCCAGATGGTGGGAGGACTTTCCTCAGCAGCGAAGTAACGCCACCGGCAGCCACTCACCCTCTCTCCTATTAAATACGTCGATGGCAAACGTAATATAACTATTTGTCAGATTACTATCTATGGACATTAATCAGGGCAAAGCAGCAGTCGAACTCGCTCGACGGGCAATTGAAGGGTTTTTGCTACATAAGCAGAAGGTCCACTCTATCAACGATCTTCCTGTCATGTTTGAGGAGCCGCGAGGAGTTTTTGTAACACTCAACTCTGGGATGCTAAGAGGCTGCATTGGCTACCCTTATCCGACTATGAAGCTAAAAGATGCTATAATCGACGCTGCAATTAGCGCAGCAGTCTATGACTACCGATTTCCACCTGTAAATGTATCGGAACTTGATACTATTACCGTCGAGGTGACTATTCTCACAAAGCCGGAGCGAATCCACAGCGCAGAGGAAATCATGGTCGGAAAACATGGTGTTATCGTCAAAAAAGGTGCATACCAGGGATTGCTGTTGCCGCAGGTTGCGACGGAATACAGTTGGACGCCACACGAGTTTTTGTCTCACACGTTTGAGAAAGCAGGGCTGAGCCCTGGGACATTAGGAGCAGAAATCTACGTCTTTGAAGGACAAATATTTGAAGAACTCGAACCACATGGAGAAGTCGTCGAGAAGTGTATCTGTTGAACGAGTATGACCACTACAGTTATCACTAATGGCAAAGTTTTTTATCGAGGTCACATTATCGAGGCAGACATACTCATTGAAGACGAAAAAATCAAATCGATTGCAAAAGACGTTACAGCAGATGAAACGATAAATGTAAAAGGACAATTAGTGCTGCCAGGAGCCATTGATGTACACGTACATTTCAGGGATCTTGAGGAAGCTTACAAGGAGGACTGGAATTCTGGATCGTGCTCGGCGGCAGCGGGTGGTGTTACCACCGTCATTGACCAACCAAATACAATCCCACCAACATGCGATATTACATCGTACAACGAAAAATGCGCCGCAGCACGTGCATCTATTGTTGACTATGGCATAAATGCCTGTATAAAGAGCTCTGAACGAGCAAGAGAGCTATATGAGCTCGGCATCACGGCATTCGGCGAGTTATTTATCCAAAATAAAACGACCGATGAGTTGTTAACATTACTGCGAACTGTAAAAGATCTCAATGCATTAGGGTGTATACACGCCGAAAGATTACATGAAAGAGCGATGGACGAAGCTACGGCGATAGCTGACATCTTGCACCTAAATAGCAAAGTCGGTGCACAACTTCATATAGCACATATGAGCACTCACGCGGGATTAGAACTTATTAAATCTTCGCGACAGAATGTTACTTGTGAAGTAACGCCGCACCACCTCTTTTTATCGGAAGCTGACAGCGAGAGACTTGGGCCGTTTGGGAAGATGAACCCTCCGTTACGGAGCAGCGCTATAGTCGAAGCATTATGGTCTGAGATCGATTCTATCGACATGATCGCGAGTGATCACGCCCCTCATTCAGTGAGTGACAAGAGATTGCCCATACCGCCACCCGGCGTACCAGGAGTAGAAACTCTAGTACCCTTGCTTCTCGCGAATTTACATCGGTTGGGACTTGAACGGTTTGTAAGACTCATAAACGCAAATCCGGCAAAACGTTTTATGTTGAAAGGAAAGGGTCCGATAGCCGAGGGAAATGACGCGGATTTGATGGTGGTCGATATAAAGCAAAAGCACAACGGCGTTATAACGGCAGAAAAGCTTCACAGCAAAGCGGGTTGGACACCTTTTGAAGGAATGGAGGGAATCTTTCCTTCACTTACCATCGTACGGGGCGCTATCGTCTTCGATGGTGAACCAGTGGGTAAAAAGGGCTGGGGACGTCAGGTTTTAGGTTCTAGAGGGAATTAAACGTTATTCAATTTCTTTAATTTAATTAATAGACTTGTCGCTCAATTGAAGTTTGCACGCTATAAAGTTGATTTAACTTAACATTTTTCTTGAAATATACGTTATAGTTTGACTTATGCTTATAGTGGGCGACAGGAAGGCATAAAACTCTTTTCAAGAAATATTGGAAAAAGAGGGTAAATCAGATCCCATAATAACGTTTTAAGACCATGCTCTTTATTATGTTCTCGATCCTGCAGCAATAGAAGGT
>Ga0187772_10000819_pt1 | contig 14194 bp, 16 predicted proteins | sample 0116_SJ02_MP15_2_FD_133137 | JGI IMG/M metagenome (GOLD analysis project Ga0187772, IMG submission 133137) | Tropical peat soil microbial communities from peatlands in Department of Meta, Colombia - 0116_SJ02_MP15_20_MG | ecosystem: Environmental > Terrestrial > Soil > Wetlands > Peat | place... | reverse complement strand
CGGTCGCCGTCGTCCCGTTAAAACGCGAAGGAAGGAATCAGAGGGAAGTCATACAGTAGGCGACTGGACGGTCTTCATGCGTTTCGACTTCTTGTAGTAATAGTAAATGACAATCGGACCCGAAAGCAGGAGGACTGCTACCATTCCCAGCATTGCGTAGGAGAGAATATCTACGGTGCCTGCGGGGACGTTCGAAAGGAACGGACTTGGAATCACTTTTCTATCCGATTGGGCCTTCCTTGAGGAGGTTTATAGAGTATCAGAGTCTCATTCCCCACTCGTTTGGCCACCTGCCACATCCACTGGAAAAGCTGGGAAAGATGAGGATGCTCTGGGAAGCGGAGATACTTCCCAAGAAGTTCTAGTCCCCATCTCCCTGACTAACAAATCACATACGGCGCTCTTTCCTCGAGTAAATGATAAGACTGGGGATTTTCGTCGCTCCCCTCGCATGCTGAGTAACAGTGTTTCCCCCGACGAAGTGATCAACAGGGCAAAGGTTGTGGCGGTGGTTGGAGCATCGAAGAACCCCGAGAAAGAAGCGTTCAGCGTTCCACTGTATCTCATGGAGAACGGGTTTGTCATTATCCCCGTGAACCCGGGTGCTGATGCAATCCATGGTGTCAAAGCATTTCCATCATTGGGTGATTTGCCACCCGAAGTAGCAAGCAGAGTGGAGGTCGTCGAGGTTTTCCGTCCCTCGGAAGAGCTAGGCGATATAGCCCGGCAAGTCGTAGAGATGAAGAGGAGGACGGGGAAGACCGCGATCTTTTGGGCTCAGTTAGGACTTCAGAGTGTGGAGGCAGAGCGCATCCTAAAGGCGAATGAGGTACCTTATGTAATGGACGCGTGCATGAGGACGCAGCACCAGGACTTTTCACTAAGAAAGGTTACCAGCACCCGTGGAATAAACGCGAAGTAGCACGAGAGGAGATCTTCAACAAGCTGAACATGGACCAGTAGAGCATCGGTGGGAAAATGAGGGGCCCGAACATGCGAAAAGAGCGCGCTGGTACGACCTTCCCGATAATGGACTCCGATGCCCTCCTTGGTCAGGCCTTCTGAATCTTGATAACCGCACCCCCCTCCTTGCCGACCGCGAAGTAAACGCGCGCACTGGAGATACGTGCTGCTGTGCCAACACTTGTAACAATCATCTTTAGAGTCAGAGTTGTTTCGCCCTCAACTAACACAGACACTTCGGAGCCCCTCCTTACCGACAACCTCTTTGCCATCTCGTGAACCAAGAAAATTCCCTCGTCCCGTTCGTCGAATTCGATTTCGATAGGACTTCCCGAGAAGCTTGATGTTCCGATGAATCCTCTCGTCGTGAAAGATGACACGTCAACGACGAGCGAAATCACTGTTCCGGCAGGAGTTGCCACGTCAATCCGGCTCCGCCTCGGCCTCCGCTGCTGCCTCCATCGCGTCTGCTTCCACTCCTTTCGCCTCCTCATCGTCTTCCTCGATTGGAATCTCCTCCTCGACGATTGCCTCACCATGCTCACCGACGAGGTCGCCAATTGGGTACCAATGTTTCCCGCCATCTAGTCTCGGCATTTCCACTTCACAGAACCCCGCCAGTGCCTGGCCAGTCATCGCGCCAATCCTGGCGTCGTCGTCTATCGACACTTTCCTCACGGAAACGGACTCGTCCCCGAAAACTGCTTCGCGACGCGCGTTCACCGTGACCTTGATTCCCTTGGACGGCTTAATCTCCATTGGATGGGCTCGGCATGTCCACGGGATACTTAAATCCTGATTTTGCCAATCGCATTATGAGCTTACCTTGTCGTGCGCCTCCCTGACACTGTCGTGTCTAGAGTCCGAGTGACTGGACTTCCCTGAAGATTCTCTGAGCTTCGCTAGCGAGGTCACTGAGTTTGGCTGGCTCTTTCCTCTTTGCGACAAACGAGGCCGCGAGGAGCGCGACACCGGGAACACCGGTGAATGGATCTGGGGTCGCAATCAGAGCTATCCCTGCCTTGCGCATGCCCCCGCTCAAGGAAGGAGGATTGGTCAGGTCGTCGATTCCCCGTCTTAGAGATGGAGCGCTCACTAAGCTCGCCACCTCTGTCTTCTGGCTCGCAATTCCAGTGACACAGTGAGCCGATGATTTCATGAGCTTCACAGAGGGCCACTCGCCCAACTCACGTCTCCCTTAGCGGGGACGACTCGTTAATTGGTATGGTCAAGAGACGTTGCTGGATGACTTAATTATACCTCTACCAATTCTGAAAACGATGCCAAAGCTCCTTTCGAAACAGGATATCGCGTCGAGGCTCGCGGCCCTAAAAGGATGGAAACTAGAAGGGAACTTCCTTGCCAAGAGCTTCGAGTTTGACGAATTCATAAAGGGCATCTCCTTCGTGAGTCGAGTGGCGAGGGTTGCCGAGAGACTGCAGCACCACCCAGACTTCGTGGTCCGGTACACCACCGTCAAGCTCTTGATTCAGACTCACTCTGCTGGTGGAATAACGCTGAAGGATTTCCAGCTCGCGTCTGCCATTGAAAGAGGGCTAAGAGAAGCTTGAGTGCGGACCCATGCGAATTGCGCTGCAGTCAGTGATAGGCCAAAGGCATAGGATTTCCTTTCGCGTGCGGAAGATGGTCGTCTGTTGACAGCCAGGTGACGGTGGCTTTCGACACAAATATGACGCATGAGAAGCGGCTCGTGCCAGAATGTTTGTAAGCTTATATCCGTGAGGTTGTATACCGCCCGCGATATACTGTGTCTACGACCGCCATACCCGCTGTAACTTCGTCCGGACAGCCCGTCCTGATCCTGAAAGAAGGGGCGAGCCAGAACAGGGGCCGAGAGGCCCAAAGGAACAACATAGCAGCCGCGAAGCTGATCGCTGAGATAGTAAAGACATCCCTAGGTCCACGTGGGATGGACAAGATGCTTGTTGACTCGCTAGGCGACGTGACGATAACTAACGACGGGGCGACCATGCTGAAGGAGATTGACGTTCAGCACCCCGCAGCAAAGATGCTAGTCGAGGTCTCGAAGACCACGGACAATGAGGTCGGCGATGGTACAACTTCTGCAGTAGTCCTTGCAGGAGCATTGCTTGAGAAGGCCGAGGAGCTTCTCGACAAAGATGTTCACGCAACGGTTGTGGTAGACGGTTATTCGAAAGCGGTCAAGAAGGCGACGGAGGCGTTGGAGGCCGTTGCGGAGAAGATTAAGCCAGACGATAGGTCGTGGCTGGTTAAGGTAGCGAGGACCAGCATGCAAACCAAGCTCGTGTCGAGAGAAGCGGAACAGCTGGCAGAGCTTGTCGTTGACGCTACTCTCGCCGTGGCTGAGAAGGGGGATAAGGGATACAAGGTCGACATCGACAACGTGAAAGTCGAAAAGAAGCCGGGAGGTGCTTTGAAGGATACCAAATTGATTCAGGGAATCGTTCTTGACAAGGAGGTAGTCCACTCCGGGATGCCGAAGAGAGTTGAAAAGGCCAAGATTGCCCTAGTAAGTGCTCCTTTCGAAATCGAGAAGACTGAATTCGACGCCAAGCTGAACATAAACGACCCCTCAATGATGAAGAAGTTCCTAGATGAAGAGACCAAAATGCTTAGGGCGATGGTCGAAAAGACTGCCGGCGCTGGGGCGACTGTAGTGGTCTGCCAGAAGGGAATCGATGATATCGCTCAGCACTACCTCGCGAAGTCTGGGATCCTTGCTGTCAGGCGGGCCAAAGAAAGCGACATGACCAAGCTTGCAAAAGCGACGGGCGCAAGAATAGTCAACAACTTCGAGGATCTTTCCCCTTCAGACCTCGGATATGCCGCGCTCGTCGAAGAGAGGAAGATCGAAGAAGACAGATGGGTGTTCGTCGAAGGGTGCAAGAACCCGAAGGCGGTCACGCTATTGATAAGAGGAGGAACACAGCGCATAGTAGACGAAGGAGAGCGCTCTCTGCACGACGCGCTCATGGTGACAAAGGATGTCATCGAGAAGCCAGCAGTGGTCGCAGGAGGCGGGGCGCCAGAAGCTGAGGCCGCTTACCAGGTGATGAAGTGGGCGGAAAAACTCTCGGGGAGAGAACAGCTCGCGGCTCAAAAGTTCGCCGAGGCGCTCGAGTCAATACCCATCGCACTTGCACTGAACGCCGGCCTCGACCCGATTGACGCGCAGGTCGAGTTCCGGGCGAAACACGCTGAGAAGGGGACGTGGTACGGAGTCGAGGCGACCGACGGGAAGGTAAAGGACATGTTCCAGCGCGAAGTCTTCGAGCCCCTGTCAGTGAAGGTGCAGATAATGAAATCGGCGACGGAGGCTGCGTCCATGATTCTCAGGATCGACGACGTAATTGCAGCAGGAAAGTCGAAGACTCCTTCCGGACCGCCGGGTGGCGGAGCCGGAGGGATGGGCGAGGGCGGCGGCGATTTCGACTAGTTACCAAGACACACAGCTAGACCACGGCGTACGGGGTGTGGAGGGAAACTTGTTCGCTCCACCCTCCAGATGACTTCGGCGGCCTAAAGCACATGCCAGTGGAAGCCTGGACCAATTGGATGCCAGCCCTCGCATCCCTTGAACATTGACTGACCGCTTCAAGTGTTATATACGGAACCGGGGCAAAAGCGGTACGAATGCGAGTTCAGGGGAACACGGCAACCTCAGAGAAGATACTCCTAGCAGCGTCAAGGCTTTTTTCCGAAAAGGGATTCGCCAACGTGTCTGTCAGGGACATCTGCAGGGTTACTGGTACTTCCGCGCCAGTCCTGTACTACTACTTCGGTAACAAGAAGGGCCTCTTCGACGCCGTAGCCAAGAAACAGATCTCGATGGACGACTTGATAGGTAAACTCTCGGAGGCCGCTGAAGCGAAAGAACCGAAGAAGGCACTTGCTTCGTTCATCGGTGTCTATCTTTCCTCCTTTCCTGAGCATGCATTTCACCCAGGGTTGTACCTTAGGGATACGGCGTCCATAGACCAATTCAGCGCAAGAATGGTGAGCAAAGGCCTCGAGAGGATCAGAAAGATCGCTTCAGGCCTTGTTAAGAGGGGAGTCGAATCAGGAGTGTTCAGGAGCGTAGACGAAGAGTTCGCCTCAGATTGTTTGCTCGGCATGCTCAACAGGGTCATCTTCCAACACATCCACTTCTCAAAGGTCTCAGACAGGGAAGCCTACAGGCAGTTTGTGACGGAATTCTTTTTTAGGGCCATGAAGTCAAACGACGAATGATAAATTTGACGCGGTGGGTCCTGAGCTCCGCGTCGTCATCGCCCTGATAGTTGTCCCTGGCTCCGACTCCGAGCGGGGCTCTCTTGCTACTAGAGTTTGGCAGCATATTCTCGGAGCATCTTAGCGTACATACTGCGTGGCGGAAACCCGATGCTGCACAAGTAAGTGGAGAACTTCCACCTCTTTCTCTTATCCTTGATTCTGCGTTCTATGGCTCTTATCTCCTGTCCTACTACCGCGTAGGTTGTGGCGTAGCCCGGGAACATTCCCTCGTGGGCTGGGAAGAGTTGGAAGTAGACACTGCTCCTCGGGACTCCCGTGTGTTTGTACGCCCAATCGACGAAGGCGATCAAGTCCTTTTTCCCCGTATTTACCCACACATCCCCAAGCACTCTCAGGAATCTGACGATTCGCCATCTCCTTGTGTTGAACTCTACTTCGAGGTTTATCAGCTCCAGGCCACCATACTTCCTCATCAGGTTAACGTACGCCTTCTCTGCCTTTGTGAGCCTTGGCTTCGATTCGAGCTCCTTCGATGCTTCGAAGAACTCCAGCTCGCGGTTGAAGGAAAGGCCCTCTGTGATAGGTCCGCTTGTCGGCGCCGCGGCGAGTAGTTGCAGCGCAGGCAGCTTCGAAACGAAACCCACCGCGCTATTGGAATGGTGCACGCAGTGACCGTATTCTTCGTGCACGAGGAGGTCAAGCAACGCGGAGACAGACTTGTCCGGATCTTTCTTGGGATCAGTCGTCTGGAAGAAAATCTGGAAGGGCTTCTTCGAAAAGGTGTCGAAGAACTGGGCGGCCCCGGATGGAATCGTCCCTGTGAGATACGAGGGAGTCTCCATGACGCTCGTGTTGTACCTCGGGTTTATCCCATGAACATCTTCATTGACGAACGCTTGGACGACCTTTCTGATCTCCTGAGTCGTTTGTACAAGCTGCTTGGGATTCAGCTTCATCCTCGAATTGATCTTCTCCTCGACTGCTTCAGGGGTCGCCTCACACCCGAACCTCGCAGCAAGTCTTCCCGTAACGTTCCGTAACCGTGGCATCTCCTCGTCAATCCACGCGAGTGCCTTCCTCTCCAGCTGAGAGGGGCTCTCCGGATAGTCGAACCCCTTCCGAAGGGCTGTCCGGTAGAACTTCTCCCGCCCTAGGGCCGATCCATTGGCCCGGAAGATTTTCTCAACGTTAGAGAACTCACCGTTTCCAAAGCCTTCCAACGCGAAAAGCCCGACGTACTCCGAAACTTTGGCCTTTACGGAGTCGCACAGCGACTTGAGCTCTCCCCCTTTCGCCTGCTTCTTGATGTTTTCCAGGATGTCAATCACCCCCCCGAGCCTGTAGAGGGCGAGTGCCTTCACCGCGACGGGAATCTCCTTTCCCGAGAACCTCTCCGTACATGCATCAATGTCCTCTATTGCCAGTCGCATTAGTGACGACATGTGGTCCTCTCTGACTCCCTCCTTGACTAGGTGGGCGAAAATCGTCCCTATGATATCGTCCAGCACCGGCTGGGGTTCGTCGAACTCGAGACCCACTTCGATGGAATCAAGCACCTTGCGCTGGAGGTCCGTCCGTGCCTCTTTCCTGAGCGCTCTCACCTGCCGGAGGGTCTTGTCGATGTTGACCCGGGAAGCTATGAAGAGCCTCCCTGCGTAGTCGTTGAACCCCATGAGATAGGCACCCGACGGGGATGCTTCCTTCACGACTTCGAGAATCTTGGCATCAAGAGCTGAGGTAGCCATGCCTAGTGGCGCCTGAGACAGGTTATTTCTAGTTAGCCGATTGCGGGCAGTGGGCAGAGCGAGATGGGCCGGTTGGATCAACTCGCGGGGCTATTTCGGGTCGAATGGCCCTTCACCTGTGCGAAATGACAGAGAATCTCACCCTTCCGATCTCAACAGTGTATTTTGTCGATTGATCATCTGTTAGGACTGCATGGTCTGCAGACTGGTTCTTCAAACAAACTAGACAGCCACATCGAGCGGCTTGAACCTCGCGACAGTCTCCTCGAGCTCTTCGCCTAACTCCTTCTTCCATTGGTCGAAGCCCTTGGGCGTCTCCGGGAACCTGAGGTTGATGCCGACCAGGGCGGCGCTCTTCTTTACCGTGTATCTTAGTCCCCTCGCAAGAGATAGCTGACCGAGGATTCGCACCCACATCGCAGGATTCATGAACCTAGCCTGGTTGAACTCCGGGTGCTTCCTTTCAGTGATTGACTCGATATCGTCCTCAGAGAGGAAGTGCTTCATCCCGTAGTTGATCTGCTCGTTGGTGACAGTCTGGAGATACCTCCTTAGGACCTCGAAGCTCGCCATTGGGTAGCCGTGCGTCTGCATGTACTCGACGTTGTACTTCCAGAGCGTCCCCTCGCTCGTGTCCTCGGCTTCTATGGCCTCTGCCACCACTTTGCCGAGGATGGTCCCCCCATAGATCGATGGGCTAATCCCTCCCGCATCAATAGGTCTCGGCATCCATGCCGCGTCGCCGACTACTGCGAAGCCGTTTGCGACCATGCAGTCATTGTGCCGCCGCACGGGGACCTGCCAGTTTCCCTTCGTGTTCCCTGAGTCGCCGTCCCCCGAGGGTTGCTTGGGGTTCCTGATCACGGGATTTTCTGCGACATACCTGTCAATCAGGGTTTGAAGATTATCACTGAGTCCGAACCTCCTGTTGCGCCTGTCCAGCCCTGACTTCGATACGCCCAAGCCGATGTTGAGCTTGTTTTTCCCCTTTGGAAAGACCCACGCGTACCCAGCGGGAGCTACGAACTGGTCCAAGTGGATAATACAATAGTCTGGAGAGAAGAAGGCAGGGTCCACTCTGGCAGGGTCGAACTCGAGGATGTAACGCCCTGTCCCAACCACGTCGTCGGGGTCTATCTCTTTCTCAATCATGGAATCGATGGGGAGGAACCGTCTTAGGACGGAAGACGCTCCTGTCGCATCTATGACGACCTTCGCCGTAACGCTGAAGGTCGACCCATCTGCCCTCCTCCCAGAGATCCCTGTCACGTATCCACTCTCGGACAGCAACCTCTCGGCTGTGGCGCTGAACATGAATTCTGTCCCGAACTTTTTCGCGTCGCTGACCTGACGCCTAGGCGCGAGCTTTCTGTTGAGGAGGAATCCTTCGCCCTCGAAGAGAACCTTCGTGCTTCTATCCGGCGAGTAAACGTACACCCCGCTGACGGGATGCTCCAGCTCCGGGGAACCGTATCTGATACCAATCTTGTCAGCCAGGTAGTCGAGCGAGCGCTTGCTCGTCGCGTCACCGCAAGTCCAGCCGTTGTGTGTCTTCATTCCTGGCTCTTCTTCCCTGTTTCTGTCCACAACGAGGACCCGAGCCTTTCCCTGAGAGTTGAAGCCGACCGAAGCTGCGGTAATCAGGCCCGCCATTCCGCCACCCGCGATTACGACATCGTAGTCCCGTTCCAGGACCATTAGTAGGGTTGGCTACTAAAATGCTATATAAGACCTTCGCTGTGAAGCAGGACGTCGACGAAGTTTTGGACCGCAGGGCGATAGTGGAGCAGCTCAGAAGCATGGGCCTTACGGCGTACGAGGCAAAGTGCTATGTTTCGCTCACTGGATTGGGGCCATCTGACCCTAGGAGGATCGCGGCGGAGGCTCGAATCCCGTACCCTAGCGCGTACGAAGCACTAAAACGGCTGGCCTCTCTCGGCTGGGTCGACCTCGTAGTCAGGAGGCCCGCAACATACCGGGCAAGGAGACCTGAGAGCGTGAGGGCAATGGTAAGCTCAAGGGTCGAGGAGACCTTCGACTCGCTTGAGAAATCCTACAACTCGCAGCCTGTTGATGAGGCGGAGTTGGTCTACACCCTGAGAGGGAGGGATAACGTCTACGCGAAGATGTACAGCATGATAAGGGACGCGAAGGAGACGATCGTACTGGTGGCTCCGACCATGGGACTGGAGGACGCGAGGCTACTTGAGCTTCTTGCGCAGGCCGTGCAAAGAGGATTCAGCGCAAGGACGATCAGTGACGAAGGCGCGCTAGCGCTACTCCCTCCAGGGGTAGATGTCAGAACGGGGAACCTAGTAGCCATAGACCTCCTGGTGGATGGGAAAACGGCGATGATATCTCTCCCCGACTGCTCTGCATGCGGATGGATCGACAGCCCCGCAGTGGCCAGCCATTTCAAACAGTTTCTGGATCTGCTTTGGAACACTTCTTCTTCGCCTTGAGCTGCAAGCTTGTGCAGGAGAATTCAACCGGTTCACCCTTGGTGATCGAATAGAGAAGTGGGGGGACAAATGGTTTGAATGAATCTCAGGGCCGGCCGGCTAGCGTCAACGCTACAAGCTCGGTTCGCATCCTCGTAATAGAAAGAAGGGGAGGCCGCTCGTCGGCTTGCATCGGTTCGTTGGTCGGCCGGCGACCGCCGAACAGCCCTCTGGCGTCTTCGCCCCGCGTCTACCCGGTCGATTGTCTCTCTTTCTCTTCTACCCGTTCGTGAAGATGGACTCGTTCGACGAGGTGGGGACCTCTGGCAGGCTCTCGCTCACTCTCTTCTCGGCTATGGCCGCGGCTTCAGACAGGATTTTGTTCGCTTCTTCGCTATTCTCTGCCTGATAGAAGCTCGTCCCGGTAATCGTGCCGACATCTACCATGATCGAGCTGAGCTGTGCGCCAATCTCGCCGAGGGCACCTTGCGCGTCAGGCATTGCTTCGCCGAGTGTCGCGCGGACGTTCTTGATCACCCCGATCGCGGGGGCGATAGTCGCGGCGAAGTCTCCGACGTCAGTGACAGTCTGCAGCCGCGTGGTGATCTGCTCGAGAGCGATCCTCGACTGTGTGACTATCTTCTGCATCTTTCGGACTTCGGAGAGCTCGTTTGAGTAGGCCTTGCTCGACTCTTGGTCGTGGGCCTGGACTGCCGCCACGGTCTTCTTGAAGATGGAGCTTTCGCGTTGCTTCAGCCTGTTGTTTGCCTGATCCAGCCGGTTGATCTCTCCGGTGAGTTGCTGGGTCGCCTTCTGTATTTGCGGCTTCAACGGCTTGGGACCGCGAACCGTTTCGCGAACCTGCTTTCCGAAGCTTTCCTTCTCCTGGGCCTTCCACTGTTTCTCGAACTTACTGCTCAACGTGATATTCGAATACGATGCCCACGAGAGCGAACATACCTGTTGATAGCAATATCCTTTGACTTACTGCTTAACGAATCGCGCAATAGGTCGAAAACTAAATGGAAAAAAGTGGAGAGCTCCGTAATCGATCTTGTGGCGCACATACGTTTGCTGGCCGCAGCGAAGTGATTCAAGTCCTGAAGGGAGTCCAAAGAAGGGCACAAGACACTCTCGACCAAATGGACAGGATCAGAACCTTGCGTCGCACTCGTGACAGGCATCTCTGTCTGCAATACACGTAAGGCTGGTCGTCAAAATGAGGCCGTAGACAAGCCCAGTCCACTGAAGAGTCTCCTATCTATCCGCCTCGACTGGCCAGTAATTCAAACTCCAATATATCACCGGAATGTCCGCGACGTGCACATTCTTGAGCAAGTGAGGGAGAGCAGCCAGATTCTTGAAGCTCGGGGTCCCTATCTTCACCCTGTACGGTCGCGGGGATCCGTCGCTCACGATGTGGTAGCTCATCTCTCCCCTTGCCGCTTCAGTCCGAGTGTAGACCTCCCCGGCAGGGACCCTTGGCTGGGGTCCGAGCTTTAGGCGGACAGATCCTGGAGGGAGTTTCTTCAACGCCTGTCTGATTATCTTGACAGATTCTCGCATCTCAAGCAGAGCCACGTAGGCCCTTGCCCATGAGTCCCCCTGTTCCAGGAACGGGATCTCGAAGTCGAGCTCGGGATAGACACAATATGGTTCGTCCCTCCTCAGGTCGTGCCTTACCCCAGAAGCCCTTAGAACTGTTCCGGTGGCTCCGAACCGGATGGCGTCTTCCCTGGAAAGTACCCCGACTCCTTCTGACCTCTCGAGAAAAATCGGGTTCTTCAGGAAGATCTTCTCGTACTCGTTCATTCTCCTGTCGAACCAGTCGCACGTCTTGAGCCCCTTCTCGATTGCATAGGGAGGGATATCGTTTCTGACTCCTCCGGGGATTACGTAGGCGAAGGTGACCCTGGCTCCTCCAATCCTCTCCGCGAAGTCGATCCAGAAGTCCCTGTCGCCCATGGCCCATTCGATCATCGTCGAGTGGCCCACGAATATCCCCAGAATCCCGAGGTAGTACATGTGCGAGATGATGCGGTTGGCTTCGGACATTATGACGCGTAGAAACTGGGCGCGGGGCGGAACATTGTTGCCCATTAGCTCGTCTACCCCGAGGGCGTAGGGGAGAAGGATGTTCGAACTGTCGAGGATGACAGGTCGCTCCAGGTGAGGGACGTTCTGGGTATAGTTGCGATATTCGGCCATCTTCTCTTCTCCCCGGTGAACGTAGCCTGCGTCAGGGGAAGCCCTGACAAGGAAGTCTCCGTCAAGCCAGAGCCTGATCCTAAAGTGTCCCGCGCCAGGGTGCTGGGGCCCGAGCGAGACGGCCATGATCCTGTCTGCGTCAGGGGAGTACTCCGCTTCGACTGCCATTAGTATGCTGTCACCGTTACCAGGACCTGGTCCACCCTATTGGGAAAATGGGACCTAGTCATAATCCATGGAATCACCGTCGTCGAGGTCATGGGCGTATTCATCGCCCCGGTGAGACGTAATCCTTGCGAAGCGGAGGGAGGTCGTTCCAGTCCTCGGGGAGCAAGAGGTGGGACTGGTCCGGGTGCCCCTGGAAGTTGATGCCAAACATCTCGTGGGTTTCACGCTCGTGGTACTCCGCGCCAGGCCAGACCTCTATCAGACTTGGGACCACTGGATTATCGCGGGCAACCCTTTCTGCGACAGCGACCACGAAGTCCGCCCAACCCTCCTTTACGCTCCCCGCGAAGTAGATGACCTCTAGTTCGTGGTGCGCAATCCAGTCAACGCCGCTGACCGCACTTATATGGTCGAACCCGAGGTCGTCACGGACGAAAGCTGCGAGTCCCTTGATCTCAGGCAGAGGAGCCGTCACCTTTAGCCTTCTCTCTTTCATCCAGTCGACCTTGACATCCGGATACCTGGACAATATTTTCGCAGCGAGTTCCTTAGTTCGCACCGGCTCCGGTTTGGTCTGCGCGGCCTTTACCGGCGCGCCCTGAGGCACTGATTGGGCAGACGGCTGCTGGGGCTGCGCCTTCGGTTCGCTCAACTAGACTATCACGCGCCGCTGAGCGTCGGGAGTTTCCTGATCTTCTCTTGGAGCAAGACGATGCCCTGAAGAAGAGCCTCAGCCCTGGGAGGGCATCCCGGAACGTAAACGTCGACTGGGATTACATCGTCGATCCCCCTGAGCACGTTGTACGAATCGAAATACAGCCCTCCTGTTATGGAACACGCGCCCATTGCTATGACCCACTTCGGATCCGCCATCTGGTCGTAGATCAGTTTGAGTCTTGGCGCGAGCTTGCGCGTCACGGTCCCCATTACTATGAGGAGATCACATTGCCTCAACGAGCCAAAAGCCTCGAGCGTGCCGAACCTCTCGAAGTCGAATCTCGATCCAGCTGCGGCACCCACCTCGACAGAGCAACAGGCTGTCTCGAGGTGCACCGGCCAAAGGGAGTAGAGCCTTCCCCAATTTGCGAGATACCGCATGGGATCTCCTATGGCGTACTGAAGGACGTTGTCGACCTTGCCTACGAGAACCTGGAAAGCTCCAGTCTTGTCGACCTGCTCTACCAGAGCTCTCGCCTCCCAGCGAGGACCAATGCGAACCCCATGGGCACGAAGAGAAGCGCCATGAACAGCGTCAGCATCCAGTCGGACGAGAGGCCAAGGCCGAGTGGTTTGTAGGCAGCGGCCCATGCATAAAGGAACATAGACAGCACGTCAAAAACTATGAACATTAACAGATAGGCGTAGTACTGCATCATGAAATGCACCTTCCCTGCACCGACTGGGACCTGCCCACACTCGAAAGGGGCGTTCTTGACTGGGTTGGGGCGTTTGGGGGCGAGAAGCTTCGGCACAACGACGACCGGGACGGTGAATACTACCCCCACGAGCGCCATAAGGAAGACTGAACCAATGTCCCCGAAAAGAACCATCTAAGAAAACCGACTCTTTCACGATATTTAAAATTGGCGATGATTGGGTCTGTCAGGCTCTTGGGCCACGGTACGAATTCTTGTTCCTGCTAGGCCGGGCGTTTTGACCCTCGGCCTTCGTCACTAATCTTGAACCTCAATTGTAAAGAGAGAACCGCCATGCATGAGCTTGCTGCCTATAATTGTCGACTTGAAGTATTTCTTCCGCATCGTGCTCAGAACCGTCTGCGACATCGGGCAGAAGGAAGACTCCTTTCCAAGGTGTGGATGTATCCTATCAGCATATGGACACGCTAATCGGAAAGTCACGAGATTACCCTTGCGTTCTGCGGCCAATTCGTAGCCAACCCCATTGATGACTCTCCTGAGTTCCTCAATGCTCGCGGAAGGAGTCGGTTGTTTGGCGGTCAACCCCGCATCCGCGGAAAGCGCCATAAGCGAGAGAGCTACTGGTTCACCGAGAAGCTCCTTAAGCTTGTCATACATCGCATTGACCTGGATATGGGTCGCAAGAAGGTACTCAAACGGTATCTCCACCATGTCCTCGGTTTCGGTCTTCTGCATGGTAACGAACCTAACAGGTAGGGGTTAGACTATAACGATGATGGATTACGAATCCGTATACGCGGCGTCCATGTCTGACTTGGCTCAGTACGACCATGGACAAAACCCGTAAGTGGGGCCCGCGAGGAAAGGGAAAGAGACTGATGAACCAAACCCAATGACCGGCGATTCAAGAACGCGCTGGCTAGTCGGTCCCGTGCGCGTCATGAGCCTCGTCATTGATGAAGCTCTGCAGGAGTCTATCCTCCCTGAAGAAATCCCGAATCGAGAGCACTCCGAAAAGGGTGCCGTCGTCGTTTTCTACGACCAGGTGCCTGAT
>Ga0187772_10000818_pt1 | contig 14195 bp, 9 predicted proteins | sample 0116_SJ02_MP15_2_FD_133137 | JGI IMG/M metagenome (GOLD analysis project Ga0187772, IMG submission 133137) | Tropical peat soil microbial communities from peatlands in Department of Meta, Colombia - 0116_SJ02_MP15_20_MG | ecosystem: Environmental > Terrestrial > Soil > Wetlands > Peat | place... | reverse complement strand
GTTCCCAAAAAAAGCGTACCGCCGCCCGCACTCATGGCCGTGCCGTTCCGGTCAAAGTAAGGACCAATGATGTTCGTGCTGCGACCGACGCGAATGTTGTAGGTGTCGTCCATCCATGCCGTCTGGCAGCAAGTACCCCAGTTGACGAAAAGGTAATAGTAACCTCCGTAAGGATAAAGGTACGAAGCTTCAATCGGGTCGCCGGACGCGGTGTTGAAGGCGAGACGGGTGATCGCGGTGTTCGTGGTATTGCGCAGCCCGGTCGTCGGATCAAGCTGAACGATATATACGCCATTCCAAAATGAGCCAAAGGACATCCATAAGTTGCTGGATGTGTCGAAGGCGACACTGGGGTCAATGCAGTTATAGAGGCTCCCGGTGGTGGATTGAATCACAGGACCCCAATCGGTCCATGTGTAGCTGGGGTCGTTGGGATTGAGCGTCGGGGACGTTGCCAAACCGATGGCCGAGACCTGGCTGCCAAAAGTCGAGACGGCATAGTAAAGATGGTACTGGCCGTTGAAGTAGCTGATGTCCGGCGCCCAGAAATCTCCGGTGAATCCGGGAACGGCATTGGTCGTCCAGTTCGGTGCATTGGCAAACACGCTTGGCCCGGTCACCCAAAACATTTTGTCCGCGGAAGATTTTGAAATGATGCCTTGCCCGGTGCCAAAAACGTAATAGAGATTGTCACACTTGATCACCGCGGACGGATCATGGATGCCCAGGCTGCCGCGCAGGTTGGGCGGCGTGGCCGGCAGCAAGCCGGGAATGATACACATGGCCAGGAAGGCTAGACTGAATTGGCGGGGTACAAACCGGCTGATCCGATGCATTGAGATACGGTACTTCATAAATTACCTTTGCGGCAGGGTCATTGTGTTTTAATGCGCAATACCGTCATCGAGTGTCGCGGAAACCGATGGTTGAACCGGGTTCCGCTGACGTTAAACCTCGATTCCACGGGCGCGACCGCAAACGGGTGCGCGAACGAATTCTCGGCCCCCAGACCGCCACCGGTCAACACGGTGGCCGTGATTTCGGGCGCGACGCCGGCAACCCCGGAGAGTTGGATCCCAGTTAGGCGGGGCTGGTCACCGGGATTGACCACTTTGAGGATGATCACACCGGCCTTTTCGTCACGAACTGCGCTCGCGTAAAGACGTTGAACCTGTGGAGGTGGCACTTCAGCACTCTGCACGAGTTTCCCGTCGAGATAGCAATCCAGTTTAGCGCCTTTGAGTTCGACCTTCACGTCGTACCAGCGCCCGGCGTCAATCGTGCCGGGCACTTGGCAGACCAGATGGTCCTGCTGTCCCAGGCGGAATTGCAGAAGGTGAGCGCGGTTGCGCATGGCCCCGAGGTTCCACAGGATGTAATTCTCGGGGTCATTTTGCCGGACAATGATCCGGAAGCCTTCGGCACCTCCAAGTTTGCGCGCTTTAAGTGAAAGAGTGTAATCGCTCCACGAAGCATCCCCGGCAAAGACGGTGGCCAGCGCGCCGGGATCGGATTGTTGATACGCGCCGTCGCGCACCGTCCATCGGTGGTCGGCACCGGACCATTCTTGGGCGCCGGTGGCAAAGTCGGAACTTAACAGGACTTTGTCACGCCGCGTTACGCGGACATCCTTGAACTCGGCGGCAGTCTGAGAGGTGCCCAGGCCGATCCCGCCGGACGGGATCGCGGGCACTTCGGCTCCCGTCAGGTCCATCGGCAGCACGACGTCGCCCCGGTTGCAGCTGAAGAGTTGCTGGACATAGTAGCTTGGCGTGCCATAAACGCGGAGGTTGTCGCACCAGATAAGGTTCGGCGTCCATTGCCAGGCATCCACGTTCGCGAACAACGGGGCATACGATGCCATGCGAACAACCTCCGCGTTGCGCTCCAGGCCGGTCATGTAAGCCGCTTCGGCCAGCGCGCATTCCAGATCGTTACGGTTTTTCGGGCTGACCATGGCGACGCTCTGCGCTGCGTATTCGCCCATGAAAACTTTGGGTCCGTTGCGTTCGTAATTGTCGTAGCGATGCGCATTGGCGAAGAACCAGATCGGATTTGCGTAGCAATGTTCGTCCACGATGTCGGCCTTCAGCTCGCGCAGCTTCGGCCAGAGATAATGGAAGCGATCATCTGCCGGCGACGGGCCGGCATCGGAAACGAGCAGGATTTCGGGATGTTTTTCCGTGAGCGTTTTCGCGAAGCGTGCGTAACGCTCAAGGTATTGCTCTCCCCACTGTTCATTTCCCACACCGAGCATTTTCAGGTTGAACGGACTGGGATGTCCGAGCGCCGCGCGCTTCGTGCCCCACAAACTTGTGGCCGCGCCGTTGGCAAACTCGATCAGGTCCAAAACATCCTGGATAAACGGCTCAAGCTGGTTCAACGGCACCAGTTCGCCAGAGTTGAACTGGCAGGCCATGCCGCAATTCAGGATCGGCAGCGGCTCCGCGCCGATGTCCTCGCACAACTGGAAGAACTCGAAAAAGCCCAAGCCAAACGACTGGAAATAATCCGGCGTCGGCCGGTGCAAAAATTCATAGTTCCAGCGGTTGATGAGCGGCTTGCGATCTTCGATTGGACCGATGGTATTCTTCCATTGGTAACGCCGGTCCAACACGCTGCCTTCAACGATGCAGCCACCGGGGAACCGCAGGAAGCCGGGCTTCAGGTCGGCGAGCAGTTGCACCATGTCCGCGCGAAGGCCACCGGAGCGGTTCTTCCACGTTTTTTCGGGTAAGAGGGATGCCATGGTGAGGTCAACTGCGCCTTCGTCTTCCAAGAGGAGCGCCAGCCGGGCGTTAGCGTCGGTAGCTTTGGGGTGCAACGTCGCCGCGCATTTTTTCCAATTCGAGGGAAGTCGTCCCAGCGGCACCGAGTCCAGCAAACTACCGTCGGCACCGTACAGTTGCACGAGCAAGACCGGCGAACCGGTCACTCTGCGAATTTGCGCGGAGAAATGATACGCTTCACCTTGGCGAACTCCCATGCCACGAAAACCCTCATTGGAAATTCCCAAAAGCGCCGTTCCTTCCGACCAAATACGCACATAATGGGAATTGGCTGGAGCAAACGGGCCGTCAGCACGAACTGATATCTCCCCCTGCGCCAGGCTGGGGCAGATTTTGGTCCAGCCCATCAGGGGCTCGGGAAACTCGAACGCGCGGTTCTTGACCAACTCGGCGCAAAGCCCGCCGTCGGCGCCAAAGTTGATGTCCTCGAAAAAAATCCCCCACATCGTGGGATTGATGTTCGCTCTCGATTTATCCGCCTGAACCTTTATGGTCGGCATATCGTTGGCGTGCGTTGCTGGATCAGACTCGGCAGATGTTTCATAGTTCATCCGGCAAACATCCGGGATTGAAATCAAGCGGTGGTTGCCTCCCTCGCACAGTCCGCGTTCTCGTGGGTAACCAGTTCGCGGATCTTCTCGTTGTAGTACTTGTCGGTGATGAAGTATTTGTACATCAAAAGCCCCATAGCGAGGTGGAAGACGCCGGGAATGACCGTGAGCAACAACGCGATGCCGTTCAGCGTAAATGCGCTTTGCACCACGTCCGGCTGGTATTTGTAATAGGTCAACAACCAGCCTACCATCCCGGCGGCCAGGCTCATGCCCATCTTCTGGCAAAACGAAATGCCGCCGAACGCCATGCCTGCCACGCGTTTGCCGATCTTGACCTGGCCGTAGTCCACGGCCTCTGGAATGATGGACCAGAAAACCGGTCCTTGCAGGTCAACAATGAAGTTGATGAGGAAGAACAGAACGAGGGCCAAAGCGATGTCGCTAGGCTTTACCACCAGATACATGATCACGCTCAACGCGAAGGTTACCAATTGTGACCAGCGAAAGAGCCGGATCTTGCAAAACTTTTTCGTAATCCATGTGGAGGCGACCATGGCGAGGATGTTCCCAATGACGCCAACGCTGAGAAACACCGGCAGAAGCCGCGAGTCCCGGCTGAATCCAAGCTTGTCGAGAACGTCGGCGATAACACCCGTGGTGAGAAACCGGATTTCGTTGCCGTGGAGGTAATATTTGGCGTAGTAAAGCGCCACCGATCCGCGGATCACATAGCCGATCGTGCCAATCACGCAAACCCAAGCCAGAACCATCCATTGGTCATTTTTGCTGAGCAGGACAATCTGCTGCCACACGGGCTTCCGGTCGTTCTTGTGCACGACTCGTTCGGTCGTCGTGAAGAAACAGAATATGAACATCAATGTGGCCAGGACGGCCATGATCGCCATCGCAACCTGATAGCCCTTGGCGATATGCTCCGGCCCCCACTTGGCCGCGTAGATCGGGACAAACGTGTTGACCATCAGCGAAGCGCCTTTGGCGAAGAACAGCCGATAGCCGTTGGCCGAAAGGCGTTCCTGCGGGTCGGCCGTCAGCACGCCGGGCAGGGAGATGTACGGGATGACGATGGCCGTGAACACGAGCATCATCAGTATGTATGTCGCGTAGGCCCAGATCAGTTTGCCGGTGTAGGGCAAATCCGGCGTCGTGAACACCATCATGATGGAGATTCCAAACGGGACGGCGAAGACGAGGAAATACGGGCGGTATCGGCCCCAACGCGTGCTGTGGCTATCAGTGTACATGCCCATCAGAACATCGGCAAACGCGTCAATCAGCCGGGGAATGAGCCCCAACATCGCGATATGCTCAACTTTCAGTTTGTACACATCGGTGTAGAAAAACGTGATGATGATCGCCAGTGCCGACCAGACGACGTTCACTGCCGCGTCGCCGCCGCCGAATCCGATTTTTTCGAGAACGGTAAGCCTAAGGGTTTTCATTATAATACTTACCTGTTGCTCCGAGGCCGTTGCTGAATTCTGGAGTTCCGGATCATACAACAGGAGATGGGCCGATCATTTAAAACAAGTTACTTGACCAAAACGCTCTTGTACTCATCGAGGACATTAGCATCAATCACCGGCCATTGTCCTTCATCCCATTTTATTTCGGCAATCTTCAACTTCTGCAAACCGTTGTCCGCCATTTCATAAGCGTGAAAGACCAGGTAATCTTTCCCGTCAAAAGTGTATGCACTGCTGCCCCCCCACCCGGACCAATTCCCGTTGCCAGCCAGTACCGGGCTGCCGCCACCCAAAGCCAGATTCCTGCCATCCTTGTCTAAATACGGTCCTCTGACGTCTTTTGACCGTCCAACCATGATTCTGTAGGTACTGTCCTTACCGCGGCAACACAAGCCCCAGGAAACAAATAAATAATAGTAATCACCCTTTTTGAAAATGAACGGCCCTTCAATCTTGGCAGATCCCGGTTCTCTGTCATCCACCAATACCGAACGATCTCTTTTGGCAATGGAGTACCACTCCTGCGGTTCCGCCAGCGCTGTCCAGCTCGCGTCCAGTTTTACAAGCTTAACGCCTGACCAAAAAGAACCAAAGTCCATCCAAGGCGTGCCGGTTTCATCCACGACGAGGTTCGGATCAATCGCATTCCAAAGATCGCGGTTGGGTATTGAGCGCAGCACAACGCCCTGGTCTTCCCACTTGTAGTCAGCACGATCAGGATTAAGCGTTTTATTGACGGTGACTCCGATGGCCGAGCTGTTTTGACCCGGAGCGGACACGGCATAATACAAATAGTACCTGCCATTATGACGCGCAATGTCAGGCGCCCAAACATGGCCGTTAAATCGGCCGGCCACCCTTCTCGCCCAAGACGGTTCGCCTGGGAAGATGCGACCCCGTAGCACCCAGTTTGTCATGTCCTTGGAGCTGTAGAATGTGATTCCCGGCCCGGAACTGAAGAGGTAGTAGGTATCGCCCTCCTTGGCCATGGCGGGGTCGTGTATGCTCACCTGTATTGACTGCACTGCGAACCAATTTCTGGCAATGATGACGTTGGGCATCTCCAAGGCAAAGAGTGAGGCCGTGTTAGTGACGGTACCGACAGCCATCGGCAGAACGGTCACCGTAATTTGTGCAGTCTCTGAACCATTGATTCGGGGGAAGAAAGAAACCACGTTCGTTCCATGGGTTGAGATCGTGGACGAGAGTGCATAAGAGTTCGAGGCACTCAGGAATTGCACCGAAGCGGGCAAGATATCGATCACACGAACGTCTGAAACCGGGGATACCGACAGGTTTGTGACGCTGATCGTATAGGTCAACGAACCGGTGATGACGTCGCGATTGGTCGGACCGGTGACGCAAAGCGCGAGCCGGTTTTGCGCGCCGACCCGGGTGCCCGCAACCATCAACCCGAACACAAGCACTCCAATAACCCGAAAGCCGGGAGAAATCTTCACGTTAAACAACTTTTACCGTTTCGTTCCGATGCATTTCAACATCGAAGCCGGTTTAAACCGTTTATTTTAACTTGCTTGCCCTGCGCAAAAAGCCGCGTGGGATAGAATTACAATGCTCCCACGCGGCTTATGTATTCAATGAAACGTATCTGTAATTAAAACCGCGCGTATAGGACTTAGCAACGGCGGAGACGCCTCAAAGCGTCTCCGCCGTCAGTCATTGACGGAGCCCATTATAGTTGCAACCGGTAAAACACGGGACCATTCGTAGTCGAAACGGTCATCTGGTAATTACCACCCACCACCTTCAAGCCGCTCATGTTCATCGGCGTCCAAACGGCTCCAAGCCCCAGTGTCGGACTGGACTGCAATTGAACCAGCGCCGAAGTCGTCGGCCACTTGATCACGGGATCACTCCCACTAATGGACAAACTCACGCTTGTGGACGTGCCCCGGAGTTGGTTCGGGCCCAAAGCATTATCAGCCGCGATTTGAGCCGCCGTCAGCGGGCCGTTGTAAATGCGGAACTCATCAATATTGGCGAGAAGTCCCCCATCCGTGGTGTGAAGTGACTCACCGATATAGTTGAGAGGATCCTTGTGCAATTGAAACTTAAGAATGCTGCCATTGGCCTGGTAAGCCACCGGATCCGTCAGGTCGTTCCACATGATTGCGCTCGCGACGACCGTCCCGTTGGTATAGAGCGCATCGGTGCCGGCTAACGGGTGCCAGACGCAAACGACCTGCACATTAGTTGTGTTGTCCAGCACACCGGTCATCATGGCGTCATTGGGAAACTCACCAAAGTAACCGGGGTCACCCTGCCCGAAGTTGGCTGTCACCGTGCCAAGGCTGGTGTGGGGCGCACACGCAACGAAGTCATATCCCTGCCCGTAATAGGCACTGCCTAGAATGTCATCCGTATTGCCAAAGGCAAAGAGGTTAGTACCGTAGTTAAGCGCACCCGGAAATGTAGCCCAGAGTTCAATCGTCACCTCGTCCATGTTGGTGAGGATGCCAGCCGGCAGTTGCACCGCCGAGCCAACGGTGCCATTCAACACAACCTGTCCGGTTCCGTTGAATACGGCTGAGCCGGTGAGCGTACCGTTCGCGCCGCCGACGGAATCGGAAGCCGTGGTGCCCGACGTCTCATTAAAACTATAGCGATGAATCAGCGTGGCGCTGACTGGTACCACTGTGACCGCCAGAGCAGGGCTGTTCTTGCCCCCGTATGAAGCTGTCAGGTTTGCGCTGCCCGCGCTGACCGCCGTCACAATGCCGTTGGCGTCCACGGTCAACACACTGGGATTGCTCGATGAATAAGTCGGCTTCACCCCGTTCAGATCAATGCCCGGTTCCGGCGAACTCAGCAGCACTCCCTCGACCGCCGAATAGGGGCTTACAGCACTGTAATTGCCCACCAGTTGCGCCTGCTGGACTGTGCCCGCGCTCAGAGTATTGGCGGGAGAGCCGAACAACGGCTGGAAGTAAATCTGTGACAAGGTACCCAAAGGAACCGGGCTCAGAACGATGATATTGGTGCTGAGAATGTTGGTCGCAAAGGTGTTGGTTGAATTGTAGGTAATAATTAAGTCATTTGTGTCAAACCCCTTGCCATAAACCCGCAGAACCCCTCTGGCAATCAAATCATATAATGTATTTCCCGGAACGGCGGTCTCATTGGTGTAGGCGAAAGGCAGGGCTAGTGAGCCGCCACCGAGATTCAAAGAAGCGGTGACATCAGAACAGGCAATTGTCCCTTGATTGCCTGTGCCCGTGTTGCTGCCAAGCCCCACGTTGGGCGTCGCGCCCGGCAGGTCGCCATTCAGTGGGTTGCCTGTAAAAACATTGGCCCCCACCCATACCGCTGCGCTATCATAAATATTCAAGTGCCCACCCAAACCGATGTTGGGTTCAATAAGTGTGGCATGGCCATACATGTTCATCGTCACATACGGGGCGTCGGCATACCACCACCAGGCATAGCCGATCCCAACACCAGCACCTTGAGATTGAGCCAGAGAGTTGGCGTACATGTTGATAAGGCTGCGGCCATTCGGCCAATAGTTCTGCACTGGCGCCCACATCCAGTTGTATTCCAGTGTGCCGTAGATATTTATTCCCATCCCCCATTCCCCGCCGAAGATTGTGTTGTAAAGCGGGCCGCCGGGAGTCTCATAACCGATGTCAGCGACGTATCCCTCAGGGATCGTTACCTCAGTCGAACCCGGTTGGGGGTCAATCTGGATGTTCCCAGTATTAGCATCCGGAACCCCGTTGGTGTCACTGGTTTCGTCCAGGTTATTCCAGTTAGTCGGGTTATTCCACAAATCGTTACCGCCGGCACCTGTCCAATAAAAATCAGGCCACGCGGAAGCGGTTTGAACCCAGCATGTTGCCAGAATAGTGGCCACTGCATAATACATTGGTTTTAATTTCATAAGTACTGCCTTTCTTGTTTAGAGTTGATGTTTGAAATATTGGTTTGTTTGAGGTGTTGGTTCGATGAGTCAGTTATTTGGTTTCAGGCTGTTAAAAAATGAAATCCGGGTCGGGACCAAAGTAGTTGTTAAAATTGCCTTTATAACCGGGGAACTGAAACATAGCCCAGAACGGCCGCCAAGCGGCGTGGCCGTCTTCAAACAGGTCATTTGCTCCCGCTGGTGTTCTGCCGTTTGGTTGTAAATGAGTGGTGCGTTGATTAATGCCTTGGGCGACAAGGCCACCTTCCGTCATATGATTGTAGCTCTGGCTGGCAACGTCATAAAGGACCACGTCAACGACCATTTCAGCATCAGCAGGAGGCTGTGCCGTCGTTCCAATCACATTCGTTCTCCAGTAGGGCTGTTCCGACTTGCCTCCCATGTTCATGCCTGCACCAGGCAACAAATAGACATAACCGAGAATTCGAAAGGTCGGAGAATAATCCCACGTGTTGGTGCAATTGAAATCGGCGTAGGACGGGCAGTAAAATATGTTCTGGCTGCCTCCGTTGGCAATCAACGCGTCGGTAAAATTAGTGGAGACGTCCCAAGGCCAGAGTCCCAGCGCAGTCGGCGGCGTGGGCGTAAATGGCAAGTATCTTAAATCAGGCAGCAGAGTCCCGTTATCTTCGGTGTAGATATGAAGGGCGAAGCCTTGCTGACGCAAATTACTCATGCAAACCGCGCGATAGCCCCGCTCTCTGGCAGCCGCCAACGCCGGCAAAAGCATGGCGGCCAGAATCGCAATGACGGCAATAACCACCAGCAGTTCGATCAACGTAAACGCTCTCGAATTTTGCTTGGGGGAAAGAGTCATGTTTTGCATATGATTAATTCAATTTAAACTTGTTGCGCAACGGGGACAACGCCACTTCGCGGAAAAGAATCACCATTTTGCGAACGTGGCGGTGACACGCTCGCTCTCCCGTAAGCCTTGCGGTAGGCGATCGGACTGATGTGCTTATCGGCTTGGAAGTAGCGGGCAATGTGCTGGGTGTCGGCAAATCCTAGCTGATCGGCAATCTGCGACACCGGCAGATCCGTCTCCACCAGCAATTGGGCGATCTGATCGGTTCGCACGCGCTGGATCTCATCCAGAACCGAGCGCCCCAGCAGTTTTCGGAACCGCTTTTCCAAGGTGCGCCGGGATAGTCCCGAGGACTGGGCGACCTCGTCCACCGTCACCCGGCTTCGCGCCCGATCACGGATGAGACGCAATGCCTTGGCCAGATGTGAATCATCCGCCGCCACAAAGTCCGTGGAGCGGCGTGCGGACACATGCGAAGCCATCGCCATGATTCTCCAAGGAACGACTCGCGACTGCCGCATCAATCCATCCAGCGCGGACGCGGCCTCATAGCCGGCGCGCTCGAAACTAATGGCGATGCTTGACATCGGCGGATCGGTCAGCCCGCAAATGACTTCATCGTTGTCGGCTCCGATGAGACCCACCAAATCCGGTACCGTCAGTCCCATCAATTTGCAAACTTCCATCACGCGCTGGCCGCAATCGTCGTTGCAAGCCATCAAGCCCAGCGGCTTGGGCAGAACCTTCAACCAGTGGGCCAGCGAATGCCATTCCCTTGACCAATCCTTGCCGGTCGTGGACAAAGTATAATGCGGCGGATTCTCAAACCCCGCCTCCCGGATGCGTTGGCAGAATGATTCCCGTCGGATCTCCGACCAGGTTGTTTTCTCCAACGACGTCTTCTCATAGCCGCAGAAGGCAAATTGTTTGAAGCCACAACCCAGCAGGTGTTCCGCTCCCATCCGGCCGATGGCCTCCGAATCCGTCACCACGTTGACCATGCCTGGGATTTCAGTTTTCCGATGCCCTACCACCACGGTCGGCAATCCATAAGCCATGATTGCCTCTACCTCTTCCACGTCGCGAAGAATAATGCCGTCGGCGTCGCCGGTTTCGAGCAGCGGTTGAACCTTCTCCAGTCCAGCGGGTTCCCAGGAAAATGACCAAGGGCCGTGATGGCGCGAAAAATCGGCGATCCCTCGCAACAGGGCACGCCCTGAGGCACGCGAAGATTCAACCAAAAGAATGACTTTCGGGACTCGCAACATGTGAATCAGGCACAATAACAAAATCCGTGGCATCGCGTTTTAACCCGCTGCCAACAAGCTTTTGTTTTCGGCTTACTACTTATAATGCGCCATCTGCCTTTGAAACCCGACAAGAAGAGTTTTCATCCGATCGAAAGGGCGAAGAAGCGCCTCCGCCGTGGGCAAGGCCCCGTCGTGGGAGTTTTCTATTCAACCTACTTGGAATCAATGTGTTCGGTGGACGCGGCAGACCAATTTCGGGATTCTGCCGCAAGCCAGTTCGGCAGTTGATGCTGCGTCGTCTTGGTGGAGGGGTGGGGGGCTGGCGGTCTCGGCTCAATCAGTGTCGTGGCTTCGCTTAAAAGGATACGCGCAAAAACCCAGTCAAACCAAAATCCATGCAAGGCGCTGCCCAAGTCCAAGCCATCATTGAACTTGCCTTGAATGCTTTCTTGACCGTGTGCCAGTTCAGAAGCCGCCTCCTCTGTCTGGCCAAGTTGATGGCAGGACATGGCGAGAATGACCCGGGCGGTGGCAACTCGTGGCGGATTGTCCCCCGGATAAGCCAGACAGCGGCGGCACCATTCCCTGGCCCCGGCGTAATTGCCTCGACGATACTCCATCAGGGCCACAGAAATGGAGCCCCAAGCGGCCTGAAAAACCGCTTCCGCATTCGTATCATTGTTGGCAACACTGCCGAAAGCTTTCGCGGAAACCTCAGCCAGTGGCGCCAACGCACGCATGGTTTTATTGTCTGCCGGTAAAAGCTGACTGACTTTGACGATGCGTTCCGCAGCCACCGGATTTGTTGTGCCGGCAAAGCGGAGAATCGCTTCCTGGCGAAACCGGTCATAACCGTTTACGTCGCCGAGTTCGACCAATGCGGGGCCGCGCCGGAGATAATCCAAAGAGGCCATGTCCCACCCGTCGAACTTGTTCATTTGCAACAGCACCGCAAAACGGTCGGCTGCCTGCTGCCAGCGCTCATTCAAAGCATGCCATTCGCCAACAGAACGAAACACCGCCGCGCCTTCCAGCGAAGGCAGGATCGGAGAAAGATTGTTTAACAGACTATCCGCTTCATCGAAATTCTCCTGGTTTACCCGCACAGCCGCCAGAATGATCTTTTCCCGGGCTTCGGCTTGTCGGCGCAACTCGGCTTCGTTCGCCCGGGCAAGTTCCGCTTCCTGGCGCAAGCGGGCCTGTTGCCGTTCGGCAGCCACCGCTCTCTGACGGGCCGATCTTTCCATGAGGAAAAGGCAGGTGGAAGTCCCCAGCCCGATAATCAACGCTGCGGCCACCGCGGCGCCCGCGGCGAAGACAATTTTATTACGGCGAACCAGTTTCTGGAAACGGTAGAGCCGGCTGGGAGGGCGCGCAATGACCGGTTCATTGTTGAGATAGCGATTGATGTCCACGGCCAATCCATTGGCCGTTTCGTAACGCCGCCGGCGGTCTTTCTCCAGCGCCTTCATCACGATCCAGTCCAGGTCGCCGCGCAAGAGCGAAATCAGTTTGGGCGATTCAGCCTGGCGCTGTTCAGCGATCGCCGTCAATTCTCTGCCCTGAAGCGTGGTGAGCATGATCGAAGGCCGCTGCGGCTCCTTTTCCCGCAGCGTGCGGCGCATCTCATCCAGGCCGGATTGAAGCAGCTTTTTGGGATCAAACGGCGTGCGCCCGGTCAGCAGTTCATACAGCAGCACGCCTAGGCTGTAAATGTCACTACGCGTGTCAATGTCCAGTCCGCTCATCTCTGCCTGCTCGGGACTCATGTAGGCCGGCGTGCCAATGACCTGTTCGTAAGCGGTGAAGAGGGTTTGGTCGGTCAATTTGCCCTCGATGGCTTTCGCGATACCGAAGTCAATCACCTTTGGCACCGCTACTCCATCATGCAGCGTGACCAGAATGTTTGATGGCTTGATGTCGCGGTGAATGACTCCTTTTTGATGCGCATGTTGGATCGCGTGGCAAACCTGAATGAACAAATCCAGCCGCTGGCGGGTGTCGAGATGATTCTGGTCGCAATAGTCGGTGATTTTGATGCCGCGCACGAGTTCCATGACAAAGTAAGGCCGCCCGGCTTCCGTCGCGCCCCCGTCCAGCACGCGGGCGATGTTCGGATGGTCCATCATAGCCAGCGCCTGCCGCTCGGCTTCAAAACGGGCGATGACACTTTTGGTGTCCATACCGAGCCTGATGATCTTGAGCGCGACGCGGCGATAGACCGGCTTGTCCTGCTCGGCCATATACACCACGCCGCAGCCACCTTCGCCAATCTTTTGAAGGAGCTTGTAACGCTCAATGCGGCTGCCGGGACCTTCGGTAAGCACAGGCTCCCCTTCGCGCAGGCCGGGGCCCAATGCACCCGTCCGGGTCGCCGGTCGTTCCGCATCAGTCAGGGAGGTTGATGCGAACGGAGCGATTTCGCTGAAAAATTTCTCAGCGTCCACCTGTGCGGAAAGCAACGCTTCAACCCGGGCGCGCAATTCAGCATCTTCGGCGCAGGCCTGATCGAGAAACGCCCGCCGGGCGGCGGGACTGGCGAGTTGACGCGCCGCATCAAACAAGGCTTCCACTTGTTCGGTTACTTTCGTCATGCGATGTAAAGCAGCGACCGTTTACTTTGCCGAAATTCCCCGGAAAACGCGAATCCGGCGATGAATATTATTGACTGCTGGACCCGGCCAGCTTCAGGCTTGGGCCCGGATGTTCTGAAACAGCCAGGCTTTCGCAAAGGCCCACTGCCGTTCAATCGTGCGCTCGGCGACCCCTAGACTTTTGGCCACATCCTGGTTCGTCAGACCGCCAAAAAATTTGAGAACGACAATCCGCGCCTTTTCCGGATCTTCGGCTTCCAGCCGCTCCAGCGCTTCATCCATCAGCAGGATTTTGTCATCCGGCGTTGCAGCGGCAAGGTTCAATTCATCAATGTCCACCCGCAATTGGCCGCCGCCGCGTTTCAATCGGGATTTGCGCCGCGCGTTTTCAATCAGGATGCGTCGCATCGCCTCGGCGGCCGCGCCAAAAAAATGGGCGCGGTTTTCCCAGGTGCGGTCACTGACCTCCACCATGCGCAGCCAGGCTTCATGCACCAAGGCGGTGGCCTGCAACGTCTGGCCGGGAGCCTCTTGCGCCATGCGGGCCGCGGCGAGGCGGCGCAGTTCGCCATAGACCAGCGGCAATAATTCTTCCGACGCCTGACCATCACCGCGCTTGATGGCTTGCAGCACTTGGGTGATGTCGCTCGTATTTTCTCTGGGCATAAGTGGGAACATTGACAATAATCCAGTTACATCTGGACGACCATCTGGCGTCCTCATGAATAAACACCCCCCCGTTAGAATCGTCAACGCGAATTGGGTTGTCGGCG
>Ga0187772_10000817_pt1 | contig 14197 bp, 6 predicted proteins | sample 0116_SJ02_MP15_2_FD_133137 | JGI IMG/M metagenome (GOLD analysis project Ga0187772, IMG submission 133137) | Tropical peat soil microbial communities from peatlands in Department of Meta, Colombia - 0116_SJ02_MP15_20_MG | ecosystem: Environmental > Terrestrial > Soil > Wetlands > Peat | place... | reverse complement strand
GGCGGCGATATGTCCGTAAGGTAAGGAAAGCGGCAGCGGCAATTATGGCAGCGATGCCAAGGAAAAAGAGGGCGTTGGCGATTTTGCGGCTGGCAGACATGGCTCTATTTGAACCTACCTTTGGAAGCGATTCAAATCAATACATGGGGATTGGTGGTAGGAAATCGAGAACCGGGCAACGTTGCACCGCAGGTAACGCATCGTTCCACGGAAATCCCTATTTCTTTTCTCTCGGGAGAGACTGTTTATAATAAATCGGATGGACAAGAAGAATAGCGCCCCAGTGAAGCTGTCGCGCCGCGAGTGGCTCAGGCGGACAGGCCGCGCAGGACTCATACTGCCTGCGATGGGGTTGAGCACTTTTTCCGCGTTGCAGTGCTGGGCGCAACAGAAGCCAACGGCATCGCCTCAGCCAGTTTCCTCCCCTTTTGCTAAAGACGATGACGCGCTACTGGAAGAAATTGAGCATGCCTGCTTCAAATATTTCTGGGACCAAGCGCATCCGGAGACCGGCATCGTGCTGGACCGCTGTAATGCGAGGAAGCCGGTAACCGGTGATCTGGGAAGCATCGCCGCGACCGGTTTCGGGCTGACCGCGCTGTGCATCGGGCATAAACGCGGCTATGTTCCAACCGCAGAAGTGCAAGCTCGTGTGCTGAACACACTGCGCTTCTTGTGGAAGAAATTGACAAACCACCGCGGCTTCTACTTTCATTTTGCGAATATCAATAACGGCGAACGGTTGTGGGACTCGGAAGTCTCCTCCGTGGATACGGCGATTTTGCTGTGCGGAATATTGACCTGCCGAGAGTATTTCGCCCATTCGGAGATTAGCAATCTCGCCTTGGACATCTTTAATCGAGTGGATTGGAACTGGCTCTCAGAAGACACGCCAATTTTGCCGCACGGCTGGACTCCGGAAGGCGGGTTTTTGCAGTACCGCTGGGGCGATTACAGCGAAATGATGATGATGTATCTGTTGGGACTCGGGTCCTCGACGCACCCGCTGCCGCCGGCCGCCTGGGACGCATGGAAACGATCGCTGTTCGAATATGATGGCATTCGCTATATCGGAACCTTCGCCCCGCTGTTTATCCACCAATATTCGCAGGCGTGGTTCGATTTTCGGAACAAGCGCGACCGTTATGCCAATTATTTCCAGAACTCTATCCTGGCCACGGATGCTCACCGGCTGTTTTGCCTGGATTTGTCCAAGCAGTTCCCGGATTACAGCAACGATCTGTGGGGCATTACCGCGTCCGATTCAAAGGTTGGCTACGTGGCTTGGGGCGGACCTCCAGAGACCGGACCTATCGACGGTAGCGTTGTTCCTTGCGCAACCGCCGGTTCTTTGCCATTTCTCCCGGAAGCGACCATGCGCGTTCAGCGACACATCCGAAAAACCTACGGCGACAAGGCCTGGACACCATACGGCTTTGTGGATGCCTTCAATCCGCTGAACAACTGGTACGACACCGACGTGGTCGGAATCGACGTCGGCGTCAGCATGGTTATGGCCGAAAATGCGCGAACTGGATTCGTTTGGGAGACGTTCATGAAGAACCCCGAGGCGCAGCGCGGGATGGATCGGGCAGGGTTTAAGCCTGATGCTTCTCCGGCGCCGCAAATGGCCCCGGCCGTCCCCGATCCGAAGATCCCAGCACGTTAGCAGCATTGCTCAGCGCCGTCATTGCTTGGCGATTTCTATTAACGCCAAGCCGTGCGGGGGCAATTGCAGAGTCAGCTTGCCCTGCTCAATGTTCTTGTATTCCGGAGCCGGCAATTCCGCGGCGCGCCGCAGATCGTGCAGTTGCGCCTCCTTCGGATATTTAGGATTGCCCATGCTGTCGTAGAGCGCCAGGAGCGAGCCATGCGTTGCGTCAACGCGCGAAATACGAGCTACATGTGAGCCAGTGAGGTTGCTGAAGGAAATCGTAACGTCCTTGGGGGTACCCTGCTCTTCGGGCAAGGACAGATTCCAAACCGCGATGACAATTGTGACATCGGCGCGCTTCGTCACTATCGCAGACTGCGAATTGACTGAAATACGCTGATCCCCGAGTTGATGCAGAAGTTTGAACGCATTAAACGACGGCTTCGGCAGATTCTCCTCGGCGATTAAGCCGTAGCCACCGTAAAAGGGCTGTTTCACCACGCCCTGTTCTTCGAAAACATCGGAAAAGGTCCAGAAAGCGAGGTTGTCCACTAAGCCGTCGCACTGACGAATGGTGTCGGCCAACCAAGGACCCATGAACGGCGCATCGGTTACATCCGATTCGTTTTTGTAACTGGCGTTGTACTCGCTGAAAATCAAAGGAAGATCCGGACGCGACGAGGCTTTGATCTGATCATGCACTTTGCGGACCGCGCGACAGACCATCTGTGTGCGTGGGATGTTCTCGTCTGTCCCGAACACATCTTTGGCGGTGTCATTGGCGTAAACGTGCGTAGACACAAAATCGACCGGCACTTGATTCTGTGTCACGTGGGCAAGGAATGTGTCGGCCCAGGCAGCCTGGGCTGTGGCTGGCCCACCGACGCGCAAACGCGGGTCAACTTTCTTCAAGGTTCGAGCGGTGTTGTCGTAAAGCTCGAAGTAGCTCGACTGCCGCGGGTTGGCGGCCCAAAAGTCCAGATTGGGTTCGTTCCATACCTCAAAATACCAGTGGGACACTTCGTCGATGCCGTAGCGGTCAATCACGTGCTGGGCAAAGTGGCTGATGAGATCATTCCATTTGGCGTAGTCCTTCGGCGGAGCAACGATTGGGCGGTACCAGAATGCTTGATAGATCTCCTGGGAAGCGAGTTTCTTGGGCATAAAGCTGAGCTCGACAAACGGTCGAACGCCGTCGCGTAGAAGGCCGTCGTAGATTTGGTCGATGTAAGAAAAATTGTAAACACTGTTTCCATCGACCTCATCGTAGACGCCCACTTCGTCGTTCAAGATGGCGTGGAAACGGATAAACTCAAAACCCGTGGCCTCTTTGACCTGGCGCAAATCCCGGCGATAGCTGTCGCGCAAGGAGAGAATCGCGCGTCCCGAACCAAACATGCGCTCCCAGTAGTGCGGAAAAGGATGGGCCGGAGAGTTCAGATCCACCCTTATATTTTCGCTTTGGATTTGCGCTAAAACGGCGCGCGGAGAGCAAGCAAGAAGAACAGCAAGAAGCAACCAGCAAAGCCAGACACACGTACTGCGAGGGACGCGCTGGGCCACAGGTTACACTCCTTAAATATAGATGCGCCAAAGGCAGCGCTTTATCCAGCGGGTTGTAGCACCTGCTGCGTCGGACTCGTCGGTGGAGGAGCCGCCGGAACAGGCGCTTCCCGCTCCGGTAACTCTAATTCAAGCACGGGGGTTCGTGGAATCTTCTCTTGCAGAAGCCGCTCGGTGGCGGCAACCATGGGCTCGGCGTGGAATCTACGCTGCATGGACATATCCCCGAGGAAGGTGGCCGCAGCCACCAGAATCATGCCTTGGTGGTGCGCCATCCAGCAGGTTACCTCTTCGCGCGATTTTCCGGCGGGCAGCCGGGAAGCGGTGAAATCAGCGGCGTCGTAGAACCCGTAGGTTCCAACCCAGCCTCTGGACTTCATTTCGCGGATGTTCTTGGCGGCGTTCTCAGCGTCGACCAGCAAAGCGAGGAAGGAAGAATACGGCGAAATGACCAGTTCGTCGCGATCTGACTGGCTGATCGCCAAGTTGGGAAGCCCAAAGGCGTGGTAGCGATAGTGGTTGTCAGGATTTCGTTCGGAGCAGGAAGACTCGGAGATACCCCAGGGCACAGATCTTCCCGTAGCGTATTCCTGCTGCAACCGAACGGCGGTGCGCGAGCTCTCCTCGAGCAGCGTGTTCGGATAGCTCTTCATCCAGAGCGACGGCAATAAATATTCGAACATCGTTCCAGTCCAGGAAAGCAGAACGCCGGCTTTCTTGTAGGTTTTGCGCGGGCGACCCAGGTTGAACCAACTGTTCTGCGGTACCGCGCCTTTGGCGATGGCCACAAAAACGCCAGAACGTGCTTCGGAAGACAACAAGTCGTAGTGGCTGACGTGGCGAACTTGTTTTTCGACGTCGAAGCCGATGGAGATCTGGCGCTGTTCCGGGTTGTAGAGGAACGCGAAATCCATTCCGTCTGCAACGCGCTCGGAAGCTGCGGCGATTCGATGCAACCTCGAGGAGATTCCGGTGGTAATCTCGCTGGCCCTGGCCAGCGCATCCAGCAACGACTCCATCGCCAGACGCGTCCGCCGACCCGTATCTTCATGGTCGTAGACTTCCTGAGCGCGGGTAGCAATGGACTGTTGCAGGTGTTGCAAATCCGCCAGTTTCAGCCGGCCAATTTTCATTTTAAAGAGATCGGCGAAATGATGCCGGAACTGCGCAAACGTGGATAACAGCCAGGGCGCAAAGTCGTACACCATTTGCTGCAATGCAGCGATTCTGAGGCAAAGTTCCTGGATCCACCAAACGGCTTCTTCGGGAACACCCACGCCGGAAAGCTCTTGCCGCAGAGCGCTGGCCTCAGCGGCGATTGTGGGAAGTGCGTCAGGCCAATTGTCTGCGGAATTGGCGGTCTTAATCTTCTGCTTCAGGCGTTCGATCAAAAGCACACTGCCGGATGTTCCACTCTGCGGGAGCAGATCGTACGCGGTTTCGAGATGATCACCTAGACCCTGCAAAAGCACCTTGCGGAATACGGGTTCCCGCATGGTTTCCAGGCAGCCCTGCTTCAAGGTCCACAAGCAGCAAACCAAGTTTCCGTTATCGACCGTGGAAATGAAACGCGGCTTTAGCGGTTCCAAGGTGAGAGTGTTGTACCAGTTGTAGAAATTGCCATCCTGCTTGGGCATGCGATCGATGGTTGCGAAGGCTTTCTCAACATCGGCGACAAACTCATGGAGGGTGCACCAACCCAAGTCGAGAGCCGCGAGGCGCGAATTGAGCAAGAAACCGAGGTTGGTGGGGGAAATTTGGTGCGCCGCCATGGTGTTGCCTGGGTGGATAATGTCCGGAATGAGCCAATTCTCGTGCTCGTTGCTCAATTCGCGGTAGAAACGCCAGGTGCGCAAGGCAATCGTGCGGAGCATCACGCGGTCTTTGTCGCTCATTTTGTTGGCGTTGGTCCAATAGGGCATATTCAACCAGTCGCACACGGTTTTGGAACACCCCCAAAGCGCTAGGAACGGCAGAGCAACCAGGATGGAGGAGGGCCGAACCACGATGATGAGCAGGTCCAGCGCAAAGCAAATCCACGGCGTCCAATTCAGGCAAATCTCCACGGGGGTCTTTTTGTGCGCAGACGATTCGGCCTCGGCCGCGGTCTCCCACTGAAGCAAGCGCTTGCGGGTGACCGTCATACGAATCACCGTGCGCGCAATGGCGTCGAGCGTCACCAAGCTCTGGTGCAATAAGAGAGCCACGCGGAACAGAAGGTGCAGTTGCGAATTTGCGAAGTCGGAAAAAATGTTGTTCCAGCGAACCGCAAACCCCGGAAGACGCATGGCCTTGATCAGCGAAATTACAAAGGAGATATAAACGGGCAATGAAATCGCCCCAACGGTCGCTAATGTCCAGTACAGAGCCTTGCCGGGCAGTACCATCCACCCGCACAACAACAGCACGACGAAACCAAATTCCGTCAGGCTGCGACGGATGTTATCCACGATTTTCCAGCGTGAAATGCTGTTCAGGGGGTTGTGCACCATGTTCCCGGAACGATCCGGCACTTGGGGAAGCAGCCACCGGATAATCTGCCAATCACCGCGAACCCAACGGTGCTTCCTACGGCTGTACGCGCTGACATGCGAGGGGTAATCGTCGATGACTTCGACGTCGGAGAGCAAACCGGCACGCGTATAGCTTCCCTCGAGAAGGTCGTGGCTAAGCACCGCGTTACACGGGAAGCGCAGGTCCAAAACTTGCTGAAAGGTTTCTACTTCGTAGATGCCCTTTCCCGTGAAGATGCCTTCGCCGAACAGGTCCTGATAAACGTCCGAGGAAGCCATGGTGTAGGGATCCAGCCCGGCATCGCCAGAGAAAATTCCGGCCAAACGCGATTTGTTCTTGGATTTCACGCTGATGCCGACGCGCGGCTGTAAGACCCCATAGCCTTCGACAACCGTATTCGTTTCTGGGTCGATCACGGCCCGGCTCAACGGATGGGCCATAGCTCCAATCATCTTGTGAGCGGAGTCGCGGGGTAGCTGCGTGTCCGCATCTAGCGTAATGACGTAGCGAACTTTGGGAAGAACGGAAACATCCCCGTGCACGGTGGAGAAATCGACGCTGTTGCCCAGGAGCAGGTTATTCAGGTTCAAAAGCTTTCCGCGCTTGCGTTCCCAACCCATCCAGGTTTGCTCCGACGGGTTATAAGTACGGTCGCGGTGGAACAGATAGAAAGATCCCTTGCCACCGGCAGCATATTTTTGATTCAGTTCGTCAATCAAGCCGGCAGCATACTCAACGAGTTCATCTTTTTCGTCAAACTGCTGCATGGAATCTGGGGGGTCGGTAAGAAGCCCGTAGTGCAAATTCGCATGACGGTTGCCGAGATAGCGTATTTCCAGTTCGCGGGCAGCTTCCCTTGCCTGTTTCTCGCTGGTCAAAAGCATCGGGATTACGACGAGTGTTGTGCAATCCGCAGGTATGCCTTCCGCGAAATCGAGGCGCGGCAGTGTGCGCGGAGGAACGAGCATGGTAGTCAGGAGATTCATAGTTGCTACACCGCACTCGAGCGCCGGAAGGAAAAAGAGCGCGACCTCGTACCACCGTAGCACTCGTACTCCGGGAATGGCGGCAAACAGCGCCATCACCGCAAGAGTCAGCAGAGCCATTCCGGTGTAGTAGAATGAAGTGGGATGACGCAAAACCAACTCGCGCGCTCGTTCGGACAAGGGTCCTTGATAATCGATGGCCTCTTTGAGCTGGAACTTGCCTTCTCCTAGCAGGTAATACCCAATGTGCGATCTTCTCTCCCTCGCGCGCGCGCTGGACTCGGCGTGACGGGCCGCCGCCAACTGCACGGCTTTTTGCGCGATTTCCTGTTCGGTGAATGGCGAGTGTGCCGCCAGATCGACGACGGCGACGCGATAGGTGCCGCGGCTGTCCGAGTCCATTCGTTCGTAGGCTTGCTCCGGGTCACGGCGCAGAATCTGCTCGGTGACGCTGACTTCTTCGAAAAGCTCTTCCCAATCGAGCTCCAAAATCCGCTTGAGGCAGGATGTCAGTTCGCCAATTGCAGTTTCTGCGGGTTTCGGAGGAGCGCCAGGAGGCAGCGACTCATCGGCGGCCGGCGGGTAGATTGGAACGCATGCGTCCGCCGTTTTCCCTATTTCCTCCAGCAGCGCCAGTTCCATGAGAGGCTTCAGATCCCACAGCTCAGCCATCTGGAAAGGCAGTTTCTCTTGAGCGCCACGCAGAAACGTTACTAGCGCATCTTTGGACACGCCATAGTTCAGAATGCGAAGAAAACCTTCTCCGACGGCAAAAACGCGAGGCACCCGCTGCAAATCTTTGATTTGGACTTGCGGCAACTTGCGAGCCGATACGATGGCATCCTGGGTTTCATTCAGAGCCGTCTGAAAAAGCGTGACATTTTCCGAGAACAAGCGAAGGTCCATGGTGCTCAGACGCAGATCCCGGAGACGAGCGGAGGCGGTACGAATCGCCTGATCCGCAGCTTTCCATTTCGCTTCCAGCAGCGGCAGAGCTTGGCCTGCTTCAACGACCTTCCAAGAGCCGGCTTCGGCTCGCGCGGCCGCTAGGATTTTGTCCTGCTCGGGATCCAGTTGCGGTTGAAGGCCAGGCTTGACGTTCCAAGAGCGAGCAGGCTTCTCACTTCCGGTTGCTGCGTCGGTTGAGGACAGAGCCGGGACATTTAAAGTGGCCGGTACCTGCGTCAGGTCAGTGGTGCATTGTTGTGGTGTAGCCATAAGGATGTCCCCCAGGTCTCATCGATAATTCGCAGCTTGCAGCTCGAACATTTCCGCGTAGCGGCCGCCGTTCTTCAGCAATTCCTGATGCGAACCTTCTTCGGCAATTTTGCCGCCCTCGAGCACAAGAATCCGGTCGGCCATGCGCACGGTTGAAAAACGGTGCGAGATCAATAGCGACATTTTGTTAGTGGTCAGCTCGGCGAAACGCTGGAATACTTCGTGCTCGGATTTTGCATCGAGCGCAGCGGTCGGTTCGTCCAGAATCAGAACTTGCGCATCCCGCAAATACGCGCGGCCCAATGCAATCTTTTGCCACTGCCCGCCGGAAAGGTCGATGCCGCCCTCGAAACGCGTGCCCAGGATTTGGTCATAGCGCTTGGGAAGTTGGTGAATGACTTCATCAGCCAAGCTCTTCATGGCCGCGGAACGAATCCGGAAGGAATTAGCTATCTCCTCAACACGTCCAATTCCGATATTCTGCGCGGCGGTCATGTCATAACGCATGAAGTCCTGGAAGATGACCCCAATTTCGCGCCACAGGTCTTCGATGTCATATTCGCGAAGATCAATGCCATCCAGAAGAATCTGCCCGCCGGTCACGTCGTAGAGCCGGGTGAGAAGTTTCACAATGGTGGTTTTGCCCTGACCGTTTTCGCCGACAAGGGCGATGCGCTCGTTAGGGTTCAAGCGGAAATTGATGTTGCTGAGCACGAGCCGTGGGTTACCCGGGTACGAAAAGGAAACATTCTTGAATTCGAATCCCTTGGTAATCGGGCGAGGAGCCGGCAACGCGCCTGGCTTGGACATAATCGTGGGCTTGACGGAGAAGAATTCGAGCAGGTCGCTAAGGAACAAGGCCTGGTCCGCGATGGTCGAAAACGTCGTAAAGACCGCCTGGATGTTGGTGCTGGCTCCGGCGATGGCGCCCGCTAAAAACGTCAAGGAACCGATGGTGATTACGCCGATCACGGTTTGATAGACAACGTAAGCATAAGTTCCGTAATAGCCGACGGTACCGAGCAGAGTGAGAAGCGCGCCGAAGAGCAACTTGCGGCGCTGATGCCGCACGGTCTGGTGGTGTAATTCATCGGAAAGCGCGGTGTACCGGCCGACAAGATAGGGCGCCAGGCCAAACAGCTTCAGTTCTTTTGCGCTTTCTTTGCTACCGCCTAGAACACGGAGGTATTCCATCTCGCGGCGCGCGGTCGTTTGATTGAAGCTCAGCGAATAACCCAGGAAGGCGAAGTGAGTCTCGCCAAGAAAGGCGGGTACGATGCAAACAATGAGAGCCAACAAAATCCAGGGCGAGTAGAACACGATGGATATCGCCAAGCTGGCGGTCATGATGACTTCCTGCACCAAGCGGCCGCTGGACTGAATCATGTAGATACGATCTGTGCCCTGCACACGGGCGCGATCCAGCTTGTCGTAAAACTTGTAATCCTCGTAAGTGGTCAGGTCGAGGCTTGCGGCGTGCTCCATGATTTGCGTGCTGATGTAGCGCGTGTATTTGTCGGCCAGCACCGCGTCGCAGAAATCAATCAGACGAGTGAGAATAGTGGCCAGACTGGCCAAGCCGAATTGCAACAGCACCATCCACCAAAACAAGTGGGGCAGCGGTTTCTGATGGGAAGTCAAACCCACGATCGCATCGATGATGTACTTGGTGACCCACAGCATCACTACCGGCATGAGCGCGACGACCACACGGCAGGCCAAGCTGGACACGACAACCTTTGGCGCAGACTTCCAGACGATTCTGAAGAGCGGCGGGATATTACGGAGAGCCCGCAGACGGTCATTCCATCTGGAGGGCGTGCCTTGCAAAATTGGCTGAGGCGCTGAGCTCATCGTTCCAAAACTCGATTCGGGACGGTGCGGGTACACCCGCAAACAACGTCCACGACGTTCACATCAAATCTGGGGAGTTGCGTGCTTATTCCTGTTGCAAACGCGACTGGTTCAAGCGGCATCAAATCGGACGGCTGCATTGACTTGCAGATGATTTGCTCTCGTGGTACGGCAAAAACCCCCTAAGCCTAACGGTTCAGCTGTCAACCCCCGCGAAAAGTGTGGCACGTGAGTTTCCAAGTTGGAAGCGGGATAAGTTCTTAGAATTCTTTATCTTGGTAAAGTAGGCCCTAGACTTGCTAATGTGAATTTTGCTCGTTTAAGAAAATTCTACCGTTTGGAGTCGCTTGCAAGAGGTTGATTATAAACGAGCTAGACTACTAGTACTAAGGCTTTCCGTCCGTCGCGGTGCCTTGGCCCTATCGATCAGAGGTCGCTCTTCCCAGAGTCTTACGCACGTGTGGATTCCAAGCCGACCGGTTGATTCCGCTTGAGCGAGGCGACCAAATCGTGCAACGCGGGATTGGTGCACACTTCGTAGTAATGATGATCGGAGGCTTTGCCGATTTTGCCATCAGGCAGTAATTCTCGCGCGACTCCTTTGCGGAGCACCAAGATCTCCACGGACTCACCCATGGGCACTTCGCCGTAATAGAGCACGACGTTTTCTTTGCTCCAGGGATATTCCAACGGAGTCTGAATCGTTTCGAGGGAAATTTCCTCGGACAATTTGTCGAAGCCTTCTTCGTTCAATTCAATGCCATTCATGTTGTAGCGCACCAGGAACTCGTCCAATTCCTCCGCCGATGCGCCTTCCAATGCGGTAAGGAACTGGAAGACGGAAAACTTTGTAGCTTGTTTGGCGAGCATGCGTTTGGCTAGTTTTGCGCAGCCGGACAAGCGGTCTGCAAGGTTCAGCGCCTTGGAAATCATGATGCGGGATTCGCCATCGGTCCAATATGTGGGTGCGGAGCCTTGAAAGGCCACGCCTATGCCGATTTCCAGCGGCGGCAATTGGGCCGAGGCAGCGCGGTCGTTGTACGAGTTGCACACCGCGAGAATTTGCTTAGAGAGCGCGCAGGCGCGCGCCACGGGACGAGCATAGGTGCGACTCGCCTCCGTTTCGAAAATCGCCAGCACAATCGCGTCGCCCTCAATGAACACCTTTTTCGCGGTGTAGCGGTCTAATAGGCGCTTCACAGGTTCGTGCAAGTTCAGGCTGAAGTGCGAAGCGGGACTCAGGCCACGCGCCAGCAAATCCTGAGTCATCTTCGTCGAACCGCGCACATCCGCCTTAATAATCACGTGAGACACGACCTGATCATGTTCCGGCTGCGCCTCTTCGCGCAGCAAGCACTCATAAAGCTTGTTGTTCATGCGCGAGAGTTCGCGCGTTTTCTCTGCGGTGATCAGGTTGACGCGTTCCATACACGCGTTGAGATGCTCGGCATCCCGCGAGTCGCGGCGCAAGCGCATAAAATCGACGGCAAACTTGAGCATCATTGTTTGCGTTTCTTCCCGGGAATAACGGCGCACCCGCTTCGCCAATTCCTCAATTGGCTTCATAGACAGCCGCCGCGCGGGGACCTGCTTCAGTAGCGCTTCCACGCGTTGCGCCTCTTCGCGGGACACCAGCGCCTTTTTCAGTTGTTGCAAATGCACCGGGGGGCAAAAATCCGTAGCGACGGGGCGAATTTCGTAGCTCGCCAGAATGTGCGCTGTCAGCTCATTCGCTTCAAATAAACCGGTCAATTGCGCCAGTTGTCGCGCTTTGGTGGCGCGGTCGCCGTCGCCTCCGTTCGTGGCATCGAACAAGCGTCGCGCATTGTCCGGATCGTTCAGAAAATCGCCGAGCTTGCCCTGATGATCTTTGTTCAGGAAATCAGCTTGTTGGCGCGCACGCTCTACTTCCGGAGCCATTTGCTCCAGGTTGGTATTTAGCTCTTGAATGCGCTTGTCCATCTGGCCCAGGGAAGCGCGCAACTCCTTCGGATTACCGGAACTGAGAAATTTATTCAGCAGGCCGTCTCCGCGTTCGAGTTTCTTGCGAAGGGCTTCACGCTGCTCTTCCAAGGACGCCAATTCGGTTTGCGCCTTGTCTGCATCACGCAGTAATTCTTGCGAGCCCAGTGCCGCCAGATCGTTGGCAGCGGTTTCCTGGGGCAGGCCTATGTCCACATCCCTCAGAAATTGCTGAAACAACGCATCGACCGCCTCAAAACGGTCGGGGTCGCGTGCGTAATTTCCCAGCAGTACGTAGTGCTCGAGAAAATAAAAATCGTCTTTGCCACCGTCCAGGAAAATGAGCCGGTTCTTCAGAAGCTCATAATAGGGCGCGTAATCTTCTCCGAAGAGGGCTCGGCGGGCCTTGGCCACGAGATTGTCTTCGATGTCGATAAGGATTTGCGCGACCGTCTGTCCGATCAAGCGCAAAACATCGCGCCGCGCCGATTGCATTTCCGTGAGGCGCGCCTTGATGACGTGGGCTTGCTGGCTGCGTTCGAAATATTCGCCGCGTTTGCGGATGTACTCCTTGCCATCCAGGATCACGTTGGCAAACTGGTTCTGCAGCTCAGAAGTGAGGAATTTCAGGATGGCCAGGCGGAACAGCAGGTCGATTTCAATGTTCTTATGGTGCTTGGCGGTGGTCAGGGAATTCCGCAACAAGTCCGCCAGTATTTTTCGGAACGTGGTGGCGTCCACCGGCTTGCTGCTGCGGAATTCAATGCCGGAAAGAAAGCTGTTACTGGCGTTTTGGCGGATTAAATCGAAGAGATAATCGCGGGCAATCTGGACGAATTTGGGACTGAGAAAAACGTCATGGCGGATGTTATCGACCCCGATGGCGAGGGAACCCATCGGCAAGGTCACGTTGTAGCTTTTCAGCGTGGTCCGGGTCGATTCGCCCACGCCAAGGTGCAGCGTTCCATTGGACATACCGCAGCCTGGCCCCTCCATCCCCACGCTAGCAGCCCCCCCCGTGGGCAGCAATGAGCCAGAAGTACAGGTGGAGCGAGAGAGTAAGCCAGGACATTCAAATAGAGGGATTTAGAACGGTAATGCGACGGGCGTCGCCACCCAGGTGCTCCAGACGAAGCCTTAGCTGGGGCCACGAAGCGATCAGCGGAAATTTCTCGCTCCACTCGAGAATGACGATGGCAGGTTGTGCAAACACGTCTTCCAGTCCGAGCGTCTCGAAATCGTGGAAACTTTCGATACGGTACAGGTCGCCGTGAAACACTCTTTTGCTAGTGCCATATTCGTGCACCAAAGTAAAAGTGGGGCTGGTAACCTCGTCTTCCGTCGCGGCATGCAAGCCTGCGACAATGCCTTTGGTCAACGTCGTTTTTCCGCTGCCCAATTCGCCGGAAAGCAATACCAACAAAGGAGGCTGCAATTTCGCAGCTAGCTTTTTCCCCCAATCTATAGTTTCTTCCGCGGAATGCGTGATGATGATCTCGTCATTCACGCGCTTGCAACTCCTGCAGCAACTTCTGGCGCGCAAACGGAATCGCGTGGGCCACTTCGCCGGCCAAAATGCCGGAATTGTCCGACTGTTCGGCCAACAGGTCGGCCGCCAGCCCATGCAGGTACGCACCCAGCGCCACCACGCGAGCCAAATCCTTGCTGCCGAATTGGGCGATGAGCCCCGCGAGCAAGCCAGTCAACACATCGCCGCTGCCACCTTTGGCCAAGCCTGGATTACCCGTGGTATTGACGAAAACCTGACCGTCGGGTGAGGCAACAATCGTGTGGTATCCCTTGAGCAGAACCACCGCATTCCATTCTTTTGCCGCATCGGTGGCTGTCTTGACGCGGTCTTGCTGCACATCGACAATGGTGGTTCCCAATAGCCGCGCCATTTCGCCGGGATGCGGCGTAATTACTAGCGCTTTCGTTTTCTTCGCGCGGAACAAGTCGCCGCGGCCGGCGAAAGCATTCAGTCCATCGGCGTCCAGGACTACCGGCAACTCGGTTTCCGTCACCACCGCGCGAATGAAATCTTGCGTTTCCGAGTTTTGCCCCATGCCCGGGCCGATCGCGAGTACCGTCATTCCCTTGAACATTTCCGCGAATTTCCCGGAGCGCAGCGCAGCGGTGGCTACGCTACCTTCAGGCGTGGCGGGCAAAGGTTCCGTCATATATTCCGGATGCGCCGAAGCCACTACGGGCAGGACCGGTTCGGGCGATGCAATCGTGACCAAGCCGGCTCCGGCACGCATAGCCGTGTAGCCCGCCATTACCGCCGCGCCGCTTTTCCCCAGCGAGCCCGCAACCACCAGCGCGTGACCGTACGAACCCTTATGCGCCTCCGCTGCGCGTATTAACTGCAAAGAAGCAAATTCATCCGGGCCAGCACAGCGGAGAATTCCCTGCCCTACCTGGTCGATCAGTGATGCGGGCGAGC
>Ga0187772_10000816_pt1 | contig 14213 bp, 14 predicted proteins | sample 0116_SJ02_MP15_2_FD_133137 | JGI IMG/M metagenome (GOLD analysis project Ga0187772, IMG submission 133137) | Tropical peat soil microbial communities from peatlands in Department of Meta, Colombia - 0116_SJ02_MP15_20_MG | ecosystem: Environmental > Terrestrial > Soil > Wetlands > Peat | place... | reverse complement strand
CTCGCCGCTTCGAGCTACTTCTCGAGGGAGCTTTCTTCGAACATGTATCCGCCTCTCCTTGACCGTCACATAACCATTCGGTGCTTACGTGCTCAGATGGTCAACTCGAAGTCGTCCACCAGCCTTTTCCCCCCGAATATAGTCCATCTTACCCTCCCAGGAAACTCAACCCCTTCGTAGGGGGTCCACCCGCACTTGCTCCTGATTGCCCGCGAGGACGCTTTCTCTGGAGCCTTCAGATCGACCACGGCAAAGTCAGCCCTTTTACCGACAGCGATTGATCCCCTGTCTTCAAGCCCAAAGAATCTTGCCTGGTTTCCCGCACTAACCGCTGCAATGGTTTCTAGAGCGAAGCCGTGTCTTCTTATCAACCAAGATACCAGATTGCCGTAGTTGTCTAGTCCGGGGACCCCACAGGCGCCCTCGTTCTGCTTTTCCGTCAACGTATGAGGAGCGTGGTCCGTAACCAGAAAGTCGACCTTCCCTGACTTCAAGCCCATTATCATGGCCTCCCTGTCCGACTCGCTTCTAAGCGGGGGGTTCATTTTCAAGAGCTCACTGCGGAACATATGGTTCCGCGAGAAAAAGAGGTGATGCAGAGCGACTTCGCATGCCGCCTTGGAACCCCGCCCGCGAGATTCCTCCACGAGCTCGAGGGCACCTGAGGTCGAAATGTGACAAAAGTTGACCCTGGTGTGCCCCTTGGCGGCAACTACCATCCGCACAGATTCGACCTCAGCCTCGGGTGGCCTGAGGTCCGAATGAAGGTCGGGCCGGTTCTGCCCAGCCAGCTCCTTTCTCTTCCGGTCCAGAATTGACTGGAGTTCGCAGTGGATGCTGGCCGGCCTGCCCGTCCTTCCCACCGCAGCGAGAGCCTCACGTAGCCTTCCATTAGGAATCCTAAGGTTTCCAGTCGTTTCCGCAAGATAGATCTTGTATCCTATGACCAGCTCACTTATTTTCCTGATAAGGGAAAGTCTACTGCCAACCCCGCCGAGAAATTTGACATCTATCAGTCCGTGAGATTTGGCAAGCTTAGCCTTAGTCTCGAGGGTCCTGACATCCGTAGCGGGGATGGGATTGTTGGGCATGTCGAAGACCGTCGTAACGCCCCCATGGGCTGCAGCCGCAGTCCCCGACGCGATGTCCTCCTTGTGCTCCCAGCCTGGTTCCCTGAGGTGAACGTGAGTGTCTATGAAGCCAGGGAAGATAACGCAAGATGACGGAACAACGATCTTCTTCGTCCCGCGAAGCCCTTGCCTCTTTATCTCTGCAATCCTTCCTCCCCTAACTCCAATCTGCGAATTTTGGGCGCCTCTCTGGGTTACAACCACCCCCTCCAAGACCAATTCATAATCCAAAGATGCCTACGCCATCACGTAGTCGGGAATCCTGTCGAAATCGATGAGAGTGTCACAGTACGCACATTGCAACATCCTGTCTTCTTTCATCGTGTGGAAGCTGGTCGTCAGGGGCTCCCTAGCGGCATTGGTTATGCAGGAGAGCTCGGGGCACCGAATTCTCCCCCTTATCCTGTCAGGGACCCTCGGAGAATACTTGGAGACACTCCAGGAGGTTATGTAGTTAATCGTCACCGTCGGGAAAATAAGGCAGACCAGGTCGGCTTCGCCTTCGTCAATCCGCCACCCATCCACTTTAATGACGTCCTTCCTCCCTAGTGCACGACTGGAGACATTCTCGAGAATGGCTACCGAGACGTCGGCTCTTCTCCTTTCTCGCCCGTCGAGCTTCAGCACCCTCAGCACTAGCTCGGAGTTCCACGCAGGAACGTGATCTATCACAGTCCCCTCCTCTATCTTTCTGACCAGGAGCTTGTCCTGAGCTTCTTCCAACTACTTCCCCACCACCGACCTTAGTAGAGCCATCCTCAGCGGGACCCCTGCAGCTGCCTGAACAAAATAACCCGCGTAGTCCGTGCCGTCTATTTCGCTCGCGAGTTCGTCCACTCTCGGGAGTGGATGCAAGACCTTAAGCCCCTTCTTTCCCCGGTTCAGAAGATCGAGGGTCACCCTGTACAGGCCACGCACCCTCTCGTACTCTGTGGGGTCTGGAATTCTCTCCTTTTGTATCCTCGTGACGTAAAGAACGTCGAGGGATCCGATGACGTCGTTAACGTTCGTGACCTTGAGAAACTTTACCCCTTTATCTTCTAGGTAGCGAAGTGTTTCTCTCCTGGCAGAGAGGAGGTCGGGGGCCACCATTGAGATTTCCACGTCGTATTTCGATAGGGCGTAGCTCAGCGATGAGGCAGTCCGACCGTACCTAAGGTCCCCGAGCATCCCTATGTGCAGACCATCAATTTTCCCAAAGGTCTTCCTGATAGTGTAGAGATCCACCATCGCCTGGGTGGGATGTTCCCTGCTTCCGTCCCCTCCACTGATGACAGGAACCGAAGCCACCTCAGCCGCGAATCTGGATGCACCCATGAGGTTGTGTCTCATGACGATGCAGTCTGCTCCGTAACCTTCGTACATCCTGATGGTGTCGTGGAGGGTCTCCCCCTTTGCAACCGACGACTGGTCTGGAGCTGTGAATCCTGTGGTACTGCTTCCCAGCCTCTTCGCCGCGATTTCGAAGCTCGAATAGGTCCGGGTCGACGGCTCATAGAAAATGAGGGCGACAAGCTTCCCGTCCAGTACCTTGGTTGAGCCACCCCTTTCAATCTCGGCCGTCGAATCAAAAATGTATTCGAGTTCATCCCTCGAGAAGTCCCAGATGCTTACGACGTCCCTCCCTGCGAGATTGATCCGGTTCGTCATGGGCCTGACCTCGCTTTGGCCTCCAGAAGTCCTAGTGATATCCTAAGACCCATACAAGGATCCAGTAGTGCTCCGGTTGCGCACTCGACAACGCTTGCCCCCCTTTTCTTCAGGGCAAGGGCGTCACCCGCACTGAGAACTCCTCCAAGCCCTATGATCGTGAACTCTCTCCCTTTTCCGCGAAGCCCTGCGAGCTTCGAAACGGCGTCTCTCGCCTTCTCACGGATGGCCGCTCCGCAGATCCCTGCCTTCCCTCCCCTATCTGAGAAGAGTGCCTCCCCAAGAGAATCGCGAACCACTCCGGGGACCGAGTTTATTGCCACATACGCCACACGATCGTCGTAGGTCTCTTCCACCAAGGCTTGGTAATCGCTTAGATATCCTACCTTGACGAAGATCGGGAAGCTTGAACCTACGCCCCTACGAACCGCATCAACCACTCGCCCGCTCAGCTTAGCATTAGTGTAGGTCTCTCCTCCCTCTCCAGGGAGGACGTTAGGGCAGGACAGGTTCAGCTCGACGGCATCAGCGCCCGAACGCTTGCTATCTACAGCCAGGTCGGCGAACTGCCTAAGCATGTCTTCTTCGCCTCCCCCTTCAACTGTGGCTGTCACGCTAATCACGAAGAAGCAATCCCCCTTGCTCCGTGCAACTCGGCGTGCGTCTTGCTTCCAGATGCTTGGCTTTGGCGTCGGCATGCCTAGCGAGTTGGTAATGGAGTCCGTCTTGCCGTCGACTGCATTGAATCCAGTCCGGAAGTTTCCACGTACATAGAGCAAATTCGGCATCCCATGACCGTGCCATTCCCGGTCGCGCATTGTTTTGTACGTTAGAATCCCGTACCCCAGCTTTGAGAAGAGCGCCAGCCACTTGAAATTGGGCGCGGGCCCGGACGCTATCCCGATGGGGTACCGTATCCTCTTTCCAAAGAGGACCACATCTGAACGTAAACCTGCTTCTCGCTCCCTCCGCTCAATCAGATCTTTCTGCGCATTGACGTCCGCTTCTTCCTTGGCGGTTAACTTCCTTGGGCCATTCCAATAGTTATCCCAAAAACTGAGGGACATATCATAGAGGGGCGCGGGACGAATCTGTTCTAGGGAAAGATTGGCGCTTATTGTAAGCCCTGGAATGAATTGCCAGATGATTTCGGATTATAAGGGTTTATGATCTTGGCCTAGGAGGTCTTCATCCAGCCCGATTTCGCGCAGCCTCTTCCGCACCTTAGCCCCGATCTCGGTAATGAGCTCAGGGTATCCATGGGTCAGCACCTCAAGGCCTTCGGATCTACTCATGCGTCCGTCCGTGGCAGTTATCCTTTCCGTGAGGAACCGGGGATTCCTCCTTAGGAAGCCGACCGACCACTGCTCTGGGTCGGCCAAGTATTCTTGGACCGCATCCACCTGAGTGCCCGTCAGACCCCCCCGGCCTGATGCGAAGGACACGAACTCACTGTCCAATTCCAGTAGGGAGTGGACCTCGACTTCCCTCCTTTCCAAAGCTTCCCTCCCTCCCTGGTTTCTGTCGAACACCACCAGGTAATCATTGACAGCCCCTCCGGCTTCCCTGATCGCATCGATCCATTGGAGAGCGCTCGTCCCCGAAGTAATCAGGTCGGAAACATGGGCGAACCTGTTATCATGGTTGATCTCGCCAATGAGGCGCCCTCCTGTGCCATATGCCTTGGGCTGCTTTCTTATCGCCAGATGGGGCACTCCAAGTTCGAATGCCACGGGTACGGAGAAGAGGAGATCAGCCAGCTCCCCACCAGACACTGCGTTGATGTTCCCCAGACCTCTGATCACTTCGACCAAACCGTCCACGGCGGCCCTCCACCCTTCTGGCTTGGTCGTCAGCCTTCGGACATCCACGTAAACAGGGCATATCTTCCTTGATGCAAGAATGAACGGGTCCATAGTGTTGAACCTAAGGCCCCCGGCGTCTAGCAGCGCTATGGCGACCTTCACGTGCTTCATGTCTAACTTTTGACCGTTCTCTCCCGTTCAGCGAGCAGTTCCCTACAAGCCATGACCGGATCGGAACTGTCGTAAATCGCATGCCCCACTATGGCTCCGGAGCTCTTTCCGAGCGTAGAATACACTTCAGAGAGGGTCCCCCCCTGCCGACCCACTCCGGTAGCAATCACCATTCTGCTAGTTAGCTTCCTGTAATCCCTCAGGACTTCGACTTTGTTAGCTGGACCGATGTACCCGTCCACCCCCAATTCCTCTCCAAGGAGGATCGCAAGATCTGAGATCGTTACGCTCCGGGTCCGCCAATCCTGCTGGGCTCTCTTACCTTCCGCAAGCTCGACAATCCTATCGCTCAAACGACTCATTCCCAATTCGACCAAAGATTTCGAGACGTGACCCATGTCTATCGGATGGTCGAAAAAGAGCCCCGCGCCAATATGCGTCATGTAGGGGAGTGCCAGCACCTTCCCCCCCAAAGAGTGAGCGGTTTCGACGCACTCCTCTAGGCTCAGTGTCCCCACGATGGCATGACAGATCACATAATCAATGCCCGCCGAGACGGCGGCTTCGACTATTTGCCGGTTTGTGCCAGACCAGCCTTCGGCGCCCTTTCCAGTCTTGAATCCAATGTCCGCGACCTTAAGATCGGCTATCACTGGGCCGTCAAGAAACTCCTTGACGCTTTCGACTATGGTCAGGGAATTCGAGAGCAGTGTCGGAACTCCCAGCTTGATGCCATCCACCAAAGGACCCATGCGCTTTGCAAGCTTCAGCGCCGCGTTTCCATCCCGGCCATCGATGGCCAAGACGAGCCCGTACTCGCAGAGCGTCCGCAAGAGCTGGGCGATGCCCCGCGGCCTTCATTTTAATATTCTGAGCTGGACCCTCCCTGGTACCTAGATCGAGAGACCCCCTGCTGCTCCTTCAATGTACTCTTCCCTAGGATTCATCACCAGACGGTAAGTGACCTGCGTAGCAGGGTTTGTCATACGTTCGGAGAGGACAACGGTAGTTCGGGTTGTGAATGCTGACCGAACCCCAGTTCAAAATCCCATCCTACTTGCGAAAATCCTCCGTCTCGCCTGAGGTTTGGTGCCGGGGAGGGTGCGCAGTGAACCTTAGGTTCGAATCCCTGGCTACGGATGGCATCAGGTCATGGAGCAGATTCATCTTACAGGCTAAATATGGCGCGCAGGCGGCCAAGAGCGATGATAAGCAGGCGGAATAAAGGAATAACGAGCGCAGTCCTAGCAGTCATTGTAATAGTCGTCATAGTCATAGCAGCCATCGGAATCTACTACGCTACCACAATTACGTCGTCTTCAACGACTACAACGTCATCTTCAACGACCACAACAACGACGACATCTTCGACGACAACGACAACATCTCCAACGACCACTACAACAACGACAACTTCGACGACTACAACGACGACAACGACAAGTACGACCTCTTCTTCAGGGATATCAGGCTCCATTACCATAGCGGTTGAGCCAGGTTACGACGACGCGGCCCTGAAGCAGGTAGCCGCGAATTACGAAGCCTCTCACCCAGGGACGACCATTAACGTAGCCGATGTAGCGTACCCTGCCGTAGACACCGACTATGTGACAGCCTTCTCTGCTCACCAGGACATATATGACGTGGTGTACTTCTCCAACGCGGGCCAATTGGCCCCCTTCGACCAATGGCTTGTACCCCTTCAGAGCTACATGAACAACACCGCATACTTCCCGTCAACATACAACTTCTCGGACACAATCCCAACGACCTACGCAGCATATACCATTAATGGCAACCTACTTGGGCTCCCTATACAGGCCGATGCGATGCTGATGTTCTATCAGCCGTCCTACTTCACGAGCACGGCCAACCAGCAGGCGTTCATGACAGAGTACGGCTATCCGCTCCCGAACCCTGGCACCTCAACCATCAATGCCACTCAACTGGTAGACATAGCCAACTTCTTTACGAACGCCCACGGCAGCAAGTACGGCATCCTCTTCAACGCTGACCCCGACGATGACGACATGCTACAGACGTTCTCCCAGCTTGTAACGGGCACGAGGTTGTCCGACACATCGCAATTTGGGGCAGTAAACCCGACCTATGGAGTTCTCTACAGCAGCACGGGCCAGCTTCTGATGAACAGTTCTGCATATGTCCCACTGTTGTCCGACATGGCTCAGCTTGTGAAGGACACCGAAGCTCCCTTCAGCGGGACCTTTGGCGATTCGGTCAACTACTTCCAGGTGAACGGAACCAGTCCAATACTGATATCGTTCTCCTACCCGATGGGTTACCTTAACGACACCAACGGAGCCTATGGGACAGGCTGGGCAATAGCGCCGAAAGAAATAGGGGGAACCGCAGTGCTAGGTGGCATCGGGCTCGGCATATACAACGGCACCAAGAACCTCCCACTGGCGCTGTCCTTTGTGGCTTACGCCACGAGCTCACAGCAGGACGTTAACTACTGGAAACTTGACAGCCTTGCGCCGCCCAGGTACTCGGACATCTCCACAGTCGAACAGTCGGGCTTTCCATCAGCTATCCTGAACACCTTCTACAGCAATCTGGCTACCGCTGTGCAGATTGAAGCCAACGAGCCTTATGAAACTACCCTCGGGAGCAGCTTCGTCGCAACGATGCCATACCTCGTGTCGGGATCAATTACTGCAACCACGGCAGCGAACCTCATAGAAACTTCGGCAGTCAACGCAGGAGCCACGCCCTATCCATGACAGGATGAGGTAAGAACATAGTGCGCCTCAGCAAGACCCTGCGAGTAGGTCTTGTTCTGGCGCTCCCCATAATTGTCTATTTTGCTATCTTTTTCATTTATCCTCTGGCGTTGCTTTTCAAGGAGGCCTTCACGAACCCCACTGGCGTTCTCACGCTAACCAACTTCCAGAAGATGCTGACAGACCCTGTCCTACTGACCACCCTTCAAAACACATTCTACTACTTTGCCGGCTCTCTCGGCCTAGAGTTCGCGGTAGGGTTCGGGGTGGCGGTCCTTCTGTACAACTACCTGGGGAGGTTCCGAACCCTGTTCCGGACCATAATATTCGTCCCGCTGATGGTATCGCCTGTGGTGATAGGGCTGATGTGGGTGCTTCTCCTCGACAGCCAGTATGGCCCCGTAGACTATTTCATCAGACTCCTCGGCCTGCAGCCCTTGAACTTCTTGGGGAGCCTGTCCCTGGCGCTGCCTTCAATCATAGTGGCGAACGCCTGGGAGTACTCTCCGTTCGTATTCCTGATAATATACGCCGGGCTGCAGACCGTGCCGCAGCAGCTTTACGAAGCCGCCGCTGTAGACGGCATGTCGAGGTTCCAAGCCTTCAGGTACGTAACTCTCCCGTCCATAAGGGGGGTGATGCTTGTCGCCTTCCTGCTGGACGCCATAGGGGTCCTCAAGGGCTTCGACCTGATCTACGTAATAACCAGCGGGGGCCCCGGCTACTCGACATACATACTGAGCTTCTATGCTTACAAAGAAGCATTCGTGTACTTCGAGACGAACTACGCTGCGGCCCTGTCCCTGTTATTCCTGGCGATAATAGCGGCTTTCGTCACAATAGTGTTGAAGCTCACACCGGTTGAGGAATATCTCGGGTTAAGGAGGGGCAAGGAATGAAGAGACCATCTACCATAGCAGTTACCGTCCTCGTCCTCATGGCCTTGGTGTGCCTCTTCTATCTCTTTCCGGTCTACTGGACGCTGGTCACCTCTTTCAAGTTCGGCAACGAGATATTCACGTACCCGCCAGTGCTCTTCCCCCTGAGGATCGACCTATCCAATTTCTTCCAGCCCTCAACGACCGCACACGCAACGAACCAGACCGCCATAGGAAGCATCCCCTGGCTGATAGACAGCACTGTGGTGGCAATCACGGCCACGCTGGTGAGCACCTTCCTGATAGCCGCGCCGGCAGCCTACTCGCTTGTCAGGTACATCAAGAACATATGGCTGGGCAGGCTGATACTCTTCATGACCATGATACCCGAAGTGGTCTTCATAGTGCCCTTCTTCCTGATTGTTGCGGAGGTCAACCTGCTCAACAGTTGGTGGGGACTTGCCCTGGTTTACGTTAGCTTTGCCGCCCCGTTCGCTACCTGGCTCATGATGGGGTTCTTCAACGAAGTTCCTAAGAGCGTGGAGGAAGCCGCGGAGATAGACGGCCTGACTCCGTATCAGATATTCTACAGGATAAGCCTGCGCCTGGTGACCCCCGGTCTCATAGCCGCATTGATCCTGTGCTTCATTTCTTGCTGGAACGAGCTGCTTTACGCGCTGATTCTGACCTATTCGCCTTATCCCACCGGTTCCGAAACGGTCCCGCTCTTCATAACGTCCTTCCTGATAACCGACAAGAGCTTCGCATGGGGCGGCTTGGCAGCGGCAGGAATCTTTACCATGCTGCCGACAATAATAATGGGCATATTCGCCCAGAGATATTTGGCCAGAGGATTGACCTTGGGCGCCGTCAAAGGATAGATCGGGAGGTTTGTGTGGGATATGTCTGAAGTAGTAGTCGAAAACCTGACCAAGAAGTTCGGCAACAACACGGTGCTGGACGGTATAGACCTGAAGATAGAAGCAAGGGAGTACTTTGTGCTTCTCGGTCCGTCGGGCTCTGGGAAGACTACGCTGTTACGATTGATAGCCGGGCTCGAAGACATAACGTCAGGGTCCATCTTCATAGGAGGAAGAGAGGTCAACGACCTGTCTCCCAGAGAGAGGAACATAGCCATGGTTTTCCAGAATTACGCGCTCTACCCGCACTACAATGTGTACGACAACATATCGCTCCCCCTACGAGTGAGGCACCTGAGTCCTGCCAGTGTGAGGGAGAAAGTGAGGGAGGTCGCCGAAACGCTGCATATTCAGGACCTCCTGGAGAAGAAACCAAAGCAGATCAGCGGTGGGCAGCAGCAGAGGGTTGCTTTGGCTAGGGCGCTCGTGAGGGACCCGTCCGTATTCCTGCTGGACGAGCCACTCAGCAACCTTGACGCGAAGCTCAGAGTTGAAGCCAGGGCCTTCCTGAAGAGACTGCAGAAGCAACTCGGGATAACTACCATATTCGTGACACACGACCAGGCCGAAGCCACCACCATGGCCACGAAGATCGCGGTTCTGAACAAGGGTACCATAACCCAGATCGACGACCCGTACAGGCTGTACACCATGCCGAACGACGTCTTCACCGCCGGATTCATCGGTTCGCCTGGGATGAACCTGGTTCGGGGAACGGCGAAGAAGGTGGGTACAGAATGGCAGTTCAAGAATGATGACATGGCTGTTGATCTGGGAGGAGTCAATCTCGATGGAGAGCGCCAGGTGGTCATGGGGATAAGACCGGAGCACGTGCGCCTTGCAAAGGATGGCGAAGGCCTCGACTGCACGGTTTCGAACATCGAACCTCTTGGATCGCTTACATTCGTCACAGTCACCGTCGGCAAGACATCCTTGGTCATCCAGCTCTCAGGAAAGATCGACCTGGAGGCAGGTTCACCTGCGAGACTTGCTTTCGACAACGACGGCATTCTCCTCTTCGGAGACCCTGACGGCAAGAGGCTCAGGACAGGGCCGGGCCAAGCATAGGGCCGTGGCCGGAAGTGGTCCGCACAAGTTGTGTCACGCTCTGATCACAGAGCGTCTGAATGCAGTTCTCATGCTTATACAGGGCCATTAGGGTCTGTATATTGTGAGTGACAAGGCCGAAGCAAGCAAGAACAAGGTCCAGTACCATCTGAAGATGAAAACCGGGGACGTAGCAGAGTACGTCCTCCTGCCGGGAGACAGAGGGAGGGTCGACCTAATGTGCTCTTATTTGGAAGACGTAGTGCTGAGCGGGAGCAACCGTGAATACGTAGCGAAGACAGGTTTCTTCCACGGAATCAGGGTGACCGTCATGAGCACCGGGATGGGTTGCCCGGCGGCAGCCATAGCCATCGAAGAGTTGGCGAACATCGGCGCCAAGGTCTTCATAAGGACGGGAAGCACGGGTGCATTGCAGCCAAAGATAGATCTCGGGGACCTGGTGATTTCCAATGGCGCTGTAAAGAACGAAGGCACGACCAGGATGTACGAACCTGTAGAGATACCGGCCGTTCCTGACTTTGGCGTATTGGCCGCCCTAATGAAAGCGGCAGACCTGTTGCACGGGGAGTTGAAATTCAACTACCATGTTGGCTTAACGTCCAGTGACGATGCGTTCTACGCCGAAGACCAAGAATTCATCAAGAAAATGACGTCGTTGGGCGTCTTGAGCCTCGATATGGAGAATTCTGCGATATTCACGGTCGCAAGACTGAGGGGGCTGAGAGCGGGGAGTATCATGGCCGCATCTGAGAACTTCGCAAGGAAGATAGTCATACCGGAGCAGACTCCGGAACAGTTGAAGGAAGGTTGGAGAAAGGAGACCCAAGTCGCACTGAAGGCGGTCGAAATCTTGGAGAGAGAGCACCGACTCTCCTGAACGGCTTGAATGTCAAGCCCCGGGATTGAACGGATGCCGGTTTTTTCCCTCTGATTGAGCTCTCCATGTCGGCGCGCTGCCTCCGAATCTGCGTCGGAAATTTTCGAAAAACTTATTACGAATTTTGGAACGCGCAACAGAGCGACCGCATGATATGGCGATCAAGGGTTCTGAAACCAACGAATATCCTAACGGTCCGACGTGCGTCGCCTACGAGTACGACCATGGAGACGAAGACATAAGCCTAGCACTTGTGAAGATAGACGGTAGATACCCAGAAAGGGGGAGGGTCATGAACACGGTCTGCAAAGAGATCATCTACGTAACCAGAGGGAGGGGTAGGGTGGAGATCGAAGGCAAAGAATTCCCGTTGGCCGAAGGCGATTCCGTCCTCGTCAAACCAAATCAAAGGTACTTCTACGAAGGCAAGCTGGAGTCCGTCGCGGTCTGTTATCCCACTTTCTACGCCGAGCAACACGTGAAATGTGATTGACGGAGAGAAAGGCGAAGTCGGAGGATCCACCAGGTCAACTTCTGAGTCTAGCGGGGAAGGTCGCGATAGTGACCGGCGCCGCAAGGGGAATAGGGAAGGTCATATCACGTGTGCTAGCGCAGGCCGGTGCCGACATAGTCTCCGTGGACGTGAGCCCCGATCAGCCCAACGAGCTACAGCGGTCCGTCCAGGAACTGGGGAGGAGGTTCCTGAGTTTTCCCAATTCGGACGTAAGCAGGAGCTCCACCGCAAGACTCGTGGTGGATCAGGTCCTGAGCAACCTCGGTCACGTCGACATACTGGTCAATGACGCAGGGACTTTCACCACTGGCGCTCTGCTAGAGGCCAAGGACGAAGACTGGGGTCGGGTCTTGGACGTCAATCTGACCGGGGCCTTCTACTTTTCCCGCGAGGTCGGGAAGAAGATGATTGCAGCAGCGAAAGGCGGTAGGATCGTCAACATAGCTTCCATTAGTGCGTTCAGGCACGAGCCTGATTTTGCCAACTATGAAGCATCGAAGGCTGGGCTCATCGGATTGACCAGAAGCCTTGCCGTGAATTGGGGCAAACATGGAATAAACGTCAACGCCATCGCGCCGGGGTTGGTGAACAGGGAGGACCTGTGGAATGTCATCAGACCAAGGGCTGAGGCTTTCGTGCGGTTCGCACCGTTGGGCAAACTGGTTGAACCCGAGGACATAGCTTACACGGCCCTGTTCCTTTGTTCTCCGGCCTCGTCAAAAATCACGGGGCAGACCATCGTTGTGGATAGCGGAGTCTCCCTCAAGAGTTACCTAGCGTTGACCGAATAACAGGGCGCTGCCGACATCCGCCTACCGAGAGAGCGATGGGCGTGCCAAGGAAAAAGAGCAGCCGTTTTGCGCACCCGAGCGGTAACATTAGATTGTCCAACTCGTATCGAGATCTTCTACAGAATCATTAACAATTCTCGACGCGCACATTCATGTGACCGGGAGTCTAGAGGCATTGATTCTTCCTTCGAGTTTCTCCATCTTGGCTAGAGGCGAGAGCGACATCACGGCCTTATAGAGATAGTACGCCTCGATGATGAAACCCAAGTATGAAATAGCGTCCCCTACGCCAGGAGCGAAATAGTCAATCGGAGCCCAGACCGTGAGGAAGAAGACCAAGCCCACAAGGCTTAGGCCAAGCATTAGTACGAACCGCCTAATGGTCCGGTCCTGGGTTCTTCGCGCGGCCACGAGCAGGGATGCTGACCCGTAAATGGAGACGACGACGAGCACAAAGAAGAAGGCGGCGAATCCTACAGGAACCCACCATAACGACGAGGCGCCCGAGCTCTCCAGAGTGGCGACAAAACCGCCCGGGGCGGCGATGCCGACAGCTATCGAAAGAACCACGCTGCATATCGCGACGACTATTGCTCCCCTTCCAAAAACCTGCCAGTGTAGCGAGTCCCTGTGAAAGAAATCTGTTTCTTGCGCGGCCCGAACACTGCTATTGATAAAAAGTGGTAGGGTCAACGTAATCACCCAGAAGCCAAAAAAGACATTGTCCCACGACAGATAAGGAACGGAACCTGTGCTGTCCAGGATGAGGAAAATAGTGGAAGAAAGGAAAATTGCAGTCCAAGTGGCGCGCCGCTTGTAGATGTTCCCAACTAGAACGCGGCCAAACTCGATTGCTCTATAGCAAGCAAAGACCAGAATAACCGAAGCCAAAAGAACCGCCAGCACGTCGAAAACGAGTAGGTAATCAACGGCCATGGGGGACGACCTCCATTCCTGTGCTTGTGACGGAGAAGCGGAAATACCCGTGAAGGGGTGGCAAGCCCACCATCTTCTTCACACGGAATAGGGGGGTGATGGCCAGTCCTTCTTCGTAGAGCTTCATCTCTATCACGCCGTCGAAGAGCTGCTCCATCGTGGTCAGCGTGTTGGGAGGGTGCATCCCGTCCTCCGCAAGGGCGAACAGTACTGCGTCCTGCTGCTTGAGGTCTGATAAGAGTTGAGACCAGTAGGAGTACATCGTTTCGAGCGGGTTTAACACCAGGAGGGGAGAGAGGATGTCGGTGGCGACTCTTACTCTTCTGTCTCTGTTCCTGTGAAAAGCCTCCTTCATGTTGAAGCTTATCGAGGTCGCGTCTTTCAGGTCACACTTGACAGGGGAACCCGAGCTGGAAATCCATTCTGGCACCCGTTCTGTGCCAATGCCAACTCCCTTCATGTCGCGAAGTATGTCGGACACGGGCCTGTGGGTCGTGTACAGGCAGTAGTCCCCCTGAATGAGACCGGAGCGGACGAACCAGTATCCGAGGACCTCCTTGCCTATGCCGGGAGGTCCAACTACTAGCACGGAGGATCTGTCCGGATAACCGTCGTCACCGAGGATGTGGTCGAGCGACGGGACCCCGGTGGAAACCAACCGCCGGCCCAGTCTGGTTCGCAATGATAAACGTATGGAACGGAGGCCGTTTTCTGTTCGCAAGCTCAGGT
>Ga0187772_10000815_pt1 | contig 14218 bp, 11 predicted proteins | sample 0116_SJ02_MP15_2_FD_133137 | JGI IMG/M metagenome (GOLD analysis project Ga0187772, IMG submission 133137) | Tropical peat soil microbial communities from peatlands in Department of Meta, Colombia - 0116_SJ02_MP15_20_MG | ecosystem: Environmental > Terrestrial > Soil > Wetlands > Peat | place... | reverse complement strand
GTGCCCTTCCGGGGCATTTGGCGTTCGCGTGGGTGAGGGATTCAGGCTGCGATTGCCCCGAGCACTCTCTGGCCGTCCACCGGTCGTACCCGAAAATACGTTAGGTTTTGCGGTAGGTTGGGCGCTCGGCGTGTTCGAAGGATAACCGCGCAGATCTCGCGTATTCGTCTGCGTCGCCGGCCGGGTCGTAGGCCGTGTGGAGCCGCCCGGCTGGACCGGCTGAATGGAGGGCGGGCCCGGTTGTGCAGGTAGTGTCGACGGTCTTCCTGGTCTTTCCGGCAAAGGCGTAGGCTTCACATTTCCCGGCGGCCTACCGCCTGGAGGGTAAGGTGGTCTGCTCCCCGGAGGATACGGTGGACGCCAGCCTGGCGGGGGAGGCATAGGCGGCCGCGGTGGTGGGTAGTACGGAGGGTGATAGCCTGGCCGGAATCCAGGATAGTAGCCGCCCCACCAGTAAGGATTTCCGTAGTAGGGACCGCCTCCGCAATAAACTACTCCGCCTGCCCAATTCACTCGCCAACCGTAGTAGCCCCAGCCGCAGCCAGAATTATTAATCATCGCTCCTACGGCGACGCCCACACCAAAGGAAAGGACCGAAGCCGCCACAACATCCCCGGCGCTGTATCCCGGCGTCATCACCGGACTTCCATAGACCACTGTGGAGTTATATGTGGGCACATACACGATTTGAGGATTGGTTGATTGAATGACGATAACGTCCGGGCTTTCTTTCATGACCTTGATCTGTTCACCCGATTTCAGATTTCCTGCGGCATATGCCTTTGCGCGCATCCGTTGGATTGCCGCCATTACGTCCGCTTGCTGATTTGCGGAAACGTCGCCCAAGGCGGACGTCCACCCCAGGTTCTTCGACAACTTATCCAGCACGCTCGGAAAGCGCAGCAGCGCCATCACGGACGGATCCCAACCCTGACCCTCGGCAGCCTGAATCAACGCATCACCAGACAATTCATAATGAGAGTTGATAAATGTGTCTGCCGCTTCCACCTGATGGGGATAAGTTGCCGCTCCCAGGATTTGTGCCACAAGGGCATCGGGATACAACGCAATCGGAGCTACGAGTGCGTCCAGATCGTTGGGCGAAACTTGCTGATAGACTTCCTGCCTTGCAGCCGCCGGTGCGGGCCAAGCTTCACCCTCTCGCTGTATCGTTATCCAAACGAGCAGAAGGCTCGTCAACACAACCAGCAATCGCTTTAAAAGAATCATTGTTTTCCGTGGTCTTTGAAAGCGGTCGGAAAGATCGATTCCTGACTGGGCGGGTTTCGAATCCAAACAATATCACCACAAAGTAAAAAGGAAAAGGCGCGTTCCGATTCTAGAGTGATCTATCCCCTATTCAAGGTGCACGCGCCCGCCGCTTACGAGATTTGGCACCACAAAATCCGTGAAGCCGTCCACATGTTCGGGTTTCAGGGTTTCGCAGCAACCCTGTTCCGGGCTTTCAAACCGGACGGAATTGAAATAACCCTTAACCTGAACCTGTACCTGAGTGGATTCCTCGTCATAGTTGACGAGTTCGACGGTCGCCTCCCCCGGTTTCTGGCCCAGATACTCCACCACCAGCGTGGTCAGCGAATTCCAGAGGCTAACGGGAATTCGCTGCTTGTCCATCAATCGGCGCACGTCTTGCGCAAACGTTTCGGGATCGCTGACCGGCTCTCCCACCTCAATCACGCGGCCTTTTCCAACGCTGTAGGTTACCGATGATCCGCCTTTCTTTCCCTCCGCGGAGGAATCCCACGGATAAGCTCCGGGCAGGTTTACCAATATCGCTACGCCACCGCGATCGGCAAACGCGCGAATACCTTCCGTCAGATCCTTGCCGAGCGTCGCAAACGCGATCACTACCTCAAATCCCATCAAGTCTTGCGCCTTCACGTCCGCGGAATTAAGCACACGGAAGGGAATGTTATGCCGCGCCATCAGGTTGATCTCTTCATACGTCGTGTCGTAGTCGTCCGTAAGCACAGCAACGGCCGCAGCCTCTTTTTCCTGCTTATTTGGTCGCTCATAAAAGGCAATCGTCCGTTTGACCTGGCCCCAGTCCGATAGGGTCTGCTTCTCCCCACTTAGTAAACCCTTCTGTTGCCGGTCGTGCACTTCTAAAATCAAATCTGAGTGCAACGCACCGGCCTCTGCGATCGCCAGAGAATAATCCGCCGGGCTCGGTCCGTTCTCCTTAACTAGCGGATCCGTTTCATCCCAAGAGAAACCGTACAGCGGCGCTTGCTGAGACTGAAACGCCCGTTCGTAGCGCACCATCGCCAGGTTTTGATCAAGCCAGGGTTGTGAGGTCGGGCTTGAGACCTGCAGAATTCCATTTTTATTGAAGACCAGCCAGCCTCGCATTTCTGGCTGTTTTCCCTGCGGGCTCACCACCAGAATCCTTAGTTTCAAGTATTGCGTTCGAAGACTCTTTGCGGCTTCTTCGAGTTTGCTCTCGTCTCGGGCGCTTCCCTTCAGGACAATTCCTGCCGCACCCAGACTCGCACTTACGGCGGCAGCCGATGCCGACTGCTCCAGGGTCGCCTCCAAATAAACGTGGTAGCCCTGTTTCTTGGCTGATTCCGCCAACTCCTTCGCCGCGTCGCTCCAGGGAATCACCAGATCGTTTATGCCGAGTATCTTTTCCGCCGGCACGCTGCTCTGCGTCCAGCGGACGTAAACCTTTCCCAACACTCTCGGAGAAAACACCGTTACAACCAACAACAGAAGGCCGATCCCTCGCCACGTCCTCATCACTTTTCCCTTGGACTCCCCAACAAACCTCTTTCCATCCCTGCTTTTGCCTCTGGCTTGCCCAGCAGCCGGATTTGCGGTCCGGTTGTCACCGTTTCTGTTTCTCCGTCTGCCGAAATCCAAATTGCGGCTGCGTCCGCCAGTTCCCTCACGATGGACTTACCTTTTTCCGGGCCCACCAATAGAAGCGTTGTGGACAAAGCATCGGACGCGGTTCCTGTTTTCACCACGATACTCAACGCATATTTCGTTTCCAGCGGTTTCCCGTTGTCGGGATCAATAATGTGGCCGGCCGTTTCGTTGCCCAGGAGGCTTGGCGGAGTCTGCTCCGATGTGGAGACGCTGTTTTCGCTCAGCATGACCGTGGGATCGACACGATTTGAAGGATCACGCAAATGCACTTCCCACGCGCTTCGGCCCGGCGGTGCGCCCATCCCATAAATGCTGCTTTGTCCCGCATCCACCAGGGCGTTCTTGATTCTATTCGCCCTCAGAATGTCCACGGCCCGGTCCACCGCGTAGCCTTTTCCGATCGACCCCACGTCAATCCTCATGCATGGGGAATGAAACTCCACCATATCCGGAGGAATCAACTCGATCTTCTCGTACCCCACGCAGGCGCGCAGTTTCTGCTGCTCTTCGGCGGTCGGCACACGGTCGCCACGCAACGCGGCTTTCCACATATCCACGAGCGGCGCCACTGTAATATCGAACTTTCCTCCGGACAGTTTGGAATACGTCAGGGATTCTTCGATCACGCGGTACAGATCGGGTGGGACTTTCTCCGCGTGGTAATGGCCGTTGCGGTTCAGCCGGCTCAAATCGCTCTCCGGTTTGTAGTTGCTCAGCATTTCATCCAGCCGCACGACCTCTACAAACGCTTGATCGATGGCTTTCAAGGCCCGCTGCGGCGACTCATCGTAGGCGGCGATTTCGTACACCGTGCCCATCGCATACTTTGTTTTGTGAACCAGTAGCAACTTCGTTTCGGGGGACGTGGCCGATGACAAGGGAATGCACATCAGCGCCCCTGCCACTGCGAGTGCCCTATTCCAGTGCATAGACGTCCCCGTCGTGGCTGGTCAGGTAGATCGTGCGCCCCGCAATAACCGGCACGTTCTGCACTCCAGAGCCCAGCCCGGCGCGCCACAACACTCTCCCTGTCGCCAGCTCAAGGGCCAGCAATCCCCATGACTGTAGGTAGATCGCCGAATCTCCCACGACTGCCGGTGCGGTGATGACCTCACCAGCGGGCACTTTCCATCGCAGCTTTCCTGTTCCGAGTTCCAGCGCGTACAGGAAGCCGTCCTTGCTCCCAACGACCACCACATCTCTCGATACAGCAGGGGCGGCGGATACGCCCAATCCCGTTTCGTATTTCCAGCGGACGGTTCCAATGTTTGCGTCGATCGCATAGACGAAGAAATCCTGCGACCCAATTAGCAGCGTGTCTCCCACAAGCGCCGGGGAGGAATCAATTCCGTTCCCCGTCAGGGTGCTCCACTGGATTTTTCCCGTGGCGGCATCCAGGCTGTGCACGTTTCCATCACCACAGCCCACGTACAGCCCCTTCTCGCCGGCAAATGCCGTCCCGTAAACTCGTCCCCCGAGCCCCGACTTCCAGCGCCTTTTTCCTGTTTGCGCTTCGACTGCATGCACATGCGCGTCCGCGCTGCCGAAATAGGCCACGCCCTGCCGCACGACGGGCGATGCCCAGATTTCTCCGTCCGTAGATGTTTCCCACGCCTTTATGCCCGAATCGCCATTCACCGCGTACATTCTTCCGTCGTCGCATCCGAAGAGCACGACGCTGCCAAACAGCGCGGGAGTGGAGTGAATTTGCCCGCCGGCCTTGAACTTCCACTTTTGCCGCCCGGTATCTGCCTGAAGCGCGTAGAGATATCCGGTGGACGAGGTTACATAGAGTGTTTTATCGTGCAGAACGGGCGCTGATCGGATCGAGCCTCCCACGCGCTCCTGCCACCGCGCCTTTGCGGGAGATGGCAAGGCAGGCGCATCGAATCCTCCCGTTCTCGCATTATCTTTTAGCAGTGTTACCCAATCATTTTCGTTTACAGCCGGACCTGCGGGCACTGGGGATTTGTCTGTCATTTTGGTCAACTGATTTGCAGCTTTCTGTGGTCAATCTGCTTCAAATCGGAAATGCCAAGTCCTAACTTTCCGGCAGCCGCAATGTGGCCTGGTTGGCGGTAAAACAGATTCTTGCTGGCGTCTTCATAGAACTCCCGGCCGTCTCTGGTGATGCTCTTCGGGTCGTGCTCCCATATGGACGGCGCGCCCTCTTCCCGCCGTTTCTTCTCGATCATTTCCAGTTCGATCGTGTCCATCGCCACAGGGTCGGTGCTCATCATCAACAAACCTGCTTGGTAAATAAATTTCTGGTTCTGCGTGAGGGGACCGCCGTGCCAAACCATGCGCATTCCATCCATGATGTTCAGCACCACTTTCGACCGTAGTGGCTCCACGGAGCACATCACACCGATCAAGGGATTCGTAAACGAGAACGGTTCCTTGTGCGACCGCGCCACATTATTGAATGTTCCGTAGGCCACATTTTTCAGGCAGCCGGTCACTCCCGAAGCGGAATGGTCTTTTAACGTGGGCACATTGATAATCTTGTCCAGGCGGTTGGCCACAATGCTCGCCATGTACGAGCGTGTTTCCCACTCGCCAAAGAAACTCATCTCGCAAAACACATTGGCGTCGTATCCCGAAGCGTCCAGCAACCCATCTTGCACTCCCACAATTTCCACGCCCGGCGGCATCAGCGTCTGGTAGCTCCCCAAATCCATTTCGTAACCAAAGCGGTCGTAAACCACAATGTTTTGCAGCGGCACGCCGACCGCTCGCACCCCCTCGATAATCTCCCGCACCAATTCCGGCGAGGAGCAGCAAGCTGGAGCTCCCGACGGATTAATCTTGACGCCCACCACGTCTTTGGGCTCGATGAACTTCGCGAACGCTGCCCGTGCCGAGTTTTCTCCGGTCAGTTCCTTCAGCCCGCTTTCCAACATGTCGTGTACGATCGGCTGCGACACGCGATTCCCTACAATCGAACGTGAATCGGCGACTTCGACCACTCGCCCCGGATAAGGTCCCGGCATGCGCAGCGGAGACTTCTTGATCGGCGGCGCTTCGTGCACATCGATCGGCGGGACCGGCGGCATTTCCACGGTGTCCGAGCCGAGCGCAGGAATTCCGCCAAAGAACAGCCCGGCGCTGCCTACACAAGTCCTCTTCACGAATGTTCTTCGATCCATGCTCATCTCGGTTCTGGCCCTCTTTCCGTGGAGAAGCGGAGCGGCTGCTCTTTCTGGAAGGTACAGCTTACTCTCATTTTTGTTTTCAGACGAGAGGGTTGCATTCATATTCAGACCGAGTAGACTCTTCTTGATTCGTTTTAATAGTGGAGTATTTCTGCATGCCGAATTTGCCCGCGCTTCGGCTTGGATCGGAATCAAGGCCGCAACTCACACCCGGTTTCGGCGTGCCGTTGATATGTCGGTGCGGCCTCTCCCGCGACGGATTCGAATTCTCCGAGCCCTCCTGGCCCTTGTTGAGCTCACTTTTTGAAGTGGGTATTCTCTTTGCCAAGAAATCGACAGTGAATACCAATAGAAAGGACCCTATGAAGCTTCTCTTGAAAACCACTTGTTGTATCGGCGCGGCTCTCGCTCTCCTTGCGTTGCAACCATGTGCCCAAGCTCAGGCGCCCCGCTACGACCTGCTCCTTAAAGGCGGCCACGTAATCGATCCGGCCAATCACATCGATGCGGTCATGGATGTTGCTGTCTCCGGAGGTAAGATCGCGGCCGTCGAAAAAGACATTCCCGCCGCGTCTGCCGGTAAGGTTGTCGACGCCACTGGCCTCTACGTCACCCCCGGGATGATCGATATCCATTACCACGTTGGCTATGGCGGCGCGCCTCTCAACTGGTTCGATCCAGAAGCACGCTCTCACGGCGAGCCCCTTGCTACCCCTGCTGACCTCGCCCTGCAATCCGGCGTTACAACCATTGTCGATGCGGGTACTTCGGGGGCCGAGACTTTTCTTGAAGAGAAAGAACAGGTCATCGACCATGCCAAAGTCCGGGTGCTCGCCTTCCTCAACATTGTTGCGAACGGTATGAACGGCGGCCTTGAGCAGGTTGTGGACGAGATGGATGTCAAGCGCTGCGCCGACACAATCAACAAATACCCCGACCTCATTGTCGGCGTGAAAACAGCGCACTATTGGACGGATCAACCCTGGGACGGCGAGCACACGCCTTGGGCCGCTGTCGACCGTGCCATTGCTTGCGGTCAAGCCACGAATCGTCCCGTCATGTTTGATTTCTGGCCGAGGCCGGACCGCACCTATGCCGACCTCATTCTAAAGAAGGCGCGCCCCGGTGACATCCACACGCATGTTTTCGCGCAGCAGTTTCCCATCATCCTGCCCGACGGAAAGCTGAATCCCATTCTCCTGGAAGCGCGCAAGCGTGGCGTGATTTTTGACGTGGGTCACGGCGCGGGAAGTTTCTGGTTCCGCAATGCCGTGCCTGCGGTAAAGCAAGGCTTTCTGCCCGATTCCATTTCCACCGACTTGCATAGCGAGAACTTCACCCTTCTTAGCTTCCAGAATGTTCTCTCTAAGTTCCTTTCCATGGGTGTTCCTCTCAATGAACTGATCGTCCGCGCGACCGTGAACCCGGCGAGCGAAATCCATCGCCCCGAGTTTGGCACGCTCTCCGTCGGCAAAGATGCGGACATCGCCGTCCTCGAAGAGCAGCATGGAAAGTTTAGCTTCATTGATTGCGGCTGGGCCCGCATGGACGGAAATGCCCAGGTCGTCGCGCGCATGACCATCCGCGCCGGGCGCATTGTTTATGATCCGTCCGGTCTCAGCATGGTCGAGTGGGAAAAAGCCCGTCAGCAGTATTTCACTTCGCCCGTGCTTGGAGGGGACAAGCCCTCCACCGCGGACGATTTCCCGCGCCACTGATGCGGGTGCCCTTCGAATTACCGAGGAGGCTTATATGTCCGAGAAATTAACTCGCCGCAAGATGTTGCGCAAAGGGGCTGGGGCCGCGCTCGCTGGCGCCGTGGGCGCCTGTGCCACGCCCGCTCTCCGTGCGCGAGAATTGTCTTCCTCTCTATCTCCAACCAAGGGCGTCGACTATTACGAAAAGCTGGGCGTCACGACCTTTATCAACGCCGCCGGCACCTACACCGTACTTTCTGCATCCACCATGCCCGACGAAGTTCAGGCTGCCATCGCCCTCGCCTCTGAACGGCCGGTGAACATTCTGGAACTTCAGGATGCAGCCGGCGAATACCTTGCCAAACGATTGAAATGTGGAGGAGTCCTTGTTACTTCGGGCGCGGCGGGAGCGCTCACCGTGGGAACGGCCGCGTGCATCACTATCGGCAACAAGCCCGCCGTCGTCAGCATTCCTACGGACATGGCAGGTCTAAAAAACGAAGTTATCGTGCAGAAAGCGCACCGCTACGATTACGATCACGCGTTGCGCAACTGTGGGATTCGTTATGTCGAGGTCGAAACCCTGGAGGAGTATGAAAAGGCCTTCACCGACAAAACCGTGATGTGCCACTTCTTCAACGCCGCCGAAGGCGGAAAGATCTCCCGCGAGGATTGGGTTCGCGTCGCGCACAAGCACGCTGTCCCTTGCTTCAACGACGCAGCTGCGGATGTTCCGCCGATTTCCAATCTTTGGAACTACACGCAGATGGGCTTCGACCTGGTGACTTTCTCAGGCGGCAAAGGCCTGCGAGGACCCCAGTGCACCGGCCTGCTCCTCGGCCGCAAGGAGCTCATCGAAGCCGCCAAGCTGAACAATTCGCCATATTCGAACACAATTGGCCGCGGCATGAAAGTCGCCAAGGAAGAGGTAGTCGGCCTGGTCGCCGCCGTTGATTGGTTCCTGAATCAGGATGATGCGGCACTCGAAGCGGAATTCCAGAAGCGTGCCGACCTCATTGCTGCGAAACTCAAAGCGCTTCCTACCGTCAATACGCAAACCTTTATTCCAGAGGTCGCGAACCACGTTCCGCACTTGCTGATTACTTACGACCAGAATCGCATCAAGATTTCCGCTGCAGAGGTCATGCAGAAAATGCGCTCCGGAAAACCACGCATCGAACTCAATCCTGGTACCGGCGGCGCTCCCGCCAGTGCGGGACTTCCTGGCGGTCCGAACACTATCATTGTCGGGGTTTGGATGCTGCAACCGGGTGAAGACACGATTGTCGCCGATCGTCTCTACAACGTTCTACTCGCAGCTCTCAAAACGTGACGTCTACCCTGTGCTTCGTTTGCAATTCCTGATCGACCGGCGAAGGCCCTCTACCGAGAGGATTTCACCAATCAGCATTACGCAAAAGAACGCGGCCAACGTCGCGTGCGCCACGCCGACTTTTGCAAGAAACACAAACCAGCGGTCGAATCCAAGTCCGATCCGTGCAGGAGCTGGATTTGCCAGGTGATACAGCAACACTCTGGCTTGGCTCCCCAGGCTGTAGCGCATGTTGTAAGTCCAATTCGGGCCGTAATAAACGCCGGCGGGCACCTGAGATTCCATGAAGCTGGTTGCCATCGAAACGAGCTGTACTGCTGCGCCGATCGCGGTCAGAACGATCGCCGCGCGGCGCGTGGTCTTCTTCGCTTCCGCGATCACGGGCGCAAGGCCGATGCACAATAGAGCGAGTGCCGGTGCCATGTATCTTGGACCCACACAATACCCGCCTTCCCACTGGCTGTACCGAGCGTAAAACAACAAATAGACGGGTAATGCCCCTGCCGCCACTGCTGCAAGACCGCGATCTCTCCGCCACAACCGTGGGAGGCCGGCCAAAGCCAGAATCAGCGGTGGAGCAAAAACGAAAATCGACTTGCCGGGTGAGAACAGAAATCCAACCAAGCCCGTAAGAATTGGCGTTTCAAAGGAATTCAGCCGCTTTCCGCCCTCCGCAACGGCGGGATATCCGAACTCCAGCGCATTCCCGTACAAATGGAAGTTGTAGAGCAGCAACGCTGCGAGGCCAATAGCTGAGAGGAACCCGAGCATCAGCGCCGGCCAAAGTGCCTTTGCGCGGTCGCGCAGAATCAGCGCGCCAAAAAACACTGCGGCTGCCAAAGCATGCACGGGACGAACAAATATGGCCACGCCAATCAGCGCCCCTCCAATCGCTGCGGCGCTCACAGGAATGAGCTCCCCCAGGTGGCGGGCAAACGCAAAATAGGCGGCGGCCAGCAATAAAGCGGTCGTAAGCGGTTCGGAGAAAAACCACGACGAATAGGCAAACACCGGTGTGGCCAATCCCACGATTGCAGCGGTCGCCAACGAGGGAAGAACATCCAGTCCAAGGGCACAACAAATCAAAAACAAAAACGTCACTGCCGAAGCGGAAAATACCGCACTGCTGAAGCAAACCGCCGCCTCCAGGATCATCTGCTCTCCGCTCGCGGGCATACCGGGTAGCTTTTCGACCACATACCGGCCAAACAAGTAGAACGGAAGCGCAAAGACAGGATGTCCAGGAGGATAAGGAGTATGCGGCTCGCCGTGAGTGTCGTACTTCCCATAATAATAATTAAGGTGTACGGCTTGTGGCACCGCCGTAGATTCATGCAACGCGATGCTTTCCGTCTCAAAGAACGCCATGTATTCGTCCACGGTGCGAACACGACCGCTCGACGTCATCATGTAGAGGAAGCCGAAAGTCAGAAAAAGGAGCACCGCGCAGCGCTTTGGGCTCGCCTGAATCAATTCCTCGCTTGCGGTAGGCATTGCAGCCAGTTTCGAACCGGCAAGCGTGCCGGTCAAGCGTCCACAAAAACGGTGTGAGCGTTGCGTTACGTCTCGCCGCCTACGCCTACACAATGACCCAGGTGCGAACCCTGCCCCTCGATGATTCCAACAAGAAAACAACCACTTACGCTCGACCATCGCCAATTCTTCGGGTGAGTCTGCTTTGCGGCCGGCCCAGCCGGAGCTCCATTGACTCGGCGAAGAGCCATCGTAAGCCATTGATAATGGATATGTTATTAAATTAAGACGGTTGCCCTCTTGTCCGCTTAATTCTATCCCGCTTATAATGCTCGGGAGCGGAGTTCGGCGCGGCCGGACTCCGCATCATTTTTCTATGTCCACGCGAAACGTGGCGGGCCGAGCGAATGACAGACCCTATCGCAAGAATCAAGCAGAAGTTGCAGCGGGAAATCGACTTACTCGAGCATGAGTTAAGCGTAGAGCTTCCGAAGGAGATTGCCGTGGCTCGGGCCCATGGCGACCTCTCTGAAAATGCCGAGTACAAGTTCGCCAAGGAGCGCCAGGGCTACGTCAATGCAAAGATCGGCCAGCTCAAGAAACGCATGGGCGATCTCGGGATGCTTAACCTCACGAATATTCCCAAGGACAAATCCGGCTACGGTTCGCGCATTGTTGTCCTTGACCTGCAGCGCAATGTTGAGGTCGAATACAAGCTTGTCAGCAGCGAGGAAGCCGACGTCGAAAAGGGGCTTATCTCCACCACCTCCCCGATCGGCCGTGCGCTTCTGAATCGCCAGGTGGGTGATGAAGTTCAAGTCGCCACGCCCGCTGGCAAAAAGCAATTTGAGGTAGTCCGTCTCGTCACGATTCACGACGAAGGCTGATTCTTCCCGCCCAGCCGCGGTGAGGTCATATGCTTTCTTGGGGTTCTGGTCCAGCGCTCGGTCTTCTCGCGTCTCTCGGCTACGTAGTTTTTGTCATCGGCGCCTTCTCGTTTTGGCGCCACCGATCGGAGTTCACCTTCTGGATTGACGACGAAATTAACACTCTGCGCCGCAATCTCTCTCGTTATGTCCCCGCTGGATCTTTTTATGAACGTCGTGGCGAGTCCCGGCTCCGTGTCATCCCAGCCGGTTTCGTTCATTCCGTAACTCAACTTCCCCGCCGCGGATTCACTCTGGGAGTTTTCCTCGTTTTTCTCGGCCTATTCCTCTTCTTTCTGGACTTCTTCGTCTGACCCCAAAGGCCGTTACCTGCGAAGGCCCATTTTGATTGTTCCTTACTGACTACCGACTACGGACTACGGACTATCCTCTGTTATCCTCGCAAAATGCGCCCTTCTCTCATTGTTCACGGTGGTGCCTGGGATATTCCCGACGACGCCATCGAAGCCTGCAAAGCCGGTTGCCTCCGCGCCCTGCACGCCGGCTACGATGTGCTGCTGAACGGCGGCCACGCGCTCGATGCCATCGAAGCCTCCATTACCGTCCTCGAGGACGATCCTGTCTTCGATGCGGGCTACGGATCGCATCTGAATCTGGATGGCTACGTGGAATGCGATGCCATCGTGATGGACGCTTCCACACTCCGTGCCGGCGCCATCGCCGGACTTCGCCGAATCAAGAATCCTATTCAGGTGGCTCGGGCCGTGCTCGAAAAATGCCCTCACATGATGCTGATTAGCCAAGGCGCAGAGCAGTTCGCCTTTAATCAGGGCATTCCTCTTTGTAATCCCGTGGATCTCATCTCCCCAGCCGAACACGAAGCCTGGGAGCGCTGCCGGAAGGATTCTCACGCCGCCGAGCATCATCGCGGCCATGAGCAAGGCACCGTCGGCGCGGTCGCCCTCGATGAACAGGGCCGTCTGTACGCCGCAACGTCCACTGGCGGCACCTGCTGCAAGCTCCCGGGCCGCGTCGGCGATTCCCCGCTGATCGGCTGCGGCTGCTACGCCGATGCCGAAACCGGCGCGGTTTCTTCGACCGGATACGGCGAAGCCATCATGAAAGTTGTCCTTGCCAAAACCGCTTGCGACTTCCTTCGTCCTGCCAGTTCTAATCCTACTCGTGCCGCCCAAGCTGCAGTCCAACTCCTCGAACGCCGTGGCAAAGGCACCGGCGGCCTCATCCTCCTCGACAAAAGCGGCAACCCTGGCTACGCATTCAACACCCCGCGCATGGCCTATGGCATCGCCAACGTTGAAGCGGGCTTCATCACTGGTGTCTAAATTCTTTTGGCATGTGTACTTGCCCCCTGTTGACCCCTCTCTCTTCTCCCTCTACCATTTCTCTATGTCCCGCAGACTCTTCGTGCTCGCTATTTTTTTCCTGGCTGCCCTGCCACTACCCGCACAGTCCATTGAGGACATCATTTCCGGTTACATTGCCGCCCGCGGTGGGCTCGAAAAGATCAGGGCCATCAAGACCGAGCGCGTGACCGGCACCATCTCCTTCGGCGCGGAGGCCGATGGTCCCTTCATCCTCGAGCGCAAGCGCCCGCTGAAGATACACATGGAACTCACCCTGAGCGGTCAGACCGTCATTCGCGTCTACAACGGAAAGGACGCGGGCTGGATTTTCAATCCTTTCCTGCCAAACCCCTCCGTCCAGCCCATGAGCGAGGCTGAACTCCAGAACATTTTCGATGAGGCGGATTTCGACGGCCCCTTCGTCGATTACAAGGAAAAGGGCAACAAGATCGAGTTCGTCGACAAGCAAGAAATGCTCGGCCATCCGGCCTACAAGGTAAGACTGACGAACAAGGAGGGAGACGTCAGCTACTTCTATTTCGACGCCGCTACTGCGCTTCTGCTCAAGTGGGAGGGCACGCGCAAAATCAACGGAGCAGACCTTCCTTGGGAATCGTTCTTCCACGATTTCCGCGAGGTCAACGGCCTGAAGTATCCCTTCCTCATCGAGTCGGACGCGCCGGGCACCGACCAAACCCAACGAATCATTGCCGAGAAAATCGAAGTGAATATTCCACTCGAGGATTCACGCTTTGAGAAACCAAGTCCACCCGCGCCCCCGCCCGCCCCAGTAGCCCCACCGGTGAATGCTCCTAAGCCCGATTGACGCGCGAACTGCCCCAGATGTCCGCTCAGCCTACTGAAACAAATCGTTCTGCCAAATTCGGCCTTTGCGCGAATTGTCTCCATGCGCGGATCATTGCTTCAGATCGTGGCTCCCAGTTTCTTCTGTGTCAACTCTCGCAATCGAACCCCCAATTTTCCAAATACCCGCGCCTGCCCGTGCTGCGGTGCTCCGGTTATGAGCCGAAGCCTTCCTGACGAGGAAGTCGGCACTCCTTCACCCACTAGATCACGCACTATCGAGATCCCCAAATCAAGCAAACGTACACTCAAAGCGGTATTGTAGACTCCGTTATCGCCTTGATCGCCGCACACTCGACGATAAGCCAAACTTTGACCTAAGATAAGCGGAAGCGGAGGGTGTGTTCATGGAAGAACGTCTCAGTCTGGAATTTTTGCGCGTAGTGGAAAACGCCGCGATCGCCTCCGCGCGCACGATGGGCTTTGGCGATCGGCACAAGGCCGATGAAGTCGCCGTAGAAGCCATGCGAAAAACGATGGATCAGGTCGAAATGGACGGCACCATCGTCATCGGGGAAGGGGAACGCGACGAAGCCCCCATGCTTTACAT
>Ga0187772_10000814_pt1 | contig 14226 bp, 16 predicted proteins | sample 0116_SJ02_MP15_2_FD_133137 | JGI IMG/M metagenome (GOLD analysis project Ga0187772, IMG submission 133137) | Tropical peat soil microbial communities from peatlands in Department of Meta, Colombia - 0116_SJ02_MP15_20_MG | ecosystem: Environmental > Terrestrial > Soil > Wetlands > Peat | place... | reverse complement strand
GACCCCGGTAACGCGCGAGGTACCGCACGGAACCGGGAATATTCAAGACTGTTCTCGGACCAGAAGCGGAGTCTTGTGCTCGCCAGAGCCCGGTGTGGTTCAATGACCACGCCTCGGGAAGGCAGAGAAGCGCAGGCGGAAGTAGAAACGCGCAAGGGGGGAGGCACGCAGGAGGGTGGAGAACCCTTCTTCGGCCGAGGGAGGTGTGGAGCTCCATGCTTAGCACCTTACTGGGACGAAGAAGCGCTCGAATCCTGAAAGCGCACTGAACCTCATTGGCGGTTCAACTCCTGGTTGCGATTTGAAGCCGGAACGAAGCGTGGAAGAGGAACCATACATGACTTTGGATAGCAGACGAAAACAGCGAGGGGCGGCTTTGCTTAATTACGCGTCATCCCCCAGGTGCGCTTCTTGAGCGAAATCATAGCGCAGAATGGGGACACGGTCTCCGTCCACTATGTCGGCAAATTCCCTGGCGGGAAGGTCTTCGACACGAGTATGAAATCCGAGGCGGTAAGCTCGGGGCTGTTCAACCCCGCCCGCGACTACAAGCCCCTCCAGGTGGTACTGGGTCGGCACCAGGTGATAAGCGGATTCGAGGAGGCGCTTATGGGCATGAAAGTGAACGAGACGAAGGAGGTCACCCTCCCTCCGGAGAAAGCCTATGGGAGAACTGGTAGGCACCCGATGGCGGGGAAGACCCTCCAGTTCAAGTTACTCGTAACGAACATCAAGAGACCGTAGTAGAGACCTAGTCCTAGCCGTGCGCTTTCTCGTGCCTTTCATACCAGGCGCGCGCCTTGGCCCTGTTCCCGCAGCCATCCATGCTGCACCATCGCCGGGTCCTACTCCTGGTCTTGTCGAGGAAGACCCACCCGCACCCCTCGTCTTCATTGGCACACTCGGTCACCCTCCCGAGCTGGTCCGAGGTCAGCAGGTCTGCAGCTGACTTCGCGATCGGCCAAAGTATCCTCCCCTCGGTTCTCTTGTCTGGGGCCCACCTCAATCCGTACTCGCTTCCGCTCCGGACTACCGTGGAGCTAGCCGGATAGTCGGATAGGACCTTGTTGAGGGCGCGGAGATCGCCTTCGTCAGGATGATCGTCATGCGCGACAGCGGAGAAGATCCTGTATACCGCCTCCCTCAGCTCGAGTGCTCTTCTGAAGGCGCTCTCCTCAGCATGCTCTTCTCGGGCTTCCTTGGCGAGAGACGACGTTTCACCGTCCGAGAGTACGCCCTTCTTAACGCCCCAGGAAAGCAGACTTGAGAACGTCTCTAGCTTGTCGTGCCTGTTTGGGCCATTCCGCCAGTCCACCGTGTTGGCAAAGTCCAAGCTAAGCTCGTATGTAGTATTCGACTTCGCTGTCTTCGCCATCACTTTCGCACACCCCTCTGGACTATTTTAACCTAACTATCTAAAGCCTTATAGACGGTAAAGAATAAATACCTAACCATCTAACGTGCCAACGATAGTTATGACAACCACGAGCCAAATCAGATCCACGGCGGCAAGAACGACGACTGCCAACATGAAGCCTGGCCCCTTCGGCGACACTGCGGAGGATGTCGAACGAATCGCCCAGAGAATCAGGGATGGACAAGCCTTCCTCAAAGTCGTCGCGTACCCCTGGGGAGTCGAGTTCGAGGTATGCAGCCAGGAGGGCGAAAAATGACCCCAGAGGGACGGGTCAGGGTACTCGTCAGGACCCGCAAGGTCCCAGTCGGTACGGTCGACATCAGCACTCCGACCTTCTCGGCTTCAGGGATCTTCATGGGAATCAAGACAAAGAGGGCGGTGCTGTACGGTTCGTCCCTCGACCCGGAGCATCAGAGGGCCATCGACGAGGGTCTGAGGCTCTCGAACTCCCTTGGACTTCCGCTCGAGGTGGTCGACACTTCGAAGGGGAGCCTTTTCCGGCGCGCCGTGACCTCCCTGAGCCGGAACGGGTCGCAGCGCCCCGCAATCATGGTCGCGCCCTTCATGCCCCAGGCGCAGGCAGGTGTGTCCTGCGACGCGGGCGCAGTACGCTAGGCCCATTCCCAGAGTGCGGCGCTCGAGCGACTTGTCCATTCGGGTTGACCCCGAAGGTATTTACCCCAGGGAAGGCAGCCTGACCGCAGGGACATGGCCAAGAGAGCTTTCACCATAGATATAGGGACGGAGAAAATTCCGGTCGAGGGGCACGCCCACCAGAACGTTGCCGTGAAATATCTCATGAAGAGGCGTAGGAGCCTAATCTTCACGAAGGACCCGGCCAAGGTCGAGAAGCTCTTCTCGGAGGTGCCGAAGCACATCAGCATAATCGGCGCGAATGTGACGAAGAGCTACAACGTGACCTGGGAGCGGGTCAGCACCGGTGAGTTCGCCGGAGCCAGGTTCACCTTCACATTAGAAGAAGTCAAGTAGGGGGAATTTCCCTTCTCCGGTGGAGTCGCGTCATAGAATGTCTCCAGGTTACAGACGTGGCGCCTACGCCGACGCCATCGACAAGGTCAGGTCGGAGCACTCCGACTCGGTCAAGCGCGCCAGCGTGACCGTAGAGTGCCCGAGGTGCCGCACGCGTCAGGTGATAACTGAAGCGCCTGGAATGCGCGTCTGCGTGAAATGTGGTTTCGAGTTCAGGCCCCTTTCTCAGCGCTAGGAGCTCAGGTCTTCATGCTGGCGAAGTGCTTCTTGAGGGGTTCCCAGTAAAACTCCTTCCACCCTTCGGCGTAGTAGTCTCTTTGCTCCGCCGGAACCTTCGAGTGAACCATGGCCAGTTCGGTCTTCTTCCCCTTTGGCTTCAAAGTTATCTCCAAAAGTGAAGCAGGGTACCCCTCGGGCCACTCAGAAGTCATCCACTCCTGCACTATCTTCCTCCCTTTCTTGAGTTCAACGTACTTCGCCGTGATGTAGCCATCTCCCGCGGTGAATTTCCCTCCGACCTTGGGCAATCCAGTCGCCAGCTGTCCCGTGAACTTTGCGTGCTTCTTCGGGTCGACGTAGGCCTCATACACCTGGTCGGGGCCCGCGCCGATGAGCACTGTCTGCCGTATGGTCTCGAACTTGAGGGTCAAGCTTTCCTCTCCAAGAACCCGAGAACTGCCGAGTTAAAGTACTCTGGGTTCTCGAAGTGCGGGAAGTGCCTGCTGTGCGGGACAATGGTCCGCCCGGCTCCAGGGACCGCCTTCGTCATCAGCTCTCCAATCCTCCTCAGGTACAGGGCGCTGTCCTCTCCGTTCAAGATCAGGGTGGGAGCGGAGATCCTCGCAGCTTCCCGCTCCGTGAACTTCGGAAAACGCGTCTTCAGCTCGGCGACGGTCCTCGCGTTGTCGAGCATCATCCTTCTTGTCCCGTCCGGTAGCGCGCGGAAAGCCCCTTCTCGGTCCTGTACCCCGTCCACGTTGAGCTCGACCGCCCTCTCAAGGTCGCCCATCTCGAGCGCCTTCAGAGATGGGCCCAGGCTCTTGGTCTGGAATTTCCTTCCTGACAGCGCCACAGAGGGGCTCCTGAAGAGCAGCCCCAGGGCCTGCGCGCTGCTGGTCTGATCGGCGACGAGCAGGGTCGCGATCGCAGGCTCGACAAGCACCAGCGACCTGACTAGATCAGGATGGTCAGCTGCAAGGTAGGCGGAGATGAATCCCCCATAGGAGTGCCCCACGAGGTCGACCTTTCCTCCGGCCACTTCTTCGATGAACTTCTTCAGATCGAGAGCGTTGTTCTGCACAGTCGAATCACTGACGTCCCCCTCTCTCTTGTTCGGCGCGGCGTATCTCCTGCTAATCGCGAGCATCCGTCTGCCGGCCGAGAACGACGCAACCTGGGATTGCCAGGCTCTGTAGTCGGTGGGTATTCCGTGAACGAAGAGTGTCGGTGTCCCGCTTCCTGCCTCCTCGTAGTAGAGGGAGACGCCGTCAAGGTCGACCGTTGGCATTCGACCTCCTAGGCCGGCGGATGCTATAACCTCTCGCTCAGCGCGCCTTCTTCCAGGCTTGGGCCCGCTTGCAGAAGTCGTCTGCCTCGTCCACTGCCCTTTCACACCGTTTGTAGTGGCTTACAATCTCCCTCAACAGCTCTTCAATGGGGGTCGGGGCTCCCGGACACTCGGAGTCGAGTTGTGCCCTGATCTCCATGAGCGGCTGCCAGACGTCATTTGGCACCACGACGGGCACGCCTTGCTTGCTTCCTGTCATGCCACCAGGTACGACCGCTTAGTATTTCTGGGTTGAAGTGTTAGCCTAGAGTCGGGCGCTGGGTATGCGGGTGGCGCCTTCCTAGAGCTTCGTCCCGCAGTTGTTGCAGAACTTTGCCCCAGAAGCAATCGGCGATCCGCAGTTAGGGCAGAACTTGCTCGTCCCCGCAGCCGCAGGCGGCCCTTCGGGAGCCGGCATGTTGAACCCGCAGTTAGGGCAGAACTTCGCCGCCGCGGGTATCAGTGTCCCACAGTTCGGGCAGCTCTTCTGCTGCATTGGCTGCCCCATCCCTTGGGCCATTTGGCCGCCGATTACCCCGCCTACGCCTACGCCCGCCCCGAGGCCTGCGAAGGTCCCTGCTCCCCCGCTCGGGTTCTTAGCCGCGTCATCGATAGCCTTGCCTGTCTGGTACTGCATGAAGTTCACCCCAAGCACCTGCATCTGAGACCGGGTGTCGATGGCCTTCTGAACCTCGTCCGGGAGGCTGATTGTGAGCCCGGAGATCTTGTTGATCTCGACGCCGAACTGCCCGAGGTTGTCGGGCCCTGCCGCAAGCACCACCTGCTCGAGATTCATCAGGTTCGCTGCAAGGTCGGTCACCTTGAGCCCCTGCTGCTTCATCTTCCCTAGGGCGTTGTAGACCAGAATCACCATCTGCTCCTTGATCCTCCCCTCGACGTCGTCCGAGCTGTCTGCTCCGAACGTTCCGACGAACTGGTTGATGAATAGCTCCGGCGATGAAATCTTCCACCTGTATTCTCCAAACACCCTTAGGTTGACCACCCCGAAGGTCGGGTCCGTGAACTGGTAAGGCTGCGTGCTCCCGAATTTCCCGTCGAGGTATCTCTTCGGTATGTAGTAGACCTCTGCCCACTGGGTGACCCCCTGGAAGAACTTCAGCAGGTTCCCGACTATGGGCGCGTTGAAGTCGGTGAGGGCGTACCTGTTCGGCTGGTCGAAGTAGGTCAGCGCCTTTCCGTCTCTGTAGAATACTGCGATTTCGTCCTCCCTCACCACTATGTTGTCATTGAGCCTTATCTGGCGAGGGGCCTTCCACAGGACATTGTACACCCCCGGTGAGGGCTGCTTGTACTGGTCGTCCCAGGCGAAGGTCGTCGAGCCAAAGGCGCTTCCGCCCGTCGCTGGCACTGCATCAGACTTCTTTCCGAATACCATCGCAATCACTGCCCTATGGCGATGCCCTCCATCGCCTCTACCCTCTGGGACCACTTCTGCTTGATGTCGGCCACGCTCCGCCCCAGCCCGGTTATGGTGGACTGGATGGCATTCGGCGCCGTGCTGTCGTAGTTCAGGGTCCCAGGCGCAGTCACCGAGTCCAGCTGGAAGACGGCGCTCACAAAGGAGTAGTCATAATCGTAAAGCTTGTTCAGCTTGTCTTCATTGACCTGTATCGGTGCGACCCACCCAGCGTAACCCTGGGCCGCGTGCCTCACTTCGCCGCTGAGCGTCTGCACCTGGGCCATCAGCGACCCGAGGCTCGTCAGGTTGTTCAGGTCGTTGGCAGCAGCCAGCTGTTTCCTCAGTTCCTGGAGGTTGTTCCTGACCTTGTCGAGCCTGTCCGCGACCTGATTCCTCAGAAGCTCATCGGAGACCCTAATGTCCTCCTTGGTCCTGTACCCTCTCAGACCGGGGATGAGGAGCTCCAGCTTCTTCATGGCCCCGCGGTTAGCTTCAACCTGCTGCCTGATGTCTGGGTTACCCTGAGACATTTTCCTACAAGCTTTCGACCCGCGTCCATCGTTATAAATATTGGGAGCGCCTGGCGTAGTTGAGAAGCGATTCAGAAATCATGGACCTCGACAAGCTGAGGATTGGGTGCAGCGGGTGGTCCTACAAGGACTGGCAGGGGATATTCTACCCCAAAGGGCTGGCTGCGAAGGACTACCTGAGCCAATACGCCAGGGTGTTCAACTGCGTCGAGATCGACTCCAGCTTCTACCGCATACCGAACCAGTTCATGATTAACCAGTGGCGAAACAATACCCCGGATGGCTTCCTCTTTTCGCCGAAGCTCCCGAAAAAGATCACGCACGAAAACAAGCTGAAGAACTCCGAGTCGACCCTCGTCTACTTCTACAGCGTCCTTAGCAAGCTCAAGGGGAAGCTCGGGCCTATCGCAATACAGCTCCCACCTTCCATCAAGTTAAGCACACACGAATCTGTCATGAAGGAGTTCATCTCGCAGCTCAGTCCAGAGTTCAAGCACGCCATCGAGTTCAGGCACAAGTCCTGGTTCGTCCCAGAAGTGTACTCCCTCCTCAAGAAGAACAACATCGCAATGGTCTGGTCCCTAAACCAGTATGTGGAGACCCCTCCGGAGGTCACGTCCGATTTCATCTACCTGAGGATGGTAGGGGACAGGGAGCTCACCCAGTTCACTGGGATACAGAAGGACCGCTCTTCGGAAATGAAGCGCTGGGCCGAGAACGTCAGAGACAATTCGGCGAAGTTCGAGTCTGGTTACGTCTTCTTCAACAACCACTTCGCCGGATTCAGCCCAGAGTCGGCCAACGAGTTCAGAAGGCTTCTGGGCCTGATGGAGCTCGACTGGAAGGCCCAGGGGACCGAGCAGCAGACGCTCTTCGGGTCGTAGCTGACACATGCAGACAGCGCCTAGGGCAATCCTCCACGTGGACCTGGATGCCTTCTATGTTTCCGCTGAGGTGAGAGAGCACCCAGAATTGAGAGGGCTTCCCGTGGTTGTGGGAGCCGACCCCGAGGGAGGCAGGGGGAGGGGAGTGGTGGTGGCCTGTTCGTACGAGGCGAGGAAGTTCGGCCTGAGGTCGGGCATGCCCATCTCCCAGGCACACAGGCTCTGCCCCCAGGCCACCTACGTCCGCCCGAACTGGGGGCTTTACGAGCGGGTCTCGGAGGAAGTTATGGTCACTCTGAAGGGGTTCGGCGACAGGTTCGAGCAGGCGAGCATCGACGAAGCGTTCCTGGACGTCTCCAGCAAGGCGACCGACGAAGATTCCGCGGGCGCGGTCGCTAGGGAGGTGAAGAAGGCGGTCCGGGAAAGGCACGGCCTCAGCTGCTCGGTGGGGGTGGGACCGAACAAGTCTTCTGCGAAGATAGCATCGGACCGCAACAAGCCAGACGGTCTGACGATAGTCCCTTTCGGAGACGTCGCTGGCTTCCTTGCCCCCCTCCCGGTGGGGGTGGTCCCCGGGATCGGAAAGAAGACGGGCGAGTTCCTCAGCGAAAAAGGGATTGCCACCATCAGTCAGCTCCAGAAGCTCGAAGGGAAGCAACTGCTCAGCTGGTTCGGCAAGAACGGGGTCTGGCTCTGGGGGGTCATTCACGGCCAGGAGAACGTCGAGGTGAGGCAACAGGAGATGCCGAAATCGCTCAGCGTCGAGAGGACATTCAAAGACGATGTAAACGACTTCCGACTGGTGCGAAAGGAAGTGGAAGAGGGGGTTTCAGAACTAATGAGGCGGTTGAAGTCGGCTGGATACTCTTACAGGGTCGCGGGTCTGAAAATCAGGTTTCGAGGGTTCGAGACGCACACCCGCGAGAAGACCCTGGCCAGCCACACCGACAGCGAGGAGCCTCTCTCAGAGGCAGTCCAGAAGCTACTCGACGAGTTCGAAACGAAGGGAAAACCAGTCCGGCTCATAGGCGTCCGCGTCGCAGACATTCAGCGCTCGACTTCCGGCCCTTCGAGGCTCGACGACTGGACCGACTCCTGACCCGGAAGGGATCTCTCCTCAGGAAGCCTGGCGTCCTTGAAAAGGACCCAGAACATGGCTATACCGACTACGTAGAGCACAGTCGCAATATAGAACGGGAGGCTCAGATAGCCGGCGTACATCAGCGAGTAGCCGAAACTGGCCGAAAGAGCGCTGGGTAGCCGCCATAACGACGCAGTTATCCCAGACGCCATGCCGCGCTCGTCGGGGGACACCAGCCCCATAATCAATGACTGCGTGAGAGGGTTGGAGAGGTTCATTAGGAAGACCCTGACGATGTAGATAGAGGCGGCTATCCCGAAGCTAGGGGATGAAGGGATTAAGACCATGAAGATGGTAGAAGCTGCCTCGGTCACTACCGTGGCCTTGACAAGCCCCATCCTTTGCGCAAGACGCGGCGACGTGAACACAACGAACGCTGTTGCGAGGTAGGTAATCCCAAGGAAAGGTAGGCTAACCACATCCGATACGCCGTAGGCCAAAGAGAACCAGAAGGCCATCAGCGGGACGAAGAGTCCAGCACCAACAGATATCAGGAGGCTGTAGCCGCTGAATTTCACCAGGATCTTGGCGGACTTCCGGGGAAGCACGTCTTTGGCGCTCTTCAGGGTCGCGCTTTCTTTCACCCAGAAGAAGAGCGGCGTTATGGAGAGGCTAAGCAGCGAGACAATTACGTAAAGGTCAATGTGGGCCTGTTTGAAATCAAGTCCGAATGTCTGAATCGCCGGAACCAGCGACACCATGAAGTTTCCGAGAGCACTAGCCATAAGTCCGACGAAGGATCCCAGCGAGAAGGCTACCGTCCGCTTCTCATTCCCCGCCTTCTCGGCCAGAAGAGCGAAGACTGAAACAGCGGAAGCGGCCTCCCCCGTCCCCTCCATCACTGCTACGAGTAGCACCTGCCCGTAATTGTTGGTCAGGGCGAACCCAATCAGGCTAAGGCTAGCGCACAGATTCCCCAAAATCAACATTTTGCGCCGTCCGTACCTGTCCGCGAGAATCCCGAACGGCAAACTGAGAGCGACCATGGTGACCCCCATCACCGTGATGGGGACGCCGGCTCCAATGCCCTGTATCTGAGGTAGGAAGTATGACAGGTCGGAAGAAATGAATCCGATAACCACGCTGGGGACGAAGCTCAGGTAAATCAGAAGCATCGCTTGGGAGGGTATCCCCCGGTACTCATCGAACAATCGTGTCCGGCTCAACATCGAAACGAATGAGTATAAACACAAAGGAAGGTCCACGAACCCCCTGCCGTTGCCTTCGGCGCCAGGAGAACTCGCTGTAGGGGTCGATGTCGGGGGGACCTTCACAGACATCATTCTCAACGACTCGCGGGGCCTGGTTGTCCTGAAGCTCCCGACTACGTTGCACCCGGCTCAGGGGGTCCTCGAGGGATTGCTGAGGCTTGGCCAGAACGCTCGGAGGGCCTCGCTCATCTCCCACGCAACTACCCTGGCTACCAACTCCCTCCTGACCCGGACGAATCTGGCTCACACCGCCCTTGTAACAAACGAAGGCTTCAGAGATGTGCTCGAAATCGGCCGACAGCGGCGCCCGGAGTTGTATGATCTCCGGACCAGGAGGCCTCCGCCGCTTGTCGAGAGGAGAGACAGGATGACTGCCGGGTGCAGGATTGGGTCGGACGGCTCGGTGATATCGCCCCTTAGTCAGATCGAGGCGGATTCACTGGCAAGAAGGATCGTCGAGGGCGGTTTCGCGTCTGTGGCGGTCTGCTTCCTGCACTCGTACCTCAACGACACCCACGAGGAGCAGGTGCGCTCGGCGCTGACGAGGAACGGGTTCCGGGGACACATCAGCATCTCGTCAGAGGTGGACAGGGAGTACCGGGAGTACGAAAGGACAAGCACTACAGTGGTTAACGCCGTGCTTTCTCCCCTCATGGCCGGGTACCTCTCAACACTGGTGGAATCACTGCGCCGGTCCGGCATATCCGCACCGATCTACGTCATGAACTCAGACGGAGGGACCAGCTCGGTCGTCTACGCCTCCGCCCGCCCCGCGACTGTGATCGAGTCTGGCCCTGCCGCAGGCGTCATCGCCTCGAGAGCGCTGGCGAGGTCTCTTTCTCTTGACAGGGTCCTGACTTTCGACATGGGTGGCACCACCGCCAAGGCAGGGACGGTTATCGATGGCGAGGCCGAAGTAATCAACGAATTCGAGGCCGCGGGGAGGACTCACAGCGGCCGGTCAATACGAGGGAGTGGGTACCCAGTCAGAGGCGAGTTCATCGACCTGGCGGAGGTTAGCGCCGGGGGCGGGACCATCGCATCCGTCGACGATTCAGGGGACCTGAAGGTGGGCCCTGAAAGCGCAGGCTCTGTCCCTGGGCCCGCGTGCTACGGGAAGGGAGGCACGCGCGCGACGGTCACGGACGCCAACGTCGTCCTCGGCAGGCTGAACCCGCGGTCCCTTCTAGGTGGGTCGATGCCCATCCGCCGCGGCCTTGCCCTGCGGTCGATGAAGGAGCTTGCAAAGAAGACTGGCCTGGACGAATACTCAGTGGCGACGGGAATCCTCAGACTCGTGAACAACGACATGGCCAGGGCTATCTCAATGGTGACCGTCGAAAGGGGGAGGGACCCGAGGGATTTCGTCATGGTCGCCTTTGGCGGAGCCGTCCCCTGCAGGCCTGCGACCTCGCCGAAGAGATGGGAATTTCGGCGGTCTTGGTCCCCGCCCACGCAGGGCTCTTCTCCGCCTTCGGTCTGCTGGCTGGCGAGTTGACTAGGACCTTCACCTTCCCAGTCATGGAGATCGAGCCCCCACTGGAAGCACGTTTCAGGAGTCTCGAGTCCGAGGCGGCCAAAGCCATGGAGTCCGAAGGATTCAGCGCATTCAAGACGAGCCGTCACTTGGAATCAAGATACCTCGGTCAGTCGCACGAACTCCTCCTTCCCTTCCGTTCCGACTCCCGCACGAGGCTAGACTTCGACGCGAGGCACAAGGAACTGTACGGTTACTCTCTGCCTGACAAAATGGAGGTTGTAAACATCCGGGTCCGCGCCACGGTGGGAGGGCGCGTCCCCCCCACCCTCCGCTCAACCCAGACCCCGTCCCGCACAAGGCGCTCAGTGCGGCGGGCATGGGTGGGGAGCGAGATTAGCGACGTCGCCGTGCTATCGAGGTCCTCACTCCGCGACCATGAAGCAGGGAGTGGCCCTTCCATTATCGAGGACTACGACTCGACCCTCGTCGTTAACCCGTCCTGGAGATGGTCGGCAACGAGCTATGGGGTGAAGCTCGAAAGATGACAGAGGATCCAGTCACCCTCCAGATCATCAGCAGTTCGCTTCTCTATGCCAGTGAAGAGATGGGGCTAGCGCTCAGGAACTCTGCGTATTCGCCCAACATCAAGGAGAGGATGGACCACTCGGCTGCCATCTTCGGCCCCAGCGGGGAACTCCTCGCCCAGGCTGAACACATCCCCGTCCATCTCGGGTCGCTCCCCTGGGGGTTGCGGAACCTGATGACATACTGCGAAAGTGAAGGAATCGAGTTTGAGCAGGACAGCATGGTCGCCGCCAACGACCCGTACATCACAGGTACCCATCTAAACGACGTGACGGTCGCCGCGCCTGTCCACCATCGAGGAGAACTAGTCGCATTCGTCGTGAACAAAGCCCACCACTCCGACGTGGGGGGCGTCGTGCCAGGCAGCATCTCCATGGCCGCCCGGACGCTCCGAGAAGAGGGCTTCGTCTTCGAACCGTCGATTCTCTGGAAGAGAAAGGAGTTCGTCGCGCCAGTCGTGGAAGGGCTTGCATCTGCATCGAGGACTCCAGCAGAAAGAAGGGGGGACCTGAAAGCACAGGTTGCCGCCAACGTGACCGGCGCCAGGCGAGTGCTTGACCTGATTCAGAGATACGGAAGGCGCGCCTTCTACGAAGCTGCCGTGCACGCGTCTCGACACTCAGAAACGGTGACTAGAAATCGGATTGCCAGATTCCGGCCGGGCACCTACCGGGCAACAGATTTCCTAGAAGGGCCCCGGGGAGAGGACCTTGAGCTCAGGGCGGAAGTGACAGTCGGCGCGTCGGGCATCGAAGTCGACTTCAAAGGGACATCAGAGGAAGTAGATTACCCTCTGAACGCTGTCTTCGGGGTTACTCTCTCAGGGGTGTACTTTGTCCTCAGATGTCTTCTCGGAGACGACATCCCGGCCAACCAGGGGGCGTTTGCCCCCGTCTCCGTCCGTGCACCAAAGGGGACGATTCTGAACCCTACCTATCCCCACCCTGTTGGGGGAGGAAACGTCGAAACGAGCCAGAGAAATGCAGACGTGATCTTTCGCGCTTTGTCCCACGCATCCAGGGGCAGGGTACCGGCCGCAGCTGGAGGCTCGATGAACAACGTGATGATCGGCGGCGGAGGTCCTTCCCCATGGGCATTCTACGAGACCATCGGCGTCGGCCTCGGCGGTGGCGCTGAGCGAGACGGGATAGACGGTATACAGGCTAACATGACTAACACGATGAATACACCAATAGAGGAGGTGGAGCGCATCCTTCCCATCAGAATGGTGAGGTATGAGTTCAGGGCAGACAGCGCCGGTGCCGGCAAGTTCAGGGGAGGTTCAGGTCTGGTACGGGGGTATCAGGCGCTCGTAGGCGACACCATATTCACCGTCTTGGCGGACAGGGCCAGGCACAGCCCCTGGGGTCTCGAAGGGGGGAGCCCAGGCGCTAGGACCGAAGTGGTCGTCAGGCGGGGAAGGAGGGTGACGAGCGTTTTTCCAAAGTCGACCCTAAAGCTCCACACCGGAGACATTGTCGAGATTAGGACTGCTGGGGGCGGCGGGTACGGCAACCCGAGTAGGAGGTCAAAACGAAGGGTCAAGAGTGATGTAGCAAATGGCTTCTTGAGAGAATCGCGGCAAGCCTGAATAGCCCTGGGGGGCATCATTCACCAGAGAGGCTCCGATGTCGCGGCACGGCAGAAGTCCCCTGTCTGGGGCCCGGTGATCTAGCCTCCTGGTTTCGCGAACCTGTCGGGACTCAGGAACGAAATGTCGAACTCCGGACGCCTACCCATAGCAAAATCGGCGGCCACCTCTCCCATCACACTCCCGAACTTGAACCCATGTCCTGAGCAGGCATTGACCAATGTGATTCTACGATCGCTCGCCAGCTGCCCGACTGCGAAGTTGAGGTCCGGCGTGTTCGAGTAGATGCAAGTAGTGGAGGCGATTGGACGACCAAGTGTCTTGAAATGGCGCGAGACGAACTCTCGAACCGGCGCGACGTCGCTTTCAGTGACTTCCCTTCTCACCCTATCCGGGTCGCTCACCTCCCCGCCGTGGGTCCTAGCCACCTTGACGCCGCTGCCGACGTCGGGGATGCCGTAGTAGAAGACAGCTGGCGTCTCCTCCATTATGAAGATGGGCATCCTCTGAGGGGTGAAGCTCACCAGCCCGCCCGAGGAGAACCACAAGGGAACCTGCCTTTCGCACACAAGCGGGACGGCTCCCATGGAAAGACCCCCGTTCCAGGCCCCTCCGCAAAGGATCAGTCTGTCAGCCGAATACGTTCCCGCCGGTGTCTCCACTTCGACTCCTTCCTGTCCGCCCCTGACCTGTGTGACCTGCTCTGCGAACCTGAACTCGCACCCCTCCTCGCTCGCCAACCCCACAAGAGCGCGCACGCACTCTTCTGCGAACAGGATCCCGGCGCTCTTCTCGTACACCGCTGACATGCCGACATTGAGCGTGAAGGCTTCGAACCTCGCTTCGGTTTCGGACGAGGAGAGAACCTCGTGGGGGATGCTGTGGGTTTTCGCGCTCTTCAGAACCCCGGTAAGCAGCTCGCCATCAGGCGCCCCAATCATCAGGCCCCCAGTAATCTGAAGGAGCTTCTTCCCCGACCTCTTCTCTACCTCCCTCCACGAGTCATACGCCCTACGCAGGAGAGGCACATACCTCGGGTCCTCGTAGTAAGCCAGTCGAATTATTCTGGTCTCACCATGGGAAGACCCGAAATTGTGGTTGACCCCATACCTTTCCAGAGTGAGAACGCGCAGTCCTCTCTTCGCCAGATTGTAGCTTGTCGAAGCCCCCATAATTCCGCATCCGACTACAATCGCATCCCACTTCCGCCTGCCGGCACTCCCTTTCACTGGGGGCTTGACCGTCTGGCTAACCGACAACGCTCCTCCGAATCATATCGAACCTACCCTCCAACCATAAATGTACCCCGATGATAAACAGCGGGCTCGTCTTAGTTGTCGGATGTTGGGCCGGCGGCTATAACTATCGTTAAATACACTCTCAAGAGCACCTGGAAACGCCCGCTAATTTGGTAAATTCCAAGAAGCTGAT
>Ga0187772_10000813_pt1 | contig 14230 bp, 13 predicted proteins | sample 0116_SJ02_MP15_2_FD_133137 | JGI IMG/M metagenome (GOLD analysis project Ga0187772, IMG submission 133137) | Tropical peat soil microbial communities from peatlands in Department of Meta, Colombia - 0116_SJ02_MP15_20_MG | ecosystem: Environmental > Terrestrial > Soil > Wetlands > Peat | place... | reverse complement strand
GACCCCGCACCGCGCCAAAGGGGCGCGCCGCCGTCTGGACTGACGAGCGAGGAGCGAGGAAGGAGCGAGGAGCGAGGAAGGAGCGAGGAGCGAGGAAGGAGCGAGGAGCGAGGAAGGAAGACGGCAGTGAGGGGGGCCGGGGAGGTGGCCGGGGCCCCGGCAGCGCAAAAGCAACACGGCCGTCTCCGCTTCGACCACGTCGCCTTCCGCTACCCGGGAGCGGCCGCGCCGGTGCTGCGCGACGTCATCCTGGAGCTGGAGCCCGGCGAGACCATCGCGCTGGTCGGCCCGAACGGCGCGGGCAAGACCACGCTGCTGCAGCTGGTGCCGAGGCTGGCCGAGGTATCCGGCGGCGCCATCCTGCTGGACGGGACCGACATCAGGGACTTGCCCCTGGCGGACCTGCGCGCCACGGTGGGCTGCGCATTCGAGGACCCGACGCTGTTCTCGGCGAGCGTCCGGGAGAACGTCAGCTACGGCGCGCCCGGGGCGGGCGAGGACGAGGTTCTCGCCGCCCTGGCCGCGGCCCAGGCCGGCTTCGTCGCCGACCTGCCCTGGGGGCTGGACACCAGGATCGGCGAGCAGGGGATGGCGCTGTCCGGGGGGCAGCGCCAGCGGGTGGCGCTCGCCCGCGCCATCCTGGCCCGGCCGGCCGTGCTGATCCTCGACGACCCGCTGTCCGCGCTGGACGTGCACACCGAGGCCAAGGTCACCCGGGCGCTGGCGCAGGTGCTGGCGACGTCCACGGCCCTGGTGGTGGCGCACCGGCCGTCCACCGTCCTGCTGGCCGACCGGGTGGCGCTCCTGGACGGGGGCGTCATCGCCGCGGTCGGCTCGCATCAGGAACTGCTCGCCGCCCAGGACCGCTACCGGGAGCTGATGAGCGGGACGGCCGGGCCGGGCCCGGATGACCGCCTGGAACCCGATCCGGACCAGGACCTGACGGAGGCGCGGACGTGACCCAGACACCGACCATCCCGGCACCCGCCGCCCAGGCACCGGCGCAGGCGTGGCGCGGCATCGCGGCCGAGGACGTCGACGAGATCCCGGGGAGCCTGGCGTCGCTGCTGCGGCGGCGGGCCAGGCGCCTGCTGCAGGGCCTGCTCCGCCCGCACCGGGCCCGAGTGGCGGCGATCCTGCTGCTCATCGTGATCGCCAACATCGGCGCCCTGGCCGGCCCGTGGCTGGTCGGCGTCGGGATCGACCGGATCCCGCAGGTGACCAGCGAGCACGACGCGGCACCGCTCGTCGTCATCGTCGTAGCCTTCGCCGTGGCGGTGGCCACCCAGGCCGTCGCCAGCCGGGCTTTCATCGCCGCGATCGGCCGCCTCGGCGCCGACGTGGTGTACGAGCTACGGCGCCGGCTGTTCGCCCACTTCCAGCGGCTGTCGGTGTCGTTCCACGAGCGCTACACCTCCGGGCGGGTCATCTCCCGCCAGGTCTCCGACATCGACTCGCTCTCCGACCTGTTCGATGACGGCCTGGACCTGCTGGTGTCCGCGGTCTTCTCGCTGCTGCTGGTGGGCACCGGGATGCTGCTGCTCGACTGGCCGCTGGCCCTGGTGGTGCTGGCCGGCTTCGTGCCGCTGACCTGGCTGACCGTCTGGTTCCGACGCGAGTCGGCCACCGCGTACCGGCGGACCAGGGAGACCATCGCGCAGGTCATCGTGCAGTTCGTGGAGACCTTCGGCGGCATCCGCGCGGTCCAGGCCTTCCGCCGGGAGCACCGGAACGAGGAGATCTTCGGCGACCTCAACGCCGGCTACGCGGCCGCCAGCCTGCGATCCTCCCGCCTGATCGCGGTCTACGCCCCGAGCATCACCCTGGTCGGCAACCTCGCGATCGGCGCGGTCCTGCTCTACGGCGGACTCCGGGTCATCGACGGCGACATGAAGGTGGGCGTGCTGGTCACCTTCCTGCTCTACCTGCAGCGCTTCTTCGACCCGCTGCAGGACCTGTCGCAGTTCTACAACACGTTCCAGTCCGCCGCCGCGGCGCTGGAGAAGATCTCCGGGGTGCTGGACGAGGCTCCGGCCGTGGCCGAGCCGGAGGCCGCGGCGGCGCTGCCCGAGCCCACGGGCCCGGCCCGCAGCGGGAGGACCATGCGGTTCGAGTCGGTCCGGTTCGGCTACCGGGAGCCGCCGGTGCTGCCCGACCTGGACCTGACCATCCCCGCCGGGCAGACGGTGGCCCTGGTCGGGGCCACCGGGGCGGGCAAGACGACCATCGCGCGGCTGATGGCCCGGTTCTACGACCCGGGTCAGGGCCGGGTGCTGCTGGACGGCGTCGACCTCCGGCAGCTGTCCGAGCCGACCCTGCGCCACGAGATCGTCCTGATCACCCAGGAGAACTTCCTGTTCACCGGCACCATCGCGGACAACATCGAGCTGGGCAGGCCGGGTGCCTCGCGGGCCGAGATCGAGGCCGCCGCGCGCGCCATCGGCGCGCACGGGTTCATCTGCTCGCTGCCGGCCGGCTACGACGAGCAGGTCGGCAAGCACGGCGGGCGGCTCTCCGCCGGGCAGCGGCAGCTGATCTCGTTCACCCGCGCGTTCCTGGCCGCGCCGGCCGTGCTGGTGCTCGACGAGGCGACCTCGCTGCTCGACATCCCCACCGAAGGGCTGGTGCAGCAGGCCCTGCGCACGATCCTGGCCGGGCGCACCGCCCTGATCATCGCGCACCGGCTGTCCACGGTGCGGATCGCCGACCGGGTGCTGGTGATCACAGGCGGCAGGATCGTGGAAGACGGCCCGCCGGGCCGGCTCCTGGCCGAGGGCGGCGAGTATTCCGCCCTGCACGCGAGCTGGCAGGAGAGCCTGGCCTGAGCGGCTCACCGGCTTGCGCTTGCCGGCGCGGGCCAGGGTGACATCATGGAGCCGATGGCCGCTGACGATGCCCCGCGCTGGCCGGACCGACCGCCCGGCCGGATCCGGGTCCGGGCTCCCGACAGGCCCCGGGCCCGGAAGATCCTGATCGGCGCCGGCCTGGTCGCCTATTCCTGGATCGCCGCCAGCACCGTGCCGTTCACCAGGAACGCGCTGCTGGTCGTGCTGCTGCCGGGAGCGGTGGTGGCGACACTGGCCTACGGGCGCCCGGTCCGGCGCCTTCCCCCGCCGGAACGCGTCGACGTGGCCGGATTCTCCTACTGGGCGGTCTGCATCATCGCCCTGTTCGAGTGGGAGGCGGCCGCGTTCCGGGATAACTCGCTGTGGTGGCACCCGTCGCTCACCGCCCTGATCGACCCGATGCTCGACGCGCGCCCGGTCAAGGCCGCGGGGATCCTGGTCTGGCTGCTCGGCGGCTGGGCCCTGGTGCGGCGGTGACGGCCCCATGGTGACCCGCGTGATCACGATCATCGGCTTCGCCGCCGTCATCCTGGCCCTGTTCGTGCTGGAGTTCCTCGGCCGGAGGAAGGACTCGCGGATACCCACGCTCGGCGAGTGGCTCGGCTACGTGATGCGCCCGCGGGCCGGCCGCCTGCTGGTCCTGCTCGGCTGGCTGTGGCTCGGCTGGCACTACTTCTCCCGGTAGCGGCGGCCCCCGGGGCGTCCGCTAGGCTGACCGCGTGATCACGCGTCGCAGGCAAGTCAGCGGCAATGCCGAAGCGGAGTACGCGGCCGATACTGCCCTCGCCGCGCGATTCGACGATCTGCTCGCGGCGGCGCGCGCCGCCGAGCAGTCCTTCCGGAACGCGCAGGCCCGCGGCCTGCCGATCAGCGAGCTGTATCCCCTGGCCAAGCGGCTCGACACGGCGCTGACCGACGCGGTGCAGTCCGCGTACGCCGCTCAGCGCGCCGAGACCGGCCCGCGGGGGTACGAGGACCGGATCTACCGGCGCAAGGCCCTGGCCCGGACGTCCGTGCACGCCTGGCGAGACGAGGCGGAGCGGCTGCTGACGCTGCGCGAGACGCACCGGCTCACCGGCATGCCGCCGGCGCCGCGCACCGATCTTCCGCCCGGCGGCACGGTCACGAACGGGCCGGCCGCCTGATCCCGTTCCCGCCGGGCCGGCGTGTCGCCTTCCCGCGGCCCCGGCCCCGGTACAGGCTGGACGCAGGCGGTAACAGCAGGTAGCACCTACGTGCCAGAGCGCGTTACCCGCGTGGTTATCGAAAGCTACAAAGGGCAGGCCGGAAAACCGTCACAACGAGCCATGCCGTACTCGGTGGTAATGCTGGCACAGTAGGGTGTGATCAAGACCACACCGAAGACCGACTCAGGAGGCACGCGCATGTGCCCGCACACGCCACCGTGTCCGGACGCTAGTCGTCTGGACCGCGAGGCGGCCCGAACCATCATCAGCCACCCCGAGCAGGGCTGGAGCCTGCTCTGTAACGGCATCGTCGTATTCGAGGACACCGGGGAACTGCTCCCCGACGGCGAGCCCATAGCACCGCACCGGCCGACCGACCTGATCGCGCAGCCGGTAGTCAAGGCCAGGCGGCAGGAACCACCGGCCGACGCCGCGCAGTCGCCCGCGGCCTAATCCCCGGCCCGTGCCGGGGGAACGGGGAGGTGGGCGGGGGCAGGCAGCACCAGCACCTCGCGCAGCCAGGCTTCAACCGTCTGGCGGATGATCTCTGGGTGCCGGGACAGGGCGTGCGTCTCGCCCGGCAGCACGACCACACGGGATGCGTCGGCGCCGTCCGGCACGCCGAACGGGTCGCGGTCCCCGTTCACCACGAGCACCGGGGCACCGGCCCGGCGCAGCTCGTCCGCGCGGGAGCGTTCCGGTCGGCCGGGCGGGTGCAGCGGGAAGGCCAGCGCCACCACGGCCCGCGCGCCTGCCGCCCGGGCGGTGCGGCAGGCCAGCCGGGCGCCGTTGCTGCGGCCGCCCTGCACCAGCGGGATCGCGGGGAACCGGGGCCGCAGCGCCTCGATGATCTCCAGCCACGCCGCGTCCTGCCGGTCCGGGGAGCCGGGCGCGCGGCCTCCCCGGACCTGGTATGGCTGCAGCACCCTGGCCACCGCGGCGCCGAGCCGCAGGCCGGCGTCCCGGGCGGCGAGCAGGTCCGGGCTGTCCACGCCGCCGCCCGCGCCGTGCGTCAGCGCGAGCAGGAACGCCGGGCCGTCGCGCTGATCCAGCTCGGCCCGCGCCGGGCCGCCGCCGGTCACGATCTCCATCCCGGGCAGCGTAGCCGCCCGGGCCGCCGGGCCGCTGGTCAGGGCAGGCCGGCCACGCCGACGGCCTCGAGCTGCTGTGACATGAAGTTGGCCACCAGCAGCGTCGTTCCATCCGGCTCCAGCGCCATCTCGCGCGGGAACCCGCCCGCCGGCAGGTAACCGATCAGGGCGGGCCGGCCCGCCAGCGCCGCGGGCACGTTGACCACCGCCAGGCTCGATGAGGCGCCCGAGGCCTGGAACCGGTTGGAATCGGCGACTACGATCCGCGTCCCGTGGTCGGCCAGGGCCAGGCCGACCGGAGCCTCGCCCACCTCGACGCTGGCTACGAGGGAGTGCGCCGGGTCGGTGAGCAGCCGCGTGGCCGAGAAGCCCAGCAGGTGGTCACTCTCCCGGGCGGTCACCCAGACCACGCTGCCGTCCGCGGAGGCGATCACCCGGACCGGGCTGCAGCCGGCCAGCACGGTGGACACGACCGAGCCCGCCGGGTCGTTCTCGGCCCGCCGCAGGCTGATCACCGTCAGCGTGCCCTGGGTTCCCTGCACGGGCTGCGGGACCTCTCGGGGGACCAGGCGCCCGCTCCGGGCCGCCTTCGGCACCTGGCCGGCGATCTCGCTGGTCGCGTACAGCCAGCGGCCATCCGGCGACACGGCCAGGCCTACCGGGGCGAGGCCGACCGGGATCGTGCCGACGAAGTCCGACGGGCCGAAACCGCGCACCAGCGCCCGCTGCAGGTTGAAGACGGCGATCGAGGCGGTGTCCTCGAGGCTGACGAACGCGAACCTGCCGTCGGGCGACACCGCCACCTCGATGGCCCCGTCGATCGACTCGCCGCCCAAGGTTCCGAGCAGCGCGCCTGGCCCGCCGCTCTCCGCGCGGCTGACGCTGATCACCGCGGCTCCCCCGCCAGCGTCGGCGGCCAGGAGGTAGCGGCCGTCGCGGGTCAGCGCCTCGCCCAGCAGCTGTTCTCCGGTGGCCACCTGCCGGGCCAGGGCGGGAACGCCCGGCCCCCGGACCCGGAACACGCCCACCGACCCGGACCCGGTGAGCGCGACGAACGCCCAGCGCCCGTCGGCGGTGATCGCCACCCCGAACGGCGTTCCTGGCACGGGCTCCATCGAGGTCGACACGGTATGCAGCACCGGAGCAGGCGCCGCCGCGGTGCTGCAGCCGGGCACGCGGGCGGTCACGGCCACCGGGGCCGCGGAGGCCGGACGCGCCGGGCCGGTGCCGGGCGAGGCCGCCGCGGGGGTCTCCATGCGCCCCGCGCCCGGGCGGGTTCCGGCCGAGCAGGCCACGGCGGCCAGGGCAGCCACGGCGGTCACCAGGACCAGCGGCGATCTCACCCGTCCAGGGTAGGCCGCCGACCGCCGGTCCCGGCGGGCGCTCGCCGCCGCCACCGGCCCGGCCGGCGCCTCACGGCCGTACCGGCCCCGCGGCTCTGCCTTCGCGCCGCCCGGGCGGCCGCGTCGGCCCGCCTCGCGGCTATACGTTGAGGATCTTCTTGAGGAATTGGCCGGTATAGCTGTCCTCGACGAGGACCACCTCTTCGGGCGTCCCGGTCGCGATCACGTCGCCGCCGCGGGAACCGCCCTCGGGGCCCAGGTCGATGACCCAGTCCGCGGTCTTGATCACGTCGAGGTTGTGCTCGATCACGATGACCGTATTGCCGCCGTCCACCAGCCGGCCGAGCACCCCGAGCAGCTTGCGGATGTCGTCGAAGTGCAGGCCGGTGGTGGGCTCGTCGAGCACGTAGATGGTCCGGCCGGTGGACCGGCGCTGCAGTTCCGAGGCGAGCTTGACCCGCTGCGCCTCGCCGCCGGACAGCGTCGGAGCCGGCTGGCCGAGCCGCACGTAGCCCAGGCCCACGTCCACGAGCGTCTTCAGGTGCCGGTGGATGGCGGGGATGGCCTCGAAGAACCCGGCGGCCTCCTCGATCGGCATGTCCAGCACGTCGGCGATGGTCTTGCCCTTGTAGTGCACCTGCAGGGTGTCGGTGTTGTACCGGGCGCCGTGGCAGACCTCGCACGGCACGTACACATCGGGCAGGAACTGCATCTCGATCTTGATGGTGCCGTCGCCGGAGCAGGCCTCGCACCGGCCGCCCTTGACGTTGAACGAGAACCGGCCCGGCTGGTAGCCGCGGATCTTCGCCTCGGTGGTCTGCGCGAACAGCCTGCGGACGTGGTCGAACACCCCGGTGTAGGTGGCCGGGTTGGACCGCGGCGTCCGGCCGATCGGGCCCTGGTCGACGTGCACCACCTTGTCCAGCTGCTGCATCCCGGTGACCCGGGTGTGCTTGCCCGGCACGATCCGGGTGCCGTGCAGTTCCTTGGCCAGCGCGCTGTACAGGATGTCGTTGACCAGGGTCGACTTGCCGGACCCGGAAACCCCGGTGACCGCGATGAAGCAGCCGAGCGGGAACGCGACGTCGACGCCGCGCAGGTTGTGCTCGCTGGCCCCCTTGACCACCACCTCCCGGCCCTTGGACCGCTTGCGGCGCTCCCGGGGCAGCGGGATGGACTCACGGCCGGTCAGGTAGGCGCCGGTCAGCGATTCCGGGCTGGCCAGCAACTCCTCCAGCGGGCCGGAGACGACGATGCTGCCGCCGTGCTCGCCCGCCCGCGGGCCGATGTCGACCACCCAGTCGGCCGCGCGGATGGTGTCCTCGTCGTGCTCCACGACGATCAGCGTGTTGCCGAGATCCCGGAGCCTGATCAGGGTCTCCAGCAGCCGGTGGTTGTCGCGCTGGTGCAGGCCGATCGACGGCTCGTCGAGCACGTAGAGCACGCCGACCAGGCCGGAGCCGATCTGCGTGGCCAGCCGGATGCGCTGCGCCTCGCCGCCGGCCAGGGTCGCCGACGCCCGGTCCAGGGTCAGGTAGTCGAGCCCGACGTCGAGCAGGAAGCCGAGCCGGGAGTTGACCTCCTTGAGGATCCGGCCCGCGATCTGCTGGTCCCGGTCGGACAGTTCGAGCGTGAGCAGGCGCTTGGCCAGTTCGCCGATGGGCAGCGCGCAGAACTCGGCGATGGACTTCCCGTCCACGGTCACCGCGAGCGACACCGGCTTCAGCCGGGCCCCGCGGCACACCGGGCAGGGCACCTCGCGCATGAACCCGGCGTACCGCTCCCGGCTGGAGTCGCTCTCCGCCTCGGAGTGCCGCCGCTCGATGTACGGGATCGCGCCCTCGAAGTGCGTGTAGTAGGAGCGCTCCCGGCCGTACCGGTTCTTGTACCTGACGTGCACCTGCTTGTCGTAGCCGTGCAGCAGGGCGGTGCGGGCCGCGGCGGGCAGCCGGCTCCAGGGCGTGTCGATCCTGAACCCGATGGCGTCGCCGAGGGCCTCGATCAGCCGGATGAAGTAGTCGCTGACGTGCCCGCCGCTCCACGGCCCGATCGCGCCCTCGGCCAGGGTCCGGTCCGGGTCCGAGACCACCAGCTCGGGGTCGACCTCCATCCGGGTGCCGAGGCCGGTGCAGTCGGGGCAGGCACCCCAGGGGGAGTTGAACGAGAACGACCGCGGCTCGAGCTCGTCGAACGACAGGTCATCGTAGAGGCAGGCCAGGTGCTCGGAGAACATCCGCTCGCGGTGCGGGTCGTCCTCCGGCAGGTCCACGAAGTCGAGCACCACGACCCCGCCGGACAGGGTCAGGGCGGTCTCCACCGAGTCGGTCAGCCGGCGCCGGGCCGAGTCCTTCACGTCCAGCCGGTCGACCACGACCTCGATGTCGTGCTTCTCGTACTTCTTCAGCGCCGGCAGCTCGCCCGCGGAGCCGACGCTGTCCAGCCTGATCACGGTCCCGTCGACCCGGGCCCGGGAGTAGCCCTTGGCCTGCAGGTCGCGGAGCATCTCGCCGTACTCGCCCTTACGCCCCCGCACCACCGGGGCCAGGACCTGGAACCTGGTACCCTCGTCGAGCTCGAGCACCCGGTCGACGATCTGCTGCGGGCTCTGCCGCGCGATCGGCCGGCCGCAGACCGGGCAGTGCGGCTTGCCCACCCGGGCGTACAGCAGCCGCAGGTAGTCGTAGACCTCGGTGATCGTGCCGACGGTGGAGCGCGGGTTGCGCCCGGCGGCCTTCTGGTCGATGGAGACCGCGGGCGACAGCCCGTCGATGAAGTCGACGTCCGGCTTGTCCATCTGGCCCAGGAACTGCCGGGCGTAGGCGGACAGCGACTCGACGTACCGACGCTGGCCCTCGGCGAAGATCGTGTCAAAGGCCAGGCTCGACTTCCCGGACCCGGACAGCCCGGTGAAGACGATCAGGGCATCGCGCGGCAGGTCGAGCGAGACGTCTTTGAGGTTGTGCTCGCGCGCGCCGCGGACCACGAGACGATCAGCCACTGTGTGCTCAGCTCTCCGGTCGTTGACGTCGGTCTTCAGGGGTTTAGGAGGCGCGTCGCCATGGTATCCGGGGGGTCTGACAAAACGAGGCGCTTCCGGGTTGCGGCTGGCTCCGGCGGGGCACGGGAGACCACCCGGACGGCAACGTTCTGCCTGGCCGCCGCATTCCCGGCGGGCCGGTCCCTGCTCCCCCGCCGGCCCGGCGGGCCGCTCCCCCGCTCTCCTTCCGGGCGACCCCGGGCTGCTGGGTGCTGGCCCGGCTCACCGTCCGGGAGGCCGGGACGGCCCTGTCGGTCGGCAGCGGGCCGGCCGGCGCCGGCCAGGAGCCGGCCGGCGGCCACGGCGGCCTCCCGCTTAAGCTGCCGACGTGGGGCTGAGCGATCCGAAGGGGCACGCCGCCGTCAGTGAAGGGTTGGGGAGGCGGGCGGGGCCCCGGAGGCGAGCGGAAAACACAGCGACGGAGACGGAGAGGGCATGACCTACACAGGCGACGTCAGCGTCGGCGGGCCGGCCGACACCAGGGAGCTTCCCGGCCTCACCATCACCAAGGTGTCCGTGGGGCCCATGGACAACAACGCCTACCTGCTGCGGTGCACGAGCACGGGAGAACTGCTGCTCATCGACGCCGCCAACGACGCCGGCACGCTGCTGGGCCTGATCGGCGACGCCCCGCTGGCCCGGATCGTCACCACGCACCAGCACTGGGACCACTGGCAGGCGCTGCAGCCGGTCCAGCAGGCCACCGGCGCGAAGACGGCCGCCCATCCCGAGGACGCGGGCCCGCTGCCGGTGACCCCCACCGACCTGGTCCGGCACGGCGACAAGATCAGCGTCGGGGACTGCGAGCTTTCCGTCATCCACCTGCGCGGCCACACCCCGGGCAGCATCGCGCTCTGCTACGACGCAGGCGGCGAGCTGGCCAGCGAGCCGCACCTGTTCACCGGGGACTCCCTGTTCCCCGGCGGGCCGGGCAACACCGAGCACGACCCGAAGCGGTTCGGCCAGCTCATGGACGACCTCGAAGAACGGGTCTTCGGGAAACTGCCGGACGGCACCTGGGTGTACCCGGGGCACGGCAAGGACACCACGCTCGGCGCGGAGCGCCCGCACGTGCCCGAGTGGCGGGCCCGAGGTTGGTAGCGCGCCGGGCGGATGCCCGCCCCGCCGCCGCGGTCGCCGGCGCCGGGCGGGCGGCATAGCCTGGCCGCCATGGAAACGCGGTGCGATGTCGTCGTGGTGGGCGCGGGGCTGCTCGGCCTGGCCGCCGCGCGGGCGCTGGCCCGGCGCGGCCGCGAGGTCACCGTGCTGGAGCAGGCCGAGGTCGGCCATGAGGGGTGCGGGTCGAAGGGCAGCTGCCGGATTTTCCGGCTCGGCTACGGCGACGCCTGGTGGGTCGGCCTGGCCATGCGCGCCCGCGGGCCGTGGGCCGAGCTCGAGGACGAGTGCGGCCGCCCGCTGCTGCAGCGGACGCCGCATCTGACCTTCGGGCCCGAGCTGGAGGCCGTCCGGCAGGCCATGGACCGCGCGGGCGCGCCCCACGAGCTTCTCCCGGCGGCCGAGGCGGCGGCCGGGTTCCCGGAGGTTTCCATCGGCGGCCCGGCCCTGCTGGAGCCGGGCTCCTGCGTGATCAGCGCCGACGCGGCCCTGCGCGCCCTTGCCGCCGCGGTGCCCGACATCCGCGCCGGCACGGCGGCGACCGGCATCGAGGATGACGGCCGCCGGGTAACCGTCCGCACCGCGTCGGGCCCGGTCACCGCGCGCGCCGCCGTCGTGTGCGCCGGGCCGTGGACCGGCGGGCTGCTCGCCGCCGCCGGGATCGCGGTGCCGTCGGCGCCCACGATGGAACAGGTCGGCTACCTGGCGCCGGCCGCGGAGCCCGGGCCCGCGATGCCGATCGTGATCTGCCACGGCGATCACGAGCTGTACGGCCTGCCCGTGCCGGGCTCGCCGCTGTACAAGATCGGGCTGCACCACAGCGGGCCGCCGGCCGACCCGGACCGCCAGGAGCAAGGCCCCGACCCCGGCCTGACCGAGCAGCTGAGCGGGCTAGCGCGCCGGTACCTGCCCGGCTTCGGCCCGGGCCTGGCCCAGACCGAGCGCTGTGTCTACGACAACAGCCCGGACGAGGACTTCATCGTGGACCGGGTCGGCCGCGTGGTGATCGGCAGCGGGACGTCCGGGCACGGCTTCAAGTTCGGGCCGCTGCTCGGCGAGTGGCTCGCGGACCTGGCCACCGGCCGCGACCCTGACCCGCTGGCCCGGCGTTTCTCGCTCGGCCGGCTCGGCGCGGGCGCTCACTGAACCAGCGTCGCGTCCACGATCACGTTGCTGAGGTAGTGGCCGGTCGCGTAGTCGAACGTGCCGCCGCAGGTGATCAGGCGTAGCTCGGCCGCGGGCACCGGCCCGTACACCGCCAGCGTGGGGAACCGGGCCTTGAGGTACGAGCGCACCGACGTGACACCGAACACGGCCAGCGTGCCGTCGGCCCGCCGGACGTACACCCGGCTGCCCGGGTGCAGCAGGCGCAGCCGGAAGAACACCCCCGGCCCGGTCAGCGAGTCGATGTGGCCGACGATCACGGCGGCGCCGATGGCGCCGGGGCGGGCACTGCCGGTGTACCAGCCCGCCACCGTGGTGGTCGAGGGGACCTGCAGCGCGCCGGACGGGGTGAGCCCGAGGCGGACCAGCCCGGTGCGGACGCCGATCGACGGGATGGTCAGGCTGACCGGCCGGGCCACCTTCTGCGGGGTCGGCTGCGGAGCGGCCGCCACCCGGCCGAGGGGCACCGGGACCAGCGCCGGCTTGCCCACCGGCGTGGCGGGACGGCCGGTCTGGCTGGCGACCGCCAGCCCGGTCACGCCGACGCCGGCCAGCAGGACGCCGCCGATCAGCGCGGCCGCAGCGGCCGGCCGGCGCACCACGCGCAACGGCGAGATGTGCCGGCCGGGCCGCTTCACCGGATCACCGCGCGTGCATGGCCGGGCGGCGGCGGCGGCGGAGCCGGAGGGTCCCGCCGGCGGCAGCCAGCAGCCCGGCCGCGGCGGCGCCGATCCACGGCAGCAGCGGCGCCCCGGGGCGCGGCGCGGTGCCGCCGAACCCGGTCGCCGCGCTGCCGGCCGGCAGGATCTTGCTGCCCGCGGAGTCCACCAGCGGGTCGATCTTGAGCTCGCCCGCGTTGTCCAGGACCACGATGGTGTAGATGGTGTCGGGAGCCAGCGTGACCTGGCTGCTGCCGTGCTCGGTCGCCCCGGTCGCGGTGATCGTCACGGTGCCCGGGGTGACCGACTTGTAGCGGGTCACGGTGGTGAAGTTGAGGTCGCGGCCGAGGACCTTGGTGCCCGCGGTCACGGTGACCGAGGTCTCGTGCATCGACGCCTGGATCACCCGCACGAGCGCCGCGTCCTTGGTCATCGCCAGGCTGTCGTCGATCACCTCCAGCCGGATCCCCGCCAGCGGCCCCATGCCGGCCACGGTGTAGGCGTGGCCGGCGAGCACGTCGACGGTCGTGGACAGGACCGGCTTGGACGCCGCCGGGGCGCCGGCGGCCCGCATGGCCACGGTGTACTCGCCCGGGGCCACCGCCTCGTACGGCGACACGTCGCCGTAGGCCACGTGGTGCAGCACGACCATGGCATTGGGGTCGCCGAATGAGTACAGGTAGACGTCCACGGGCGGCGTGTTCGTCGACAGGTGCGCGAGCCTGAGGTAGCCGCTCCCGGTCGACGCGGATGCGGCCGAGGCGCCGGCCGCGAGCGCGCCGGCCAGGCCGAGCGCCAGGCCGCAGGTGATCAGCCTGGTGACCCAGGCTCCTCTCCGGAACGATCTCGTATTCATAGTGCTCCCCTTCACTTGATACAAGGTGGGCTGCGCGGCTAGCCGCTCAGCAGCCCCAGCGGGCTCGGTGCGGCGAACTCGATCCGCGCGACCTGCCGGCCATCGGCCAGCCGGACCAGGGTCACGCTGTTCGCGAGGTATGGCGCCTGCTGCGCGCGCAGCAGCGCGAGCACGGACGACAGGTACCCGTCCTTCGCCCCGGGCGGGCTGCCCAGCTCGACGCCGCGCAGCGGCACCCCGGCGCTGGCACCGGGGCCGGAGTCGCCGAACGCGACCACGCTCACCGGGCCCTGGGCCGTCAGCGTCGCGATGATGGCCAGCAGCCGCGTGTCGACCTGGCCGGCGGCCAGCTGGGCTCGCGCGGACGGCGTGACGCTGACCCGGGAGTTGTGCAGCAGCACGCTGCCGAGGTGCTGCCGGACAGCCTGATCCGCCCGGAGCGCGGCCAGGTACGCGGCCGCGCCTCCGGCGGCATAGACGCGGACATCGACCCGCGCCGATCCCGATCCGAAACTGGCGATCACGGTCGGCGCGTAGACGCTGGTCAGGCGGCTGCCGAAGTCGCTGCGCACCGCAGCCGTCGACACGATGACGGCCGAGCCCAGCGGATCGCTGGCTGAGGGCCCCAGGGTCAGCAGGTCCCCGGAGGGGAAGCCCCGCGCCTCCAGGGTGGCGCACATGGCCGGATCGCACGACACCACCGCGCTGTGGCTGACCTGTGCGGTGACCCACGCGGCCGCCTGCTGCCGGGCGGTCGCCGCCGCCTGTACCTGGGCCAGGCCCGGCGTGCCGGAGGCCGCGTTCCCTCCGCGGGCCGCGCTGCCGGATCCGGTGTTCCGCAGCAGCGTGACCGTCAGGCCGCCCGCGGCGAAGACGACCAGCACCACGACGAGCGCGGCGATCACGCGCCACCAGGTCCGGCGGCGCGCCG
>Ga0187772_10000812_pt1 | contig 14235 bp, 14 predicted proteins | sample 0116_SJ02_MP15_2_FD_133137 | JGI IMG/M metagenome (GOLD analysis project Ga0187772, IMG submission 133137) | Tropical peat soil microbial communities from peatlands in Department of Meta, Colombia - 0116_SJ02_MP15_20_MG | ecosystem: Environmental > Terrestrial > Soil > Wetlands > Peat | place... | reverse complement strand
GATCTTATCGGGCAGATCCAGGCGATCGCCAACCGCAACATCTGCCGCTACGGCTTGCTCGATCGCGAGGAGGCGCAGCGATGAAGGGCAAGCCGTTTGCGATCACGCTGGACCCCGGATCGAGCCTCGCCAACCACACCGGTACCTGGCGCACGCTGCGTCCGGAGTACGTGGACAATCTTCCGCCCTGCAATGACGCTTGCCCTGCAGGGGAGAACATACAGGGCTGGCTGTACCTCGCCGAGTCGGGCGAATACGAGGCCGCCTGGCGGCGCCTCACCGAGGACAATCCTTTGCCCTCGGTGATGGGTCGCGTCTGCTACCACCCCTGCGAGACCGCCTGCAACCGCGCGAAGCTCGACTCGGCCGTCGGTATCAACAGCGTCGAGCGGTTCCTAGGCGACGAGGCCCTACGCCTCGGTTGGAAGTTCCCGCCGCCGGTGGAGTCCTCGGGGAAGAGCGTCCTGGTGGTCGGGGCCGGCCCGAGCGGCCTGTCCGCGGCGTATCACCTCGCGCGCCTGGGCCACCGAGTAACGATCCGCGAGGCGGGGCCGCTTCCCGGCGGCATGATGCGCTTCGGGATCCCGAAATACCGGATGCCGAGGAACGTACTGGACGCAGAGATCGCCCGCATCCTCGCGCTCGGGATCACGCTGCAGACCAACGCCAAGGTGGACAACATACTCGAGGCCATGCGCGAAGGCCGCTTCGACGCAGCATTCCTCGCGGTGGGAGCGCACGTGGCGCGACGGGCCTACATACCGGCCGGTACCGCCGCGCGGGTGCTCGACGCGGTCTCGGTGCTGAAGGGCATGGAGGGCGAGGAGCCAGCGAAGCTCGGCCGGCGTGTGGTCGTTTACGGCGGCGGCAATACCGCCGTCGACGTCGCGCGCACCGCAAAGCGCCTGGGCGCAACCGAGGCGATTATCGTCTACCGGCGCACGAGGGAGAAGATGCCGGCTCACGATACCGAGGTTGAGGAAGCGCTGCAGGAGGGCATTCTCATCAAGTGGCTCTCCACGATACGAGAGGCCGGCGATCACTCGATCACAATCGAAAAGATGACGCTCGACGAGAAGGGTCAGCCGCAGCCCACCGGCGAAGTGGAGGAGCTGGCCGCTGATTCGCTGGTGCTCGCGCTTGGCCAGGATGTCGATCTCAGCCTCCTCGAGGGCGTGCCGGGACTCGAGGTCGTGGACGGCGTGGTCAAGGTGGGTTCTGACATGATGACGGGTCATGCCGGGATTTTCGCCGGTGGCGACATGGTACCGGCCGAACGGACGGTGACTGTGGCGGTCGGACACGGCAAGCAGGCTGCGCGTCACGTAGACGCCTGGCTCCGGAGCCGGCGGCGCGTGCCTCCGTTACGTCATCAACTTGCCACGTTCGCGCGGCTGAACACGTGGTATTACTGCGACGCGCCCAAGTCTGTGGCTCCCATGTTAGACATGCTCCGGCGCCAGTCGACCTTCGAAGAGGTCGTCGGGGGGCTCGACGAATCGACCGCGCGCTACGAGGCGCGCCGCTGCCTGTCCTGCGGCAACTGCTTCGAGTGCGACAACTGTTATGGCGTCTGCCCTGACAATGCCATCGTCAAGCTCGGTCCCGGGCAGCGTTACCGGATCAGCCTCGATTACTGCAAGGGCTGCGGTCTCTGCGCGGCCGAGTGCCCCTGCGGCGCGATCCGCATGGTGCCGGAGGAAATCTAGAGCTCGAGGCGCAGCTCGTGACGCACGTGGTTCTGGAGATCCCGTGCCAGGGTCGGGCAACCCCTTCGTGACTGCCCGCCCCGTGTGGCGCGGCGAAGTGTGCTTGTGCTCGTTAGTTCCCGGTCCGTCGCCGCTTTGGTTCATCTTCTCAGCGAAGTGCACTCGCCGAATTCGCGCCATCGAGTTGCTCCGTAAAACGGGGGGTTATATGCGCAAAATGCTCGAGAAGATCCAGGAAGAGTTGCTTGCGATGTTGCCGCCGACAATTTACTTCCTGATTTCCCTCGGTCTGGTCGCAGAGGTCCGCGTGCTGATGCTTAAGGGGATCGGCATTTCCGTGGGCACGCAGGTACAGGTCGTGATCGGCGCCCTCATTCTGGGCAAAGCGGTGTTGGTCTCGGATATGTTGCCGTTCATCAACCGTTACCCGGACAAACCGCTCGCATTCAACATTGTGTGGAAGACCGCCATCTACTTTGTGGTCGCCCTGCTTATTCACTACATTGAACATCTGATCGATTTCTGGAGGCAGGCCGGGGGGCTGATCGCCGGCAATCGGAAACTGTTTGCCGAAATCATCTGGCCGCACTTCTGGGCGATTCAGATCATCTTGTTGGTGCTGATTTTCAACTACTGTGTAGCGCATGAACTGGCGCGGCTCATCGGAAGGAAACAGGCCCTACAGATGTTTTTCGGACGGCCGCTCGATGCCGCGGCATGGTCCATCCCGCGCTGAGGGCGAAACTCACGTAGCAGCACGCCGCACGGGGACGCCCGCCGGTACGCGCATTCCTGGCAATACAGATTCGGACTGATTGACTGAGCACGATGGATTGGTAGCTCGTGGCTGGCCCGATGTCCGCTTTGCCCGGACTCGGGGACTGCTTCCCGCCTCGCACGAACTTCCGCTTTGGTCGTTTCCGGTCAGTTCAGTTTCGACCGGTTCGGGTTTCTTCCCCTGGGTCGTCGGCATCAGTTTCATCGCGATCGCGGACGCCAAACCTTGAGCGGCGTTTGCCACGCGACGTTCTCGAAGTCCTGATCGGTGCTGAGGAGTGTCAGGCCATGCCGGACAGGACGTTCTACCAGGCCCCTACCGCGCCCCTGTGGTCACAGCGGCTGCTGCTGCCGGCAGAGGGCTCAATTGAATTCTGGCGCTCTCCGGCCGATACTCCTCGCGTTCACTCGCATAACGCACCACAAATAACCCCCTGGGAGGAGCGAGTTGTGAGCAGCGTGGTCGCACGGTTTTCCTCCATTCTCCGTCGTGGCTGGTGGCTGCTGCTGCTGCGCGGCATCGTGGCCATCCTCTTCGGTGTCATCGTGTGGATCGAACCGGCCATCTCGCTGGCCGCGCTGGTGCTGCTCTTCGGCGCTTACTGTCTGGTGGATGGTGTCTTCGCTGTCTGGACGGCGATCGCGGGCGCCAAGGAGCACGAGCATTGGTGGCTGCTGTTGCTGGGCGGTCTGGTGGGAATCGGCGTGGGCATCCTGACCTTCATCGCTCCGGGCATCACGGCGCTCGCTCTGCTCTTCTATATCGCGATCTGGGCGATCGCTACCGGCGTTCTGGAGATCGTTGCCGCGATCCGGCTACGCAAGGAGATCGACAACGAGTGGTTGCTGCTGCTCGCGGGTCTTGTCTCGGTCGCATTTGGCGTGCTCCTTGCGGCCCGGCCGGGGGCCGGCGCGCTCGGCGTGCTGTGGGTGATCGGCTTCTACGCCATCGTTTTCGGCGCCCTCTTGTTGATACTGGCCTTCAGGGTGCGAAGGGTCGCCGGTCTTATGTAACGATCACGGAAGACGCATTGTCGCCTTCACGTCAGGCGATCTTGGGGAGCCGATTTGGCCGCGGTGATTCCGCTAAGTGATGCCTCGCGGCGTCCGACCCGATTTCCGGTGGTCACGCTCGCGATCGTTGCGCTCAATGCGTTCGTTTTTATTCTTGAGCTGTCTCGCGGAGGGGAGTTCGTAACGCGCTGGGCGGCCATTCCTGCCGAGATCGCGTCCGGCCATCATGTGCCCACGATCCTGACGGCCATGTTCCTGCACGGCAGTTGGCTGCACATCATCGGCAACATGATATTCCTCTGGGCCTTCGGACCGGTGGTCGAGGACCTCATGACCCGAGGGCGTTATCTGGCGTTCTATCTTCTTGGTGGCCTGGCGGCGATGCTGGCGCAGGTCGCCGCAGCTCCAGCATCGACCGTGCCCGCCTTGGGCGCGAGCGGCGCGATTGCCGCCGTCATGGGAGCGTTCCTGGTGACCTACCCTCGCGACAAGATCCGATCGCTGCTCGTCATCCTGGTGTTCGTCAGCGTCACCTACATACCGGCGGTCCTTCTGATCGGAGTATGGTTCGTGATTCAGTTCCTGAGTCTCGGCGCAGTCACCGAACAGCCAGCCGGCGGGGTAGCGTACGCCGCCCATGTCGGGGGTTTCATCTTTGGGGTGGTCACTGTACGACTATTCGAAGGACGGCTGCAATTCACTGACTAACCCGAGCGATCGCAGCACGGACGCAAGCGTAGTACGCGGTGGCTTTCATGACGATCATCAGTCACCTTGGGCTAGGGACCGGTCCGAGCGAGCAGGAGGTGATCCCAGGTGCCAGATCCGGCGCCTTTGACTCATGGCTCATCCGCATCCCATGAGGCCACCGTCGCGTCGCTCGCGAAACAGACGCAGACTCCAACACACATCGTCAAGTGCCTGTACGAGCAAGAGATGGCAGCCTTGCAAGCCGACGCGTAGGCTTCCCCGTCAAGGATGCGGCTTGCGCTGCAACAGCCCAATTCGCTTGCGTTTCCGCCGGCGTACCGCAAGGCCTGTTTCTCAATACAGCGTGCCTCAGGGTCTCGGAGACCGAGATCCCGGAACACGTTCCCACTGCTTCGACTTGTCTCGCCAGTACCGCCGAACACGGACCCAAAAAGTACCTGCAGAAACTCGCCGACCTGTTTGCAGCGCAGGTGCGCACGGCCCGCTTTCGCAAGGCGGTCCCGTGGCTGGCCGTCCTCCATTTCAGTGTCTGTGCAACACCGGCCCGGTTCAGCAGTTACTGGAAGGCATGATCAAACGTCCCTCCTACGGGCGTATGCGTCCAGTCGTCGACCTCGGCACCGGCTCGGCCGAAGGCGAGAGCGCGCCGGCATTAACTATCGTCGGTTTCCTAAGGGGTACCGGCGCCCCCCGCCTTGAGTAGCGGTTCGGTTTAGAGTGCAGCTCCAAAGGTTATAGACTCCGGTGCGCCCAAATGGAAAAAACTAACCCGGACTCGCTCCGCAAGACCACTACCGACCCGTCCGGGGCGGGATCGCTACGCGACCGTGCCCTCGGCATCATCGCTTTCGCAACGGTGCTGGCCCTGCTCTATTTCGGTCGCGATGTACTCATCCCCTTTACCGTTGCACTGATGCTCAGCCTGTTGATCGCGCCCTTGGTCCGCAGATTGAGGCGGATCGGCCTGGCTCGAGTCCCCTCAGTGCTCGTGGCAGTCCTCCTCTCGGCCTTGGTGGTTACGGCAGCAGCCGGGGTACTGGGCACTCAGGTGTTGCGCATGGCCGCGAGCCTGCCGCAATACGAGAAGACCATCCAGCAAAAGCTCCGCAATCTGGATGAAATGACGCTGGGTCGGCTCGAGGCTCTCACGAGCGAGGCCAGTCGGCTCATCGAGAGCCATCCGACGAGCGTCAAATCCACCATGCCCTCCGAGACAGGCGGCCTCTCCTCGGGTGCCGCGCCGATTCCCGTTGAGGTGCACCAACCCCGCCCCATTCCCTTGCAGATCGTTGCAAGAGTGCTGGCATCGGTCTGGGTCCCCATCGAGTTCACCGGGATTGTGCTGCTGGTATTGGTGTTCGTGCTGCTCGAACACGAAGCGCTGCGGGACCGCTTTATCCGTGTCGCCGGTGGGACCAACATACGGCTGACAACTTTTGCGCTCAACGACGCCGGCGAGCGGCTTTCGCGGTTCTTCGTATCTCAGTTTGCCGTCAATCTCGGCGTCGGAGTCGGTATCGGGCTGGGCCTCGCTCTTCTGGGGGTTCCCCAGGCGATCCTGTGGGGCGCACTCGCCACGCTCCTACGGTTCGTTCCCTACGTTGGTGTGTGGCTCGCAGCGCTCCTGGCAACCACACTGGCACTCGCCGTCGTTCCGGGATGGTCGCTCGCCATCAGCACGCTGGGGGTGTTCATCGTCGTCGAGCTCCTCGCTGCACAAGTCGTGGAGCCAAATCTCTATGGTCACACCACCGGTCTGTCACCGCTTTCGGTGGTGGTCGCAGCAATCTTCTGGAGCGCGCTCTGGGGCCCGATCGGTCTGGTGCTGTCGACCCCGTTGACCTTGTGCCTTCTCGTATTGGGCCGTCACATTCGGCCGCTGAACTTCCTGGAGCTCCTGCTGGGAGATACGCAGGCGCTGACCCTGCCCCAAAAGTTCTATCAGCGCGCCCTCTCCGGGGATGCCGACGAGATCCTCGTGGACGCGCGAGCCTTCCTCAAGCGCAATTCGTTTGCCGCATATTGCGATGTTGTCCTGATGCCGGCACTGCACCTCAGGTCTCTCGATCACGAGCTGCGTGCGATCAGCCGCGATCAGCAGCTCAAGATGCGCGACGTGCTGGTCGCAGTCGTGTCCGCTCTTAGCGGTGAACCCAAGCGCCTGCGACGCCACCGCCTCTCGGTCCTTGATGATCAGAATCCAGGACGCATCCTGCGCCGGCACCGTGAACAATTGACCGGAAGATGGCAGGGGCCGGTGGTGGTCCCGCCTGGATCGATTCTGCTGTGTCTTGGGTTGGGTTCGGCAGCCGACACGATTGCCGCTGAACTGCTGGTACGCGCGCTACGGGAACAGGGACTAGATGCACGCCATGTTGCGATGGAGGACCTCGATGCGGAATCGCGGCCGCCGGGCGCAGATCCGGCCGCCGTATCCATCGCTTACGTCGTCAGTGCCTTCCCGAGCGCGGAGCGTGAGCGTTCCGAACAGACAAACGAACGACTTCGACAGCGTCTCCCGAATGCCAGGGTCGTCTCGGTGTTTCTTCCGGGAATAACGATCGAGCCGGAACGCTCTCCGCATGTCGGCAACGACCATGCAGTGAGCTCTTTCGTCGAGGCTGTCGAGTTGTGCCTTGAGCGACAGCGGCCCGAGACAGCATGAAGAGCAATTCACATTAGCGGTGCTATGTCCTGCAAAGACAGTGGCTGCTTTCGAACAGCCTCACTGTCACTGAAGGGTCGGCTCCAGCCATTTACGCGGCGAGTATTGGCGCCAGTGCTGGACTCCTAACACCCTTGATCAATAACCACAGACCAAGCGGCACTTCGTAGAAAAACATCGGGATCATATAGGCCAGCGAGGCATTGGCCGCGAACCACGGTGAGAGAATCACTGCGAGCGAACCGCTCGCCAGCAGCAGAGAGGAAAAGATTCCCCACGCAGGCAGTACGGAAGGCACATACCGCGATCTAAGCAACAGATAGGCGAAAACGGCGGACCCACACCCTAGGAACACAAAGCCGATGTAGAAGCCGAGCCCGCGAACGCTGATGTACAACCTCGCGAGGCCTTGCAGCTGATGCGTATCGAACGCTTGAAGATAGTCAACGCTGCTTAAGAGTCGCAGAGTAATGAGCCCGTTGAGCGTGATGGCGGCGAGGATGGCTCCATCGGCAATCCTTAGGAACGCACCAAGCAATGCAACACTCTTGTCAACGAACTTGAGCAACTCGTAGAACGCCCAAGCGATCACTACATCGCTAACGAAGGTAATGACGTCGGCCACTATACCAAGGCGAAAAAGGCCTTCGGAAGCCAAAACATTGCGTGCTGTCGCGGCGGCGTCACCGTTTACAACCAAGCGGTCGACCACAAATGATTGGCTGAAAATTCCTAACGCCATCGCAAACAGGTAGATAAACCCCACGATGCGCGCGTAGAAGATCGGCGATCTGTCAGAACCATGTGTCGCCACTGTTCCTCGGTCCTATGTGGCTTCCCCGGCAGTAATGGCGCGGCTGCGGAACGGGCCGCTAACTGGCCGAGAGCATACGACGCATTGAGGAAAGCACAAATGGGCTGTCTGCGTCCACTTGCCAAGATTCTCAATGGTCGCTCTCGGTTCGACGGTAGAAGGCCCAAAATCCGCCGTTCAGGTCCATCATCTGAATTTCCACATAACCGCCGTTCGATGTTCAGATGACCAAGCAGGAGACTGACGGCAGTCTTGTCCCTGCCTTCGCTACGGTGCGACAGGCAGATCCATGTTGTGCATGACCGTGATGAGCCAGTGGCTGTCGTTCTTCGTCATCACAAGATTCAAGAGCCCTTTCCGCAGCGGGATCTCCTGGCCATCACGAGTCCTAGCGCCCGTCATTTCCCACCAAGCGTCAACGGCCGCTACTTCCGGCTTTATGAAGCGAACCCTTGCCTGGACAATTTTCTGCTGCGACTCCTTGAATGTCGTTGCGAACACGGGGGCGTGGAACTTGGTGATCTCGAGCCGCCCATGCGCACTCATTCCCCAGTGACTCGAAAATGCCAACCACTCGCGGTGATCCCTACATTCGCGAGATCAAGATCTGGCTCGTGATCTGGACGACGATTCCGCGTACGGAGTGCGTTCGACACCGAGAATGCGCCGTCCGCGCGCCGGTCCGTCCAACCGCGTCAGGCCCTCAACAACTCTGTCATTTCTTCCACAACGGGACCCGGTCGACTCCCGGACCCTCTGAAGTATGCCATGCCCGCGCTCAAGAAGAGGCTTCGCCACGCGGAATCCACGAGATGCGAGTAGCTGTCGAACACGGCCTCGGAGAACTTGTAGTCATGGGGCTCTTCGGCGGTGTATATCAAATTACGCCGAGCTGCCGCAATGAAAGCGTCGGCGTCGCCACCGTTCTGCAGATAGCCCAAACATTTTCGAGCAGCCTGCAAGCGATGACCTGCGGCTGCCTCGGCGAAGACTTCCGCGATCGCGTCGCGGCCAGTGCTATCCAGCGGGAGCGGCTGCAGAGCGTCGAGGCTGAAGTCCTGTTGGCGCTGGTTCACTTGCGTCCGGAACATCGCTATGAACGCCGCGGACTGGAGCAACGTTAGCTGCTGCGTCTGTTCGTCGCTGCAAACGCGATAGGCGTAGTGCAAGGCGTTGGTCGTGGTCTGTGCATGGAGCGGCACAATACCCGGCTGGCGCATGAGCAGTTCCGCAGCGGTACTGAATAACACCTGCCAAATCGCCTCAGGCGAGATTCCTTGCTTCAGCAGCTCGACGATGACCGTGCCAACCGCCTCCTCCGACAACTGATAGAGCGCTGCACGCAGTTCTCTCCGTGCGCCGGGGTCGTCGCGTCCATGCTTCCAGGACTGCGGGATGTCGCGTAACCGCTTTTGATTTTCCCGCCACGGTCGATCAGGTTGAAGGTTGTGAGCGGCCGGATTAGGCCCTCCTTCGCTGTTCTGCAGCGCCGCCACGGTTGAACGCAACAGGGGTGCGGCGTGAATGCCGCCAAGAAGCACGACGAGACTGTGGGCGTTACTTACGGTTATGGCTTTGTGGCCGATCGCTCGAAGGTCACGCGCGCCGTAAGGAAACAGCAGCGAGAAGATCTCGTCTGGGTGCGCGGCCTGTGCGTAGTTCGCGATCGCCGCATCGGCGGCTTCCCGATCCCAGTTGTCCAGCGCGGTGACCAAGGCACCCCGCGCCGCCTCTCGGTTGGCGAACGATGCGGTGGGCCTCGTTGGCAGGCGCCAGCCGCTAGCTGCCCTCTCCTGAGCTTGCGTTTCCTTGAAATAATCCGCTGCCCACACGATGGGGAGCCAACTGTCCGCGGACGGTAGCTGCTGCGTCGCCAAGTGGATCGATCGCAATACCATCACCGAATGATATTTGTAACCCACATCAGGGTATGGCTGGACATTGCGCACGGCCGCCAGGCACAAAGCTGTTAGCAGGTCCTCGTAACGCACACCCGCCCGGATCAAGCGCACGGCGTCGCGTGGAATGTGCTCTCGGGGTGACTCTTCCAGCCATTTGACCAGCCCCTCGACGGATCGATCCGTCCCGACGACACCGACCCGGGTGGTTAAGCCCGAAATGGTCGTCACGGCTGCCTCGATGAACGTTCTGCGGTTCATCGTGAGAACTATCGCCCTTGCCCGCCTACAGTGTCGCGGTGTTCGCGACCGGTTGTGCCCTGCCGATCTACCTGACGACGGCCGAAATCCGCCTCGAGTGCGCGGTCCACGTGACAAGACACTTGGCCAGGGTCACGTCGTTCAGATACTCATAGAAGGCGGCTTCCGCTTTCCTGAGGTGGAACTTGAGCGTGCAGCCGGGCAGCAAGATGCACGGGCCTGATTTTCCAATGCAATTGACCATCTCCCCAGTTCCCTCGAGAAGCCGCACCACATCGCCTATGAAGATCTCCTCTGGCGGCTTGGCGAGCCGGATCCCGCCGCCCACACCGCGAGTCGCCACCATGTATCCGGCACTCGCCAGAGACTGCACAACCTTAAGCAGATGATTGCGCGACAGGGAGTACTCCTTGGCGATTTCAGATGTCGTAAATACCCGTTCCGGCTCTGAGGCGAGCCGCAGAAGGGTACGCAACCCGTAGTCGGTAAATAGGCTTATTTGCACAGGACGTCCTCGTTCCTGGCCTTATTCTCACACTCGACGGCCAAGCACACTACGGGCAATTGGATTGAAAGTGGAGTTTCCGATGCCACAACTACGTATTGTTCTTAATCCGCGGAATCGTTAAACCTCTCGCAACGTCTTAAGGGGGACCAATGATCCAAGGCCTGCTGCGGCGCGGCAGCTGCTCCACGCGCATTTTGCTGGGTCTGGTTCTGGCGGTATCTTGCTGGTCACAGGCGCGCGCGGAGCCGCGCGAGTTCAATCTGACCATTGACGAGGTCACCATCAACGTGGCCCCAGGCTTCAACGCCAGTGTGTTCGCATTCAATGGGCAGGTACCAGGGCCGCTGATTCATGTCCGCGAAGGCGACGATGTCACCGTCCACGTGACCAACAACACTACCTTGCCCCACACCATTCACTGGCATGGCGTCGATCAGCTGGGCACGTGGAAGAGCGATGGCGTTCCCGACATCACCCAGAAGGCAATCCAGCCCGGCGAAGAGTTCACCTATCACTGGGTCGCCAATCGTCCCGGCAGCCTTTGGTACCACTGTCACGTGAACGTATGGGAACACGTGGCGATCCGGGGCATGTGGGGACCCCTGGTCGTGGATCCGAAGAATCCCACTGCGCTGGAGAAGAGCGTCACCAAGGACGTGATCATGATGATGAACACGTGGGAGTCGCCATATGCCGGCATGTATGGCAAGGGTGGCGCGCCGGCGGATGTGGCGGACTATTTCTCCGTCAACGCCAAGTCCTTCCCGCTCTCGCAGCCCGTGCGGGTGAAGAAGGGCGACGTGGTGCGCTTTCGCATGTACGGCGCCGGCGATGAGGTGCACGAAATGCATCTGCACGGCCACGATCAGCTGTTCAGCCACAAGGATGGCTATGCGCTGTCGAGTCCCTACTACGTCGATACGGTGCCGGTGGGTCCGGGTGAGCGCTACGACACCATCGTGAAGATGAACAACCCGGGGCTGTTCATCTTCCACGATCACGTCGATCGGCACCTGAACATGGGCGGCATGCTCGGGGGGCCCATCACGGTGATTGAATACGAGGGCGTCGCGGAGGATTCCTGGTACGCCTGGAACGGCAAGAAATTCGATCCGGATTTCTTCTACAGCGAATCGATGAAGAAAGGCTACGGGATGTTCGGCAATGTGACCTTCATCGGCAACGCGCCGAAGAGCGAGCGCCGCGGGCGGTGATGATGCGGGCGCGAGCGCTGCTGCTGAGCGGGTTGCTGGTGCTGGCCGCGAAGGCCGGCGCCACGGACGGGGCCGCGCTGCTGCAGCAGCAGTGCGCCGCCTGCCACAACCTGACCGGTCCCGCGCCGGCGAACCTGGCGCAGCTGTGGGCCCGCAAGGGGCCGGACCTCTTCTACGCGGGCAACAAGTACCGCAAGGAGTGGCTCGTGTCCTGGCTACAGTCGCCTACGCGCATCCGGCCTGCGGGCGAGTTCTACGAGGATCACATTCACCGCGGTGCGCAGAGCGATGAGGTCGACGCGTCAACGCTGCCGGCACACGCCAAGCTGTCTGCGGCCGACGCCGAGGCGGTCGCCGCCGAGCTCATGCGCCTCAAACCGATGGACCAGCTGATTGCCCAGGAGAAGATCGAGCCGGGCACGGTGTCGCGATCGATGGGCGAGATGGCCTTCGACAAGTTCCTCGGGTGCATGGCCTGCCACGAGATCGCACCGGATCGCGGCGGCCTATCGGGGCCCGAGCTGTATGACGCGGGGCGCCGGCTGCAGCCGGAGTACGTAGCCAGCTACATCCGCCGGCCGCGGGCCTGGGATCCGAAAATCTGGATGCCGAACAAGGGTGTCTCGGACGCCAACATTCAAAAAATGGTGCGCTACCTGATCGCTTTGAGCGAGGCAGACGAGCATGGCAAATAGGGTGGACGGAACCTGCATTCGCTGGTGGTCGCTCATTGGCACCGGCACGCTGGCAATGCTCGCACTGGGGGCATCGGCGGGGGCGGCCGAGAGCGCGGCGGATAACTACCGTACCTACTGTGTGCAGTGTCACGGCCTCGATGGCAACGGCAAGGGGATCAACATCCGAGACATGACCGTGCAGCCGCGCGACCACACGGATGCCAAGGCAATGTCCGGGCGATCCGACGACATGATCTTCAAAGTGATCAAAGAGGGCGGTCCGTCGATCGACAAGTCGGTGCTGATGCCGCCCTGGGGCGACACGCTGAGCGATGATGAAATCAAGGATCTGGTCGCGTACCTGCGCAAGCTGTGCAAGTGCTCGTACGGTGCACCGGCGCAGTGAGAGGGAAGAGTCTTCTTTGCCGGGCACACGCCCGAAACCACAAGAGGGGGAAGCCTATGAGAATGATATCCAAGAGAGCCCTGGCGCTCGCCACCGCCGCGGCGGCACTGACAACGACGGCGGTCATGGCGCGCACCGTCGAAGTGACCATGACGGCGCGTGAGGTCGACCACGTGGTCGACAACAAGGGATCGATGCATATGGCAGCGTGGACCTTCGACGGGACGATCCCGGGTAAGGTCGTACGGGTCGACGAGGGCGATACGATCGACTTCACGTTGATCAATCCGCCCGAGAACAAGAACTCGCATGCCATGGATTTCCACGCCGCACAGGCCGACGTGCTCGGCGAATTCGCGCAGATCAAGCCCGGTGAGACCAAGCACTTCAAATTCGAGGCGACGACACCGGGTATCTTCATGTACCACTGTGGCGCGAGCCCCATGGTCCAGCACATTGCGCGCGGCATGTACGGCGTGATCATCGTCGACCCGAAGGACAAGACGCGCTATCCGAAGGCCGATCGTGAGTATGTGCTCGTACAGCAGCAGTATTTTCCGGACGTGGAGAACTACCAGGCGATGCTTGAGAACAGCGGCTGGAAAGCCTCGCTGGTGAACGGCAAGATCCTGCACTACGACCCGGTGCACGATCCGAACGCGACCCAGGTTCTCGAGGCCAAGCCAGGCGAGCGCGTGCGCATCTTCTTCGTCAATGCGAACATCAACATGCCGGTGGCGCTGCATCCGATCGGTGGCATCTGGGATCGCGTGTACATCAACGGCAATCCGCGCAATACGCTGTACGGCATGCAGACGTACAACGTCGCCGTGGCCGAAGGTGACGCGTTTGACATCGTCTCGCCGAAGGATCGACCGACCAACAACGCCATCGTCGATCACAACATGGGCGCGGCCCTGCGCGGGGCCATCACGGTGATCATGTTCAAGCCGGACGCGGATCCGAAAAAGGGGCATGGCGAGCTGATCGTGCAGTAACGCACAAGCACAAGGGGGGCCGAGCCGCCCGCGAGATCCACCGGAGGGCCGGGGATCTCGCGGTTGCGGCGGAGGCTAGCCGGGATGGGGATATGAACGTCATCAATGGGAGTCGCAGGGAGCGCATCGCCACGCTGGCCATGCTCGCGTTCGTGGTGGCTGGGGCGTCGGTCGGCCTGGCTCTGCGTTCGGGCACGCAGCGGGCGATCGCCGGTCCGAGTGCCGAGGAGCAGGCCGCCATCAAGGCCGGCTACATCTGTCCCATGCATCCGCAGATCGTCTCGGACCATCCCGGCCGGTGCCCGATCTGTGGCATGGATCTCGTCAAGGAGGATAAGCCCGGGAGGCCGCATGTGCATGTGCATGGCGTCGACAGCGAGGCGCTGGCGCAGCTCGGGGTGCAGGTAGTCGAGGTGCAGCGCAAACCGGTGCAGCCGGTCGTGCGTACCTACGGCACCGTGCAGCCCGACGGGCAGGAGCTCTTCGAGGTGACCACCAAGTTCGATGGCTGGCTGCGCCGGTTGTTCGTGCACTCGGTAGGCGAGTATGTGCACAAGGGACAGACGCTCTATGAGATCTATTC
>Ga0187772_10000811_pt1 | contig 14240 bp, 14 predicted proteins | sample 0116_SJ02_MP15_2_FD_133137 | JGI IMG/M metagenome (GOLD analysis project Ga0187772, IMG submission 133137) | Tropical peat soil microbial communities from peatlands in Department of Meta, Colombia - 0116_SJ02_MP15_20_MG | ecosystem: Environmental > Terrestrial > Soil > Wetlands > Peat | place... | reverse complement strand
GGCCTGACACGCTGGGAGCAGTTGAGCTATCCCCTCGCCGGCACTGACGTGGACGCCACTCGCCAAAAAGGAAACTGAATAGCCTTGCCGCGCTGGAACTAAAACGCAGGTAGAACAGAAACGCGAGCGGGTATTTTTCGATCATCGGGCGCCCGCCCGTCATTTTGGCAAACCGCAGCGTGTCTTCGGAGTCGGTGGGAATCCCAGAGGGCCAGTCCTGCAAACTTTTGCACGCCACGATCAGTTGAAAGGGCGAGACCTCGATCGGGTCCACCTTTGCGCCCACCCAATTGCGGGACCGCCAAATCGCTGGTGCGGGTCGTGGGCCGAGCGGTTACTGGGTCGCTGACTTTTCGCCCAGACGGCGCATGCGTTCCTGGAGCTTCTTGCGAAGCGGTGCGGGTGCGTTGGGATTGAACGCGACAAGATACCAAAGCGGCTGCGAGCGATCGCGGCTTAGCCGGGAAAGCGTCGCGGCGTCGCTGTTGGGATGGCGCGCGATGTTCTCGCGGATCGCGGAATAAGGATGGTGCGACAAGCGCCCGAGAGTTTTCGCCGCAACCTTCGGATGTTCGCTGATGAGGCGCAGCAGGTAGTAATCCTCCTTCGGAGCCTGCCGAGAGAGCTGGTCCAAGGCATCGGGTTTCACTTCGGCGCTCAGAACCGTACCCACTTTTTCGTCCCATCCGGGATTGATGCGATTGAGTTCCTGCGTGCGCGCGTGAATCAATTGTTCGATCACGCGGCGCTCCTGATCCAAGCGAGCCGCAGGCAAAGCGCTGCGCTCGACCGAGTCGAGCACGCGCAGAAGATGCTGCCGTTCTCCAAACACAATCTGAGATGTACGCAAAGCCTTCCCCTTGCTGGAATTTCGAACCAAGTCGGAACGTCTCATGTGTCGCTCACCCCGCCGATTGCGAGAACTGTAAGACTATTATGACATTCCACCGTGAAAATGCAGCCCGACGACGCACAGGAAGCGAGGCAAAGCCGCCATCGTGCACGCGGCAAGATGCGAAACTTTGGATATGACGGAAAGATACTCCATTTGCGTGCGAACCGCATCCCCCGGCGCTGCCTGAACGAAACAAGCAAAGCTATGGACGACCGCGGTGATTATCCAGCGGCGCTACGACGGAGTCAAAGCAAGGACGAACGCCGTGTTCCTTGGCCCGCAATAGATGGTTCTAGAACCACCGAATCGCGAGCGGGCGAATGATAGGCGGCGATTCGCCGATGCGCACCACGAGAGGCTGACCTTGCGTCAGCGCAAGAACGGGTTGTGTTCGCGTTCCGAGCCGATCGTGGACGAGTCGCCATGACCCGGAAAAAAGACGACATCGTCGGGAAGAACGAGCAGTTTTTCGTGAATCGAGCGAATGATTTGCGGGTAGGAACCGCCGGGAAGATCCGTGCGTCCGATGCTGCCTTGAAACAACGTATCGCCCGCAATCAAGATCGGTGCGACGGGATGTAGCTTATGGCCAGGCGCTGCGGACTCCTCGACAACCAGACAAATGCTGCCGGGTGTGTGACCGGGCGTGTGCAAGACGCGAGCCGCGAAGTCGCCCCAGTGAAGCATGTCACCTTCCTTCATGAAGTCGCGAATCTGAACCGTTTCCGGAGTCGGGACACCGAGCCACTCAGCCTGCATATCGAGACTGCGATACAGGCCGAGGTCGGCGTCGTGAATCAAGACGGGCGCGCCGGTGGCGCGATGAAGCGCTGCCAAGCCTCCGACGTGATCGATGTGGGTGTGCGTGCAGACGATTGCGCGGACCTTCAGCTTGTCGCGGTGAAGGATGCCGAGAATTCGGTCCACGTCTTCTCCGGGATCGACGACGATGGCTTCGCCCGTCTCACGGTCGCCCAGTATCGAGCAATTGCATTGCAAGAGGCCAACGGGAATGATTTCGTGAATCAGTTTCTCGGGCATCGACAATCAGTATAACAGCGAGCGCTTGAACTGGAGCGCGCCGGAACGCGCGCCCGCGTGCGGCTACGAAGGAAGTGGCTGCTGGTCTGTCGGGAGGCCCGCGGCAACGAGTGATTCGACACGTGCGATCAATTCATTTCTTTGCTCCAGGGTGTAGCCGGAAGCATCGACCGCCGGGCCGAAACGCACCATCACATCGCCGGGATGCGCAATGCTCTCACCTTTCGGCATTAGCCGGTGCGCTCCGACGATCGACACAGGCACGATCGGAACTCCCGCCCCAATTGCGAGCGTAAAGGCACCGCGCTTGAACCGCCGCAAACGGCCATCGGTACTGCGAGTTCCTTCCGGAAAAATCATGTATGACACCCCGTTTCTCATGTACTGCTCGGCCAGCGGAACCGCGGCCGTTGTCGACTCCTTGTCGGCGCGATCCACCGCGACGAACTGCGCAACGCGCATGGCGGTGCCGAAAATCGGAATGCGAAACAGCTCTTGCTTCGCGAGGATGCCGACGCGCTGGGGAATGGCCGGGACCAGAGCAAGCGGGTCGAGCGTGGAAGCGTGGTTTGCAACGAAAACGCACGCGCGGTGCGGGACGTTTTCGAGCCCCTGGACGTGCACTCGAACGCCGAGACACCGATTCGCGAACCGCACGATTTTCATTGCCAGGTGGTACATCAGGTCCGGCTTGCCGGTGATAACGCTCCAGAGAACGAACCAGGGGAGAAAGAGCAGGATGGCGAGTGCGAGCAGGAGCCCTGCGCAAACTGTGCGGATTATGGCCACGACGGCAGGAGGAGCATATCAGTCGGTGGACCCGTGGAGAATGCCATCGAGGATCTGGCGCTGACGGTCCGTTGGGTGCGCAACTTCACTGATCGAAGTGCGGCCTGAAGCGTTTTGAAACTCAAGCCCAGCGATCGAGAGGAATTTGTCGTAAGGAATCTCTTCGGTGCCGGACACGTAGCGGCTGAAAAAATCGGCAAAGCTCTTCCCGGAAACCTCCTCGACAACCGCGCGAATGCCGCTGCTATCGTCGTAAAACTTGCCCTGTTGCGCGTATTCTGCGTTCATGCGGCGCATGACATCGTCGAGAGATTTCCGATTGTCCGTCGCGTCGCGGATTGCAAGATCGAGCAGAACGCCGAGGACCTGGCCCTTATTGTAGTAGGAGATGCTGTGGACCGGCGTGTTGTAGGCGTCATATTTCTCGAACCACGCATCGAGACTCGATTCCTCGACGCTTTGCCACGCACGCGAGGGACGCGATTGCAGATCGGCGATTTGCTCGGATAGGTCCGAGTAGAACTGCGCCTTCGACCACAAACCCGTGCGCTCAAGCGCGAAAGATGCGTATGCGCTCGTGACGCCTTCGGCGAACCAGAGGGCGCGGGTGTACTGCTCTTTCGTGTAGTCGACCGGCTCGAGCGACCGCGGGCGGATCCGCTTCACATTCCAAACGTGAAAGAACTCATGCGCTGCAACCTCTACCGCGCCTTCAGTCGAAGTCGCAGAGATCGCAGTGGAGTTTCGATGTTCCATGCCCCCGCCTTCCACGTCGCCATCTGGACCGATATGAAAGAAGAATGTGTATTCTTTGGACGGAGGATCGAATGGCGCGCCGCCCATCAAATTCAGTTCGTACCGCGTGATGCGATGCAGCGCGTCCTCGAGAACTGTCTTGTTCCAAGCGTGTGAATCCACCACCACCCGGAACTGCCCGCCGGACTCCGCGAATTCGAAGTCTTCAAACTTGCCGGCCTCCACAGGCGCATCGACAAGGCTGTCGTAACTTGAAGCGACGTACGAATTGGCGACGTGGCCGGCGGCGAGCTCGGCCGCCGTTCGCCACCCCGAGGGAAGGTCATCGAATCGGACGGAGACGTCCTCGCCGCGACGGTCCGGCACATACATGAGGACTTCTGCCAGGTTCATGAACGCGTGATGAGAGTCGAGCTGGGAATTAAACGGGCCGACGGCGTCCCAATCGATCGCGTACTGAATTTCGAAGCTGTTGTGATCACCGGATTGACAGGTACCGTCGAGGGAAAAACGCCAACTTTGCTTATCGAGCTGGCGTTTCACCAAAGGCACGGCGATCAGCGCAGGACACAGGCCTCGAAGCGACTCGATTCGGTACGCAAAGTCGCGCACGCGATAAAGTGCATTCCATGCCGGCATGGCGGTGACGACTTCCCTGCCCTCGATGGGGATTGTTATCGTGACGTGAAAAAGGTGCTGAGCCGGATCTTGTAGAGAGATGCGATATTCGATCGTTGCGGCGGCTCGGCCCGGCAAGAGCAGAGCGGCGTACAACGAAAGCAAAACAGTCGCACTGCGGAGCCCCAGGTTGAGACGTCTCATGCGCGAGCACCAGCCCGCGCACCGAGCCTCTCGAGGACTTTCGATATAAGCCCGTCGAAGCTACCGTTGGACATGATCAGAACGAGATCGCCCGGTCCTGCGTGATCCGCCAAATGCTCGGCGATATCGGTGGACGACGCGAACGCCTTCGCGAAGCGTCCGCGCGACCGGATCGATTCGGCAACCGCCTCCGGTGACAGACGTTCGCCCTCTTCCAACAATTGCGCGCGATTGACCGGACCGAAGAGCACGGCATCGGCCAGGGACAGCGCATCGGGTAGGGCGTCCTGAAAAATCTTGCGACGCATCGTGTTCGACCGTGGCTCGACGGCCGCCCAAATCTTACGGCCCGGCCATCGGGTGCGAGCGGCTTCGAGCGTCAGACGAATGGCCGTCGGATGGTGCGCGAAGTCTTCGACGATGAGGACGCCGCCCGCCTCGCCCTTAATCTCCATCCGCCGGCGAACGCTTTGAAACGCCGCCAGGGCGCGCGTGATCGCATCGCACTCGACGCCCCGGCCATAGGCCAATGCGATGGCCGCAAGCGCATCGAGAACGTTGTGACGGCCGGCGACGGGAATGCGAATGCGGGCGACCTCCTTGCCGCGGTAAACCACGCGGAATTCGGTTGCGGAGTCGTGCCAGACGACATCGCCCGCGCACCAGTCGCAATCGGGGGCAAGGCCGAACGTCTCGACTGGACAAAACGCCTTCGCGACAACTTCCCGCAATTCCTGGCTTTCACCCCAGATCAAGATGTGCCCGCGTCGCGGAACAAGATTCACGAGGCGACGAAACTGCAGCGCGATCGAAGCGAGGTCGGGATAGATGTCGGCGTGGTCGAACTCGAGCGAAGTGAGAATGAGTTGATCCGGATGATAGTGAAGAAACTTGGGAGCCTTATCGAAAAATGCCGTGTCGTATTCGTCGCCTTCGATGATGAACTCTTGCCCACCGCCGAGTCCGTAGCTTCGGTCGCCAAAATTGGGCGCGACTCCGCCGATCAGGAAATCGGGGCGACGGCCGGCGGTCTGAAAAATCCAGGCGAGCATCGCGGTGGTGGTCGTCTTGCCGTGCGTGCCCGCGACAACGATGGAGGTCTTTCCCGGCAGAAAATGGCTTTCCAAAAGCTGCGGCATCGAGCAGTACGGAATTTTTTCGTCGAGAATGTATTCGAGCTCGGCATTGCCGCGTGAAATTGCATTACCGATGACGGCCAGATCGGGAGCGGGTTGCAAATTCTCTGGCCGGTAACCTTCGTTCCAGCGGATGCTGAGCAAATCGAGCTGCGTCGAAGCGGGCGGGTAGACATTCACGTCTGAACCCGTGACGTGGAATCCGCGCTCCTTCAGCATGCCCGCGACCGGAGACATCGCCGAGCCTGCAATGCCGAGCAGGTGTACATGGCTAACGACCGATCTGTCCCAACGCAACGTCATTTCAACCTTTCCCAATCATGCACAGATGCCGACCCGCATCTCAAGAAAACTCGGCGCTGCTCGGAATGACAAGAAATTTGCAAATCAGGCCACACACGCGGGCTCTAGGATTTCGAGCTTCGTCGGCGTGCTGCCGGCGCCCGCAACAGTCATCCGGGCGCGAATGCCAAGCGGCAGTGTCAGCATCGCTCGCTCCGTGTGCCCGATCGGCGCGCCCCAGACGATCGGCACTTCGAGCGGTGCGAGGATTCGAGTTGCCACATCGCGCACCGTCTCACCGTCGGCCGGCCCATGGCACTCGGGGAAATCGCCGAGAATGATTCCCGAGATTCGCTTCAGCTTACCGGCCTGCTTCAGATGCATCAGCGCACGATCCACTTGATACGGTTTCATGCCCCGATCTTCGAGAACCAGAAGCGCGCCCGTCGTATCGATCTCCCAAGGCGTCCCCAGAGTAGACTCGACAAGTGTCAAACATCCTCCGAGAAGAACGCCTTCGGCCGTCCCTGAAACGAGCGATTCTCCCTGCAGATCCAGATCCCAGCCACGGGTTGTCGTGGTCAACGCGTTGAGCAGGCTCACGCGGTCATAGCCGTGCTGCGCTCCCGCCCCCCGACTGAAATTCGTCGCGACCATCGGGCCGTACAAGGTCGCCCAGCCGAACTTCTGCGACAAGAAAATCTGCAACGAGGAAATATCACTCGCGCCCAGCACGATCTTCGGAGTGGCTGGCGCGGACGAAAGGCAGTCGAGCAGATAGTTCGAGCCGTAACCGCCTCGCGCGCAGAAAATTGCGCGAATCAACGGATCGCGGAAGGCCTGCCGCAAGGCCGCAAAACGGTCCGGTGCCGGACCTGCGAAAAAACTGTCGCGCGCAAGCACACTCCCAAGATCGACCTGTGGATCGAAGCCGAGCGCCGAGACTTCTTCGCAGCCCTTGCGTAGTAGATCCTCTTGCACCGGGCTCGCGAGAGAAAGCACGCGGATTTTATCGCCGGGACGCAGTGCGGATGGCTTGAGAGCTTGCGGCATGTGACGGTATCGAGAATAAGAAAATTCTCCGAACGAGTCCACACACAGCAATCACGGGGCGCGTTAACAGTTACGACCCGAATCAAAGGGTGGGCGTCCCGCGAAACCTACTTAACCTTGAATGTGACGGTTTTGGAGGTACCGCCGCCGGGAGCAGGCGTCGTAACGTCGATAGTAGCGGATGTGCCGCTCGTCGTCAGGTCTGCCGCGGGAATCAGCACCCACAACTGCCCCGAACTGACAAACGAGGTCGCCAGTGGTTCGCCATCCCATTCGGCGACCGAGCTCTGCGCAAAGCCGCCACCCGACAGCAGGACCTCCAGATCGGACGATCCGGCCGACGCGCTCGAAGGTGATAGGGATGAAAGCGACGGAGTCGGATTGTTCGGTCCCGTAATCGGGAAGTTCGTGGAGGGAGACCCGACTACAAACCCCGGGGTATAGACGGCGACGCTTCCCGATCCTGCGTTGGCGATATCGCTCGACATAATCGCGGCAGTGAGCTGGTTCGAATTTACAAACGTCGTTGTCCGCACCGAACCATTCCAAGTGACGGCATCATTCGCCACGAAGTTGTTCCCGTTTACAGTCAAGGTAAAGTCGGTCCCGCCTGCCTTAGCGCTCGCCGGCGAGAAGGGTGACATCATCGAGAGTGTGGGCGCGCCGACCTGCACGGGCTCGATCGTGAATACGCTTGTCCCAGACATGCCGCCACCCGGCCCCGGATTTTCGACCATCACGTTCACGGTGTTGGCTGTGGCGACGTCCGAAGCGAAGATTTGAACTTCTAGCTGCCCCGTTATCTGATTGAGGGTGGTCGAGCGCGGAAAACCGTTCCAGTAGACAAATGACACGCCTGTTGAATTCTCAATGAATCCACTACCGGCGACGAACAAAGTGAAATCCTGACTTCCGGCCGTGATATTCGACGGAAACAAATTGGAGATCACAGGCGTGGCGTTGAACGGAGGCTGGCCGTTGCCACCACAACTGCCGAGCAGGAATATTCCGCCAACCGACACGAGCGCAGCCCAGCGCGACCAGTTCAAACCTTGCCTCCCCAAAAGTGTTTGCGGGATCCCGAAGCCGCTCGCTACCGACGGCCGGGAAAACGGACCAAGGGAAATGTCAAACGGCCTGAAAATCCCTTTGCCAAACCGCAACGATTGATAGCATCTCCGTGCGCGGCACGTCAACTCGGATTCGATTCGCGGTGGAAGGGTTGGCTCACAAACGCCGCTTATGAATCCTTATCGCGGTTCAAACTCTGCCAAACGACTGGCGACTAGAGCTTGAACGTGGTGATGCGGGCAAACTGGCGCGCGCGCGCCGCGATCTCTTTGCGTGTGACTTTGGCCAGGCGTTCGACTCCAAACCGTTCCACCGTGAAACTGGCCAGCACCGATCCGTAAACCATCGCCGAGCGCAGCGTCCCTTCGTTGACGCGGCCCTTGCTTGCCAGATAGCCCATGAAGCCGCCGGCAAACGTATCGCCCGCCCCTGTTGGGTCGTGTACTTGCTCCAGCGGGAACGCAGGCACCGCAAAGACGAAGCTGTCGTGAACCATGATCGCGCCGTGCTCGCCGCGCTTGATGATCAAAGTCTTCGGCCCCATCTTGAATACCTGCTTGGCAGCGCGAAACAGATTGTGCTCGCCGGTGAGCTGGCGGGTTTCGTCATCGTTGATCGTCAGAATGTGCACGTGCTTGAGTGTTTCCCGCAGCTCCGCCGGCGTCCCTCCGATCCAGTAATTCATGGTGTCGAGACCCACAGCTTTGGGCTTCCGATTGACCTGCTTCAAAACAGAACGCTGTAGCGTGGGATCGATGTTGCCGAGAAAAATGTACTGAGAGTCGAGATAGCTTTGCGGCAGCGTGGGCCGGAAGGAGGCGAAGACGTTCAATTCGGTGGCCAGCGTGGTGCGCTCGTTCATGTTCTGGCTGTAGCGGCCCGACCAGAAAAATGACTTGCCCGGCACGCGCTCGAGCCCGGCGAGATCGATTTTGCGTCCGCGAAATATCGCTTCATCCTGAGCTGTAAAATCATCACCAACGATGCCCACGAGGCGCACGGGCGTGAAGTGGCTGGCCGCAAGCGCGAAGTACGTTGCCGCGCCGCCAAGCGTGCGATCGACTTTTCCGTGAGGCGTTTCGATGGCGTCGAATGCGACCGAGCCGACTACCAGAAGTGACATGAGCGTTCCGTGTTTGACGAAGCGGCACAGGAATGCCGCACCGAATTTGATTGCGATGGCGACTCGAAATTAATTGCGGGAGGGAGCGACAGCGGCATCATCAGATGTACTTGCCGATGATCGGCGCGAGACGCTTCTTGGCAGCCGCCGGGATTTTCTTGCGATCGGTCAGGATTGCGTGCGCCACAGCCGAGCCACACTTGCAGTTGCGTTCATCGCCCAGAGTCCGAACGACTTCGCGGATGGCGCGCTGCACGTTTTCGGCGTTCTTGTTGAGATAGCCGATGATCATGTCGACGGTCACCGAGTCGTGTTCGGGGTGCCAGCAGTCGTAATCGGTGATCATGGCGAACGTAGCGTAGCAAAGTTCCGCTTCACGCGCGAGTTTGGCTTCGGTGAGGTTCGTCATGCCGATGACATCGAAGCGTAGCTGCCGGTAGGTGTGCGACTCGGCCACGGTCGAGAACGCAGGGCCTTCCATGCACACGTAGGTCCCACCATTGTGGGCTTTCACGCCGATCCGCTCACAGGCCTCTGCCAGCGACTTTGAGAGCCTCCGGCAGGTCGGCTTGTCGAATGCGATGTGCGCGACCACACCTCCGCCGAAAAAAGTGGCGTTGCGCATCCGGGTGCGATCGAAAAACTGATCGGGAATCAGGAAATCCATCGGCGGCAAGTCTTCGCGAAGCGATCCCACGGCGCTCACCGAAATGATCTGTTCGACCCCGAGCATTTTCATCGCGCAGATGTTGGCGCGGTAGTTGATCTCGCTCGGAGAAAACAGGTGGCCGCGTCCGTGCCGGGCCAGAAATGCGACGCGGCGGCCTTCGAGCGTTCCAATTACAAGCGCGTCGGATGGATCGCCAAACGGAGTTTTCACGCGAACTTCGCGCGTATCGGTGAGACCAGACATCTGATAAAGGCCGCTGCCGCCGATAATGCCGATCTTCACCGCTTCTTTCTTCGCACTCGTTTTCGATTTCTTGACCGGCATTAATGCTCCTGAATTGGGTTCTGCGCACCCGGAAGGCTGTGGCGCGCGCTCCTAATCGATTTGAACGGGTTCCGGCTCCCATTGGCCGTCGCGGCTGCGGAGGTACGCCGCGGGCACCCGCGCGTCATGCGCAAACAGAGCAATCCAGCCTTCGCGGACCGCCTCGGGGATCAAACGCTTCCTGTTTTCAAGCGTCATCATGGGGAAGAGATCGTACCCCATAATCCACGGAAGCGGGAGATGCGCCGTCGTCGGGACCAGATCGGCAAAAAAGAACGCGGTTTTGCCGCCGCCCGTAAGCTTCACGCACTGCATGTGTGCGGTGTGGCCGGGAACGCGAATGAGCTCAAGGCCCGGTGTGACCACGTGCTCCCCCTCAACGATCGACAGCCTCCCTTCGGCTCCGATTGGCGCAAAATTCTCCTGAAAATAGCTCGCGCGGTCGCGCTCGTTGGCGTGCATCGCGTGGTCGAGTTCGCCCTCCTGTACGATGTAGCGCGCGTTGGGAAACGCCGGGACAACCTGATCGCCCTCGATGCGGGTGTTACCGCCGCAATGATCGAAGTGGAGGTGCGTATTGATGACGATGTCGATGTCCTCGGGTCGCAGATCCAAAGAACGCAAGCCATCGATCAGAAGCGGGCCATCGAGCCCATATATGTCCCGCAGCTTCGGGGACATTTTGTCGCCAGCACCCGTTTCAACGAGGATACGTTTGCCGCCGGCGCGAATCACGAGGCAGTTCATCGAGAGGGTGATGCGGTTGCGCGCGTCGGCTGGCATCTTCTTTTCCCACATGGTCTTGGGAATCACGCCAAACATGGCGCCGCCATCGAACAACACGCGACCGGCGGAAACCACATGGAGTTCAATCTCACCAAGCTTCACGCGCGGCTCCTCGAAAGAATTTCGTTCACGGCGGCATAGGGGTCTTTCTTGCGCGAGGCGACTTGCGCTGCGATCGCATCGAAATCACCCTCGCTCATGCCATTGCCCAGCGCGCGCTCGACGAGGCGCCTTTCAAGAAGACGCAGCAACCAATCCTTCCAGTAGGCGAGTTCGCGCTTTGGGCGATCCTCGGCTTGAGCGAGTTTTTCGCGAAAGAGCTCGATTTGGCGCGCGAGTTCCGTTACGCCCTGATTCTCCGTGGCGACAGTCTGGACGATCGGTGGCCTCCAGCCGTCGCGCTCCGGAACGAGCTGCAGAATGGCGCGAAGTTGTTCTTCAAATCTCCCGGCGCCTTCGCGGTCCGATTTGTTGAGGACGAAGATGTCGGCGATTTCCATCAATCCGGCCTTGAGATTCTGCACATCGTCACCCATGCCCGGCACTAGGACGACCAGCGTGCAGTCCGCCAGGCGCACGATTTCGATTTCGCCCTGCCCGACCCCGACGGTCTCGATGAGGATCACGTCCTTCCCCGCGGCGTCGAGGAGAAGCGTTGCGTCGCCAGTCGCCTGCGCGAGCCCGCCGAGATAGCCACGCGTCGCCATCGAGCGGATGAAGATCCCTTCATCGGCTGCGTGCCCCTGCATGCGGATGCGGTCGCCGAGAATCGCGCCGCCCGTAAACGGGCTCGACGGATCAACGGCAATGATGCCGACGCTCTTTTTTTGCGAGCGATAATGCGCCGCAAGCTTATCGACCAGGGTGCTCTTGCCTGTTCCGGGCGCGCCCGTCACTCCGATGCGCAGGGCGCGGCCCGTGTACGGAAAAAGCTCCTTCAGGAGTGACTCGGCTTCGCCCGCACGGTTCTCGATCGCCGAAACGGCGCGAGAGATCGCGCGAACGTCTCCCGCGCGAATTTGCGCAGCCCAGTTTTCGAGCGCAGTTGTCATGAGCGAGGCTGGCGATCCCGTGCAGCTATGCGGAACGTCCGGGCTTCAGGCCATTGCTGGGCTTGCCGCCTGAGTATTCGTCGTAAGCCTTGATGATGCGCTGGACCAGGCTGTGGCGGACCACGTCACGCTCATCGAAATAGATGAGTGAGATCCCTTCGATCTTGCCGACGACCTCGATTGCCTCCACGAGACCCGAGCGCCGCGCGTCGGGGAGGTCGATTTGCGTGACGTCGCCGGTGATCACAGCCTTGGAATTGAAACCGAGGCGCGTTAGAAACATTTTCATCTGCTCGCTCGTGGTGTTCTGCGCCTCGTCGAGAATCACAAAGGAATCGTTAAGCGTGCGGCCGCGCATGAAGGCGAGCGGCGCGACTTCGATGATGTCCTTTTCCAGAAAGCGCTCGAGTTTGTCCGCTTCGAGGAGGTCGTGCAGCGCGTCGTAGAGCGGACGCATATACGGATCGACCTTTTCTTGCAGCGTACCGGGCAAGAAACCGAGCCGCTCGCCGGCTTCCACTGCGGGACGGGCCAAGATGATTCGATTGACCTGCTTGGCAAGCAGAGCTGATACAGCCATGGCAACAGCGAGATACGTCTTTCCCGTGCCGCCTGGGCCGATAGCGAACACCATGTCGTACGTTTCGAGCGCCTCGATGTAGCGTTTCTGATTGGCGCTCTTCGGCGCGATGCTCTTTCGCCCAAGCGGTCGCGTCCGGGAAGGCGAGAACGCCCCGTGCAGCGTGGACTCGGGTTCCTCGGCTGCGACGCGGAGCAGCGCTTTCACTTCCCGGCTGTCCGGAATGCGGCCTTCGCGGACGCGGTCGTTATAAGCGCCGAAGATACGCGCCGCCCGCGCGACCTGGGCAGGCTCGCCTTCGATCTCGATGTCGTTGTTTTGCAGGTGCGTCCGGATGCTCAAAGCGGATTCTAGGAATTTCAGGTTCTCATCAAGGGGGCCGAAGAGCTCGCTAATCCCTCCGGCGATTCGCACGGTTTGTTTCATCAAGTTCGGTGGACGCAAAACAGCGTAGCGCGCCCGGCGCGCCCGGTCAAGTTGAGCACTCGTGCCCGCTTAGTGAGTTACCGGAGCCGGAAACTGCACTTTCGGCACTTCGCGGGCTGCTTCGGGCGCAGCAAAGTAAGCGTCGTTGCGCTTGAAACCAGCCCAGCCGGCGAAAATGCTGTTGGGGAAGAGGCCGACGTACGTGTTGTAGTCTTGAATCGCGTCGTCGTACCGCTTGCGCTCGACGGCGATGCGATTCTCGGTGCCGGCAAGCTCGTCCTGCAGTCGCAGGAAGTTTTCGTTCGACTTGAGCTGCGGATAGTTCTCGGCAAGGGCCAGCACCTTCACTTCCATGCCGTAGAGCTGATTGCTCGCGGCGATCTTGTCGCTCGGTGTTTGTGCATTCAAATACTGCGTGCGCGCCTTCGCGACGTCGTCGAACACAGTCTGCTCCTGCGCCGCAAAACCCTTCACCGTCTCGACGAGATTCGGAATCAGATCCGCCCGCCGCTGGAGCACTACGTCGACCTGCGCCCAATCGGATTTAACCGTCTCATTCTTCGTCACCAATTGATTCCGGGTTGAGACGTACATCCCGCCCACCGCGAGGGCGATCAACACCAGAACCACGACAACCGCGAGAAATCCTTTCATCAGTGTCCTCCGGCCAGAAATCTGGCGCGAATCTGCTAAATCCTATCGAGACGCCGGTCTACTTCGCTCGTGGCTACTTCTACAAATTCCAAATACGAATGCAGGGTGGCTTCGATATCAATCTGTTTTTCCTTGCGCTTCCCTTCCCGGAATTCCAGCAGAGCGTGAAAAGCTGAAGGATCGGCGCCCGTAAGCGCAGCGAGACCGTCTACTGCCGCGCGCTTGCCGTGCGGCATCGGCTGTCCTAGGGCGATCAGCGCGTGCTTGAACAAAGCGCAGAACACAGGCAGCGACGCGACCATGATGCCAAAGTGCGTTTTCTTCTTCTGCGGCGCCGCCAGAATCGCCTGCCGCAAACGCAGCCAATCGACGCGAAGATCGTGCTCGACCTGCGCGCGATGCAACTCCATGGGTATTTCCAGACCCTCCAGGAAGTCGTCGCCGTAGAGCATGCGGTGGTGCCGCTTCATGTCCATCATTTCGATGGCGAAGACATCCGCCGAGCGGGTCAGCTCCTCCAGCGTGAAGACGAGCGGCGCGGAATTTCCGTGGCGCATCCACCATTCGGCAACAGGATGCAGCTGTTCAAGCTCTGCCTGGCCGGCTTGCTTCACAACGCAGAGCACGTTGAGATCGGAGTGCTTTTCCTGGAACTCGCCCGTCACGGCAGAGCCATATAGCACCACGGCCGCTAGATTCTCTCCCGCCGCTGATTTCAGCCGATCAACGAGTCCCGTCAACTTGGTTTCCATCGGCCTTCCTGTCTCGCGTTACCAACCG
>Ga0187772_10000810_pt1 | contig 14254 bp, 12 predicted proteins | sample 0116_SJ02_MP15_2_FD_133137 | JGI IMG/M metagenome (GOLD analysis project Ga0187772, IMG submission 133137) | Tropical peat soil microbial communities from peatlands in Department of Meta, Colombia - 0116_SJ02_MP15_20_MG | ecosystem: Environmental > Terrestrial > Soil > Wetlands > Peat | place... | reverse complement strand
TTTGCTAAGGAACTGGGCGAGATGGGAGCGCGAACGATACTGGCATAGAAACAGAGAATGGCGAGAAGGGTGGCGAGGTTAGCGAGGGGGTTAAGGAGCAAACAAGAGTGTCATTGGAAGGCAGAAGAGACTGATCGGCTGTGGGACTGACAGGGTGACACTTTAGGCTTTCCGCTAAAGGATTTCAGAGACAGCAAACATACACAGGAACTGGAATCTGAATGAAGGTATCTATGAGAAAGATTTTCCAAATAAAATCGTTTCGGTTCATTATTTTTATCCTTTTGTTTGCTTTCTGTACCTATCCCCCTTTTCTGCTAATAAAAGAGGCCGGAATGACTGCCGAACGAAAGTGGGAGTATATTTTCACAGCATTTTCAGGAAAATGAGGAATAACTTGATTGGTAGAAGAGATTTCATGGCGTCAATTTTCGCCTCGCTGGAAAGGCTATTCATTAAATGGGAGCATGAGGAGAAGAAATGGCAATATATCAGAAATTCATCGGAATCCTCGCTTTCATAATTATGGGAGGATTACTTACCGGAAGGGTTTACCCTGCCGATATAAAGATTGGATGGGTTGATATGCAGAAGGCCGTGAATGAATGTAATGCAGGGAAAGAAGCCAAAAGGACGCTCAGCAACGAGGTGGAAAAAGTTCAGCGCCTCATTGCTGAGAAGCAGAAAGAGCTTCAAGAGATGAAAGAATCACTGGAGAAGCAGGGTCTGATGTTGACCCCTGAAGCCAGGGCATCAAGAGAAAAAGAGTTCCAGACTAAGCTTCGAGATTCCCAGAGGTGGGGTGAGGATGTTCAGAATGAGTTCAATCAGAAGCGGATTGAGATGGAAAGGAACATCTCAGGTGGCCTTGTAAAGGTAGTTCAAGAGATTGGGGCAAAGGAGGGCTACACTGTTATTCTGGAGAAAAACGAAAACATTGTGCTTTTTACTTCCAAGTCTATTGATCTTACAGATCTGGTGATTAAAGCTTATGATATGCAGAAGAAATAGCACGGATAAAAGAACTTAACGACGATTTATAAAAGGTCTATCGAAGCTGGTAAAAAGCGAAGGGGAAGAAAGAGCTGTTAATCATGAGGCATGATAATTCTGGCAAATTTCTTCTGAGGAAGGTACAGGACAACTCATAATCAACATTATAGAGAAAAGGATTTATGCGGAAGGGGCCATTGGTAAATATTTAGAAAAATACAAAGAGAAAGAAAGGAGATGAGGTAAGATGGGAGGAAAGAGGATTATTTGTCTATTGGTATCTGTTGTTCTTATTTTCTTTTTTTCTTCGTGCCACCCTCGTCATGTTTCAGATATTAAACCTAACATGACGAAAGAAGAAGTGGCCTCCTTGTGGGGGAGAACACCCCTGGTTACATATAGGACGGTTAATGGGAAAGCTGTTGAAACTTGGGAATATCATTTTTCAAACACCGATTCGATCTGTTGGGTTACTTTTTCTGAAGATCGAGTAGCGGCGGGCACAGAGAGAACGATCACCGACAGAACGTGCTGGAGCATTTTATGCTTGGTGGGGCAAGAACACAGAGACCTTTTTGTCATATTCCAAGGAGGGATACTTACCAAAGAAGAGTTTTGGGAAACGGCAAGATTGGTGGATGGGGAAGAGAAAGAGGAAAAGAGAGGAAGATCGTAAAATTACCCTTTCCTCCTCACATTAAAATTTATGTGGTAGAACAAATTACACCAAGTAATGAACTGAGCTTAAAGCGAATTTCTCTCAGTAGTCATTGAGTTATCAGTGACAATTTCAAGTTTTGAATTTGGCCGGAATTTGTTTTATGATAGAGCGCGAAAAATAAGAAGGTGAAAAAATGAAAAAACTGGCGGTTATCTTTATAGCGGTTGTACTGGCCTTAGGCGTATCTATCCTTACCTACGCACAAAACCCCGAGGGCGGAAATCCACAAGAAAAAGCGTTGGTTGAACAGAGGAAGGCAAAGATCATCTCGTCAATTGACGAACGCATTAAGATGCTTCAGGAAGATAAGACCTGCGTCTCTGCTGCACAGACATATGAGGATTTGAGGAAATGCAGGGAAAAATCTAGGGAAGAAAGAAAAGAATATAGGGAAAAAATGAAAGAACAGAGGGAAAAATAAGGTTTTTCAAAGTATTGTGCTGTTTAAGACATAGTAGCGGGTAAGAGGCTAACGCTGTGGGACACCAAGTCACAAAAAATCATGATCAGTTTTGTAAATGGTGTGTGTAACTTAAATACCCACCTTGTAAATGGAGACGATTTTTTTTGGCGGCGGAAGGAGATATTAATGCGACGAACCATTGTAATCGTGATCCTGGTAGTTATCGGGCTGGTTGTGATCGGTGGCGCCGGCACGTGGTGGTTGCGGTCCAGGCGGGACAAAGACCCGACGTTCCACACGGTGCCAGTGAAACGGGGCGATCTGGTGGCTACGATCAGCGCAACGGGCACGCTCGAGCCGGAGGCAGCCGTGGACATCGGCGCTCAGGTTGCCGGGGTGATTATTGCCTTCGGCAAGGATAAACACGGGAAGGACATTGACTGGGGTTCAGTCGTGGAGAAAGGCACGGTACTGGCCAGAATTGACGATTCACTTTACGCTGCTGCTGTGGAAACTGCCAAGGCCCAATTGCAGCAGGCCGTGGCCAACAAGGTTAGCGCCGACGCCAATGTTCTCCAGATGAAAGCGAATTTGCTGCTGGCCCAGCAGAACTGGGGTCGGGCGCAGAGGCTCGGTCCATCCGACGCATTGGCACAGAGCGCTTACGACCAGTACCAAGCCAATTACGAGGTTGCTAAGGCCAACCTGGCGGCAGCCGAGGCTACGGTGGAGCAAACGAAGGCTGCCGTGGCCCAAGCGAAGGCTAGTCTCGCCACTGCGCAGATCAATCTTGATTACTGTACCATCAAGTCGCCCGTCAAGGGTGTGATTGTTGACCGGCGAGTTAACATTGGCCAGACCGTCGTGTCCAGTCTGAGTGCACCGAGCCTCTTCCTCATTGCAAGAGATCTCAAGCGCATTCAGGCGTGGGTATCGGTCAACGAAGCTGACGTTGGCAGCATTTTTAAAGGCCAGCCAGTAACATTCACGGTGGATGCCTATCCTGGCAAGGTGTTCCAAGGGCAAGTCGGCCAGGTTCGGTTGAACGCGACGATGACACAGAACGTTGTCACTTACACCGTCCAGGTCGACACGAACAACGACGACGAGAAACTATTGCCTTACCTGACGACCAACGCGCAGTTTACGATCGGCCGTCGGCAAGGCGTGTTGCTGGTTCCGAATGCGGCGCTGCGCTGGTCACCAAAGTCCAATCAGGTTTCCCCCGAAGCTGGCCAAACCGCCCGCGCTCCCGGCGCCTCCTCGATCCGGGGCAGTGGCAGCGGGTCTGGCGCCGTCGGTGCACCAAGGTTGCACGGAACCCTCTGGGTCGCGCAAGGCGAGTTTATCCGACCTGTTCACGTGAACGTAGGGTTGACGGATGGGACATCGACAGAGGTTGAAAGCAAGGATTTGAGTGAAGGGATGAGCGTAGTTGTCGGCGAAGCAACACGGGAGGTCGCAGGCGGCCCGAGCGCTGAGCGCAGTCCATTCACTCCCCAAATCGGGCGTGGCCAGCGGCAAGGCCAAGCCAGCTCGGGAACTGCCAGCGGTGGACGCTGAAATTGGCGGAGGAGTGACCGACCATGGATTTGATCGAACTACGAGACATTTACAAAACCTACAATCTTGGCGAGGTGGACGTGCCCGTGCTCAGGGGCGTGTCGCTGAATGTGAGGCAGGGAGAACTCGTCGCATTGATGGGTGCCAGCGGCTCCGGCAAAAGCACGCTGATGAACATCCTTGGTTGTTTGGATCACCCGACTTCCGGCAAGTATTGGCTGGAAGGCCGCGAGGTATCCGGGCTCACTGCCAAGGAACAGGCCAGACTGAGGAATCGGATGATCGGTTTCGTTTTCCAAAACTACAACTTGCTGCCGCGCACAACGGCGCTGGAGAACGTCCTGATGCCGCTGACCTATACCAAAGAGAACCTCAGTGAGCATCAAATGAGACAGCGCGCAACCGACTTGCTCCAGAAAGTCGGCTTGGGGGATCGGAATGACCACCAGCCGTCTCAACTTTCCGGCGGGGAGCAGCAGCGCGTGGCCATTGCCCGGTCGCTGGTCAACCATCCGCGAGTGCTTTTCGCCGACGAGCCGACCGGCAACCTTGACTCGCGCACCAGTGAGGAAATCCTCCAGATGTTCCAGCAGCTCAACAGCGCCGAGGGGATTACCCTCATCCTCGTCACCCATGATCCCAACGTGGCGCAGCACGCCCAGCGGATCATCCGCATCAAGGATGGCCTCATCGAAGAAAGCACAGGCCAACTCAAACCCAGTGGTGGAGCATGAAATCGTATGGCACGCTGAAAACAGCGTTACGTGCGCTCCAGCGCAACGTCATGCGCACGATGCTCACGATGCTGGGCATCATTATTGGCGTTGCAGCCGTGATCACGATGATGGAGATCGGCAACGGCGCGTCCATTGCCATTCAGCGCACCATCGCAAGCCTGGGCGCGAATACCCTCGTGATCTTGCCCGCGGCCGCTAACATCGGTGGGGTCAACCAGGGTATCGGAAGCATGATGACGCTGACACCGCAGGATGGCGATGCGATCATCAATGAGTGTTCCGCAGTCTGGAGCTTGGCCCCGATCGTGCGAGCCCGCACGCAGGTGGTCTATGGCAACCGGAACTGGGTGCCGACATACATTTACGGTACGACCCCGTCTTTTTTACAGGTACGTGAATGGACAGGTATGGAGGAGGGTGAAGCGTTTACCGAGCATGATGTCCGCAACTCCAGCAAAGTGTGTATCGTTGGTCAAACCATCGTGAGCGAGTTGTTCGGCGGGCAGTCGCCTGTCGGCAAAGAGGTCCGGATACGAAACGTGGCCTTTAAGGTCACCGGCGTGCTGCGGAGAAAAGGGGCGAATATGATGGGCATGGACCAGGACGATATCGTGTTGGCGCCCTGGACGACGATTAAATATCGTGTGGTTGCTTCCTCGCTCGCCGCCGGGAATCAGAGCACGACCAACACGAGCAGCACCACTGAGGTCAATACGCTCAGCCAAATTTATCCGAACATCCAGCAGAATCTCTATCCCGTTCCGTCAAGCACCGAGCAGGCCGACGTGCCACAACCGATCCGGTTTGCTAACGTGGACCAGATTCTGGCCGCCGCCCGTAGCGGAGAGCAGATTCCCTTTGCCATCGAGCAGATCACCGCATTGCTACGTCAACGGCATCACATCCGTGGCGCCGATCCGAATGACTTCAACGTTCGCGACATGACCGAGATCACCAAAGCGATGAGTTCAACGACAGCGCTGATAACCAAGGTGCTGTTGTGTGTGGCGACGATCTCGCTGGTGGTCGGCGGCATCGGCATCATGAACATCATGCTGGTCTCGGTCACTGAACGAACGCGCGAGATCGGCCTGCGCATGGCAGTGGGTGCCGAGCCGGGCGATATCCTGCGGCAGTTTTTGACCGAGGCGGTCGTGCTGTGCCTGTTCGGGGGCACGATGGGTATCCTCCTGGGTCGGGGTAGTTCGTACATTGTGTCCTCGGTATTGCACTGGCCGACAGCAGCTTCTGTGGGAGCGATCGTGGCCGCCGTGGTTGTGTCTGCCAGCGTGGGCATTATTTTTGGTTTCTATCCAGCGTGGAAAGCATCGCGGCTCGACCCCATCGATGCGCTGCGGTATGAGTGAGGTGGTACCGATGAATACATCGAAGCGATGGCGCTCCGTTCCGGTCTTGGTCAAGGATGGTCCTATTGAGAATGTCAAGGTTCCACCTGGATCTGGGGGTCGCTCGTGAAATCGTTCCGTACCCTGAAAACGGCTTTACGTGCGCTCCGACGCAATGTCACGCGAGCGGTGCTCACGACGTTGGGCATCGTCATTGGCATTGCAGCCGTCATAGCGATGATGGAGATCGGCAACGGTTCGTCCATCGCCATCCAGCGGACCATTGCCAGCATGGGCGCCAACACTGTCCTGGTGATGCCCGGCACTGCTGCCACCGGCGGCGTCACGTACGGAGCGGGCAGTGTGATGACGCTGACACCGCAGGATGGGGACGCGATCCTCAAAGACTGCCCTGCCGTCGGCGGTGTGGCCCCGGTCGTGCGCGCCCGCACGCAAGTAATCTATGGCAACCATAACTGGGTGCCGATGTACATCTACGGCACGACGCCGTCATTTCTGCAGATACGCGATTGGACCGATATGGACGAAGGTGAAGCGTTCAGCGAGCATGATGTCCGCAACTCCAGCAAAGTGTGTTTGATCGGCCAGACCATCGTCAGGGAGTTGTTCGGCGGGCAGTCGCCAATCGGCAAGGAGATTCGCCTCCAGAATGTGGCCTTTAAGGTGATCGGCGTGTTGCAGACAAAGGGTGCCAACATGATGGGCATGGACCAGGACGATATCGTGCTGGCGCCCTGGACAACAATCAAGTATCGGGTGGTCGGGTCCTCAACGTCGACAGTCAACCAGAGCAGTGCGAGCACTGCGACTAGCACCCAGGTCAATACGCTCAGCCAGATTTACCCGAACATACAGCAGAATCTCTATCCTGTTCCGTCGGCCACCGAGCAGGCCGACGTGCCGCAACCGGTCCGGTTTGCCAACGTGGACCAGATCCTGGTTGCCGCGCAGACGGGCACTCAGATTCCCTCTGCCATCCAGCAGATAAGCATCTTGCTGCGTGAAAGGCACCGCCTCCGCGTCAACGATCCAGACGATTTCAACATCCGCGACATGACCGAGATCACCAGGACGATGAGTTCGACCACGGCGCTGATGACTAAACTATTGATGTGCGTGGCGATGATCTCGCTGGTGGTTGGCGGTGTCGGCATTATGAACATCATGCTCGTCTCGGTCACGGAACGAACGCGTGAGATCGGTTTGCGCATGGCAGTGGGTGCCGAGCCGGGAGACATCCTGCGGCAGTTTTTAACCGAGGCGGTCGTGCTGTGCTTGCTCGGCGGCACGATGGGTATTGTAGTGGGCCGGGGTAGTTCTTACATCGTGTCTTCGGTATTGCATTGGCCGACAGCAGCTTCAGCGGGAGCGATCGTGGCTGCCGTAGTCGTGTCCGCCAGTGTGGGCGTTGTTTTTGGTTTCTATCCGGCGTGGAAAGCGTCGCGGCTCGACCCCATCGACGCGCTTCGGTATGAGTGAGGTAGCACTGATGAATATGAAGGAACAGCGGTGCCGCATTTCGGTTCTGGTCGCAGCGGTCGGTTTAGCTATGCTGATAGCAAATGGGTGCATGGTCGGGCCGAATTATCATCCGCCGCAGCCGACAGTCCCCTCTGCGTGGGTTGGTGTTGCGAAACCTCTGCCTGGCCAAGTGTCCATGGCCAGTGCGCAGCCAGCGGAGCTTACGCAGTGGTGGCGCCAGTTCAACGATCCGACGTTGACCGCGCTGGTCGAGGAAGCGGTAAAGGTAAACCTCGATCTTAAATTGGCCGAGGCCAGTCTGCGTCAGGCCCGTGCCACGCGGGGCGTGGCTCTCGGAGGCTTGTGGCCGGCGGTCAGTGGTTCTGGCAGTTACCAGCGGGAGCACACAGTGGGCAGCACGCCGCCCAACGAGGTGGGACAAAATCTTTTTCAGGCAGGCTTCGATGCGGTGTGGGAACTCGACGTGTTCGGCGGGCTGCGGCGCAACGTCGAATCGGCCAGTGCCAATGTTCAGGCGGCGGTCGAAGGTATCCGCAATGCGCAGGTCAGCCTTGTGGCCGAAGTGGCGCTCAATTACATCCAACTCCGGGGTTTTCAGCAAGAGATCGTGGTTGCGAGGAAAAATCTGGAAGCCCAGCAGCACACCGCAGAGATCACGCGTAAACTGTGGAAAGTGGGGTTCAACAGCGCGCTCGACGTTGCCAATGCCGATGCAAACGTTGCGACGACCGAGTCCCAGATCCCGGTTTTTGAAATTTCCGCGCAGCAATCCATCTACGCCTTAAGTGTGCTGCTGGCTCGGCCGCCGGCAGATTTGTTGGAGCGGTTGTCACCGACGGCAAACCTGCCCCACGTGCCCGCGCAAGTCCCTGCTGGTTTGCCGTCGGACTTGCTGCGCCGTCGGCCGGACATTAAGCAGGCGGAGGCGCAGTTGCACGCGGCCACTGCCCAAATTGGTGTCGCCGTCGCCGAGCTCTTTCCGCAGTTTTCACTAACCGGTTCGGTGAGCTGGCAAAGCAACCTGTTACGCACGTGGTGGACCGAAGCCAGCCGCTCGTTCGGATTCGGTCCATCGGTGAGTTGGCAGATTTTCCAGGGCGGGGCGATTGTATCGAACGTCCGCGTGCAGGAGGCGCTGCGCGACCAGGCGTTTATGACGTACCAGAAAACAGTCCTGGGAGCGTTTCAGGATGTCGAGAATGCGCTGATTGCGTTTGCTAAGGAACAACAGCACCGTAAGGCGCTTCATGAGGCCGTTGTGGCCAACCGCAAGGCCGTAGACCTGTCGTTGGTGCTTTACACGGAGGGTCAGATCCCTTTTCTCAATGTGCTTGTAGCCCAGGAAGCGCTTTACACCGCTGAAAATGCACTGGTGCAGAGCGAGACCAACATTGTGACTGATCTCATCGCTCTCTACAAGGCCCTGGGCGGCGGTTGGGAATCCATGCCGCTCTCCGCGGAGAGTATAAACCCCACGCCGACAAATGCTGCCCCCGAGATAAAACCAAATTGAAAGTGATGAAGAGCGGCCCGCGTCTATATCATACGAGCCGTATGTGGACTTGGCAAGAGTTCATGGCTGAATCATTTTGAACCTCTTGTGCCCATTCGGGAAGAATTCGTCAGCTTCGCACGTAGTTCTCATACGTTAATTCACGTAATCTTCCGACTCACTTTCAAGCATAGGCCCGACCGATCGTAGAGCATTCAGCGTACCGCTTTGGGCCTGGGCACATGGAACTCAATCTTATAAGGAAAAACCGGGGGTGGGCTGGGGCGAAACCCTTTTTCCTTGACGGATATGGGAAAATGGGTTAGTTTGAAAAGTCTTAAAACTTTCTTAAATCTTAATGAGATTCATACCATAGGAGAAGGTGATCACTCGGAGCGAAAGAGATGGATGAAGCGAGTGAGCTGGTTCAACAACGGATCAAAAAACTGGATGCCTTGAGAAGGGATGGGATCGATTCTTACCCGAACGATTTCAAGGTGACGCATACTTCCATAGAACTTCATGAAACCTTTTGTTCCCTCTCGGATGAGGAATTGAAATCGGTTGGAGAAATGTTCCGCCTGGCGGGGCGGATCATCGCCATCCGTGACTTCGGGAAAGCCAGCTTCATCCAGGTCCAGGATCGAAAGGGAAGAATCCAGGCTTACCTACAAAGGGATATCGTCGGCGACGCCGCTTTCCAGCTCTTTAAAACATGCGATATCGGAGATTTCATCGGGTTGGAGGGAAAAATCTTTCGAACCAAAACTCGTGAACTCACGGTCCAGGTTCAGAGCTTTCGGCTGCTTGTAAAGTCTCTCCGGCCCCTTCCGGAAAAATGGCACGGCCTTACCGACATCGAAGCCCGCTATCGCCAGCGTTACTTAGACCTCACCGTCAATCCAAGGGTCAAAGAGATTTTCCTCACACGAATCAAAGCGATTCAGATGATCCGGGATTTTTTCACCCAACGGGACTTCTTGGAGGTGGAAACGCCTATGCTTCACCCCATTCCGGGGGGCGCAACGGCCAAACCCTTCAAGACCCATCATAACGCCCTGGACATGGAGCTCTATATGCGGGTGGCGCCCGAGCTCTACCTGAAGCGACTGGTGATCGGAGGACTGGAAAGAATCTTTGAGATCAATCGCTGTTTTCGAAACGAAGGGATCTCCACGTTGCACAACCCCGAATTCACCATGCTCGAGTTCTATCAGAGTTATGCAACCTATGAAGACATGATTCAGATGACCGAGGAGCTTCTTACTTCCATCGTTAAAGAGATTCATGGTGGACTCCGCCTCAGCTATCAAGGGAAGGAGATCGATTTCAGGCCTCCCTGGAGGAGGCTCTTCTACAAAGAATCTCTCCTGGAATACGGAATGGTCGACCCGGCGGTCATGAAAGAGCCGTCCCGCGCGATTGAATTGGCCAAGCGTCTCGGCCTTGAACTGAGAAGGGGAACCTCCCATGGGAAGGTTCTTGATGACCTCTTTAAGGAGCTCGTTGAACCTCATCTCGTTCAACCGACCTTTGTGACCCATTACCCCACCGAGGTCTCCCCTCTCTCTCGCCGGAACGCAAAGGACCCCGACGTGGTCGATCGATTTGAGCTCTTCATCGCCGGCAGGGAGATCGCCAATGGGTTCTCTGAACTGAATGATCCCGTGGATCAACGGGAACGTTTTGTCCAGCAGTTGAAGGAGAGGGCCGATGAGGCCGATGCCGTTCTCAACCTGGATGAGGATTTTCTTAGGGCCCTCGAATTCGGAATGCCGCCGACGGCTGGCGAAGGAATTGGGATCGATCGTTGGGTCATGCTCCTCACTGACGCGCCTTCCATCCGAGACGTCATCTTCTTTCCCTTACTTCGAATGGAGAAATAACCCTCGGTCGAGCGTAGACAAAACATGTTGATCATAAGTGTGATGGTATTCTAAGAGTGATCGCGGTAATTACCAAATCCCAAGTACCAATAACCAAATAATGACCGAAATCCCTATGACCAAATTTCCAAAAAAATAAATAAGCGGTTTGGTCACTTGAAGCCTGGACAATTGGAATTTATTTGGAGATTGGGATTTGATTATTGGAATTTAATTGATTACAGAATGAATGATATTGCCCATTATGAAGATCCCAAGGTGGCAAAACCGGTGATATCCGATGGGTTATGAGTGGTTTATCGGTCTAAGATATCTCAAGGCCAAACGGAAACAGACCTTCATCTCCATAATCACGATCATTTCCATTCTCGGGTTTGCGCTGGGAGTGTTTGCATTGATCGTTGTCCTGGCCGTGATGAGCGGCTTTGAGAAGACCCTGAGGCAGAAGATATTGGGTACCCAGGCTCACCTCGTCGTCTTAAAGATGAACCAAGAAGGCATGGATCACTATGAAGAAGTGGTCAAGGAGGTAGAGCGAGTGAAGGGGGTGGTGGCTGCGACCCCATTTATCTCGACTCAGGTGATGCTCTCCTCCGAGTCAAATGTGTTTGGCGTGGTCCTCACTGGGATCGATCCGGACCGCGTTGGGAAAGTGATTGAATTAGCCCGCAATATGAAGGCAGGAAGTCTTCAGGACCTGAAGGCAGAAGGCGAATCTCCGGGCATCATCCTCGGAGTTGAATTGGCCAAACGGCTCGGCGTCTCGATTAACGATCCGATCCAGGTCATCTCCCCCCTCGGAACTATGACGCCCATGGGCATGATGCCCAAAATGAAACGATTTCGTGTCCTGGGCATCTTTTATTCGGGGATGTACGAATTCGACAACACCCTGGCATACATCTCTATCCCAAGCGCACAGAAATTCCTCAATATGGATTCTCGCGTGACAGGGATCGAAATCAAAACGGACGATATCTATAAAGTGAAGAAGATTGGGCAAGAGATCCGTCAAAAGCTGGGGGTCCCCTTCTGGACGAAGGATTGGATGGAGATGAATCGAAACCTCTTCTCCGCTCTGAAGCTGGAGAAGGCGGTGATGTTTATTCTCCTCGTCTTAATCGTTTTAGTGGCTGCTTTTAACATCATTTCCACGCTGATCATGGTGGTCATGGAAAAAAATAAGGATATTGCCATTCTGAAATCGATGGGGGCCCCTTCGAAAGGGATCTTGACGATTTTTATCATTGAAGGAGGGGTCATCGGCGTTGTCGGAACTTTCCTCGGGACGGTTATCGGCCTGATAACAGCGCTGAACCTGGAAAAGGTTTCAGGGTTTGTTGAAAAATTATTAGGATTCAAATTTCTTCCAAGCGATGTCTATTATATCGACAAACTCCCTTCAGAGGTCAACCCCACGGATGTGGTGATGATCGTCGTCACCGCAATCCTCATCAGTCTCCTGGCCACGCTTTATCCCTCCTGGAGGGCATCGAAACTCGACCCCGCTGAGGGATTGCGATATGAATAAGGAGAAGACGTCTCTTAAAGAAGAGGCCCATCAAGCTCTCTCCCGTGGGGAATGGAAGAGGGCCCTCGAATGCTTTCAGCATCACTGTGCACAGGAGCCAGGCGATTTTCGATCCCAGCTGAAGGTGGCGGAGCTGCTGGAGCGTTTGGGTCAAAAGGAAGAGGCCGTCCAGATGTATCGAAAGGTGGCAGAAGCTTATGCGCACGACGGCTTTCTGCTTCAAGCTATTTCCATCAATAAGATGATGTTGAGGATTGATCCGTCCTCTCAGGATGTCCATCAGCGGTTGGCACAACTCTATGCAGAAAAAACCAGAGAGATGAAACCCCTTCGTCCCTTTCCGTACATCCCTCTCTTCTCCGAGCTGGATGAACGGGAGCTTCAAACCATCCTCCCACACATTCAATGCAAGACCTTTCTCACCGGCTCTTTGATCTGCCGGGAGGGAGAAAGAGGAGATTCCCTCTTCGTCATCAGTCGTGGGGAGGTGTCCATTACCAAGCGAACGCCGGAAGGAAGGGAGGTATCTGTTCGCAACCTCCGGGAGGGAAGTTTCTTTGGCGAGTTTGGTTATTTTATTGATCAAAAAAGACACGCCACGGTCAAAACCACCATCGAATCTGAGATTCTCGAAATTTCCAGGAATGCACTGAACAAGATGATCGAGACCCATCCCAGGCTCAACCAGGTGCTCCAGACCTTTTTTGAGGAACGAATCTTGGATAACTTTTTCGCCCTTTCCCCTGCGTTCTCATCCCTTACCCCGAAGGAGAGAGCGGAGGTCCTGAAACGGTTTCTTCTTCGCAAGGTCCCCGAAGGAACCCTTCTCTTCAAAGGAGGAGATCCCCCCGCCTCCCTCTATATGGTGAGAAACGGCGAGGTGGAAATATTCACTCAAAACCGGCGTGGGAAAAAAGTGTTATTAGCCATTTTGGAAAGCGGAAATTTTTTTGGTGAGATCGGGCCGCTTCTCAATAAGCCCCGCACGGCGAACGCCAGGACCACTCGCCCCACCGAATTATTGGAAATGACAAAGGAGGACTTCAACACCTGCCTCCGCCGATTCCCTAACCTCCAGACGAAGCTGAAAGAGATCTCTCTGAAACGCCTCTCCCGGACGAACGAAGTTCTCTCCCAAGAAGCGATTCAAAAGGCTAAGGAGGCAATGGTTTGAAAGAGTTGGTCCAAGTACAAAGGCTGTTCAAGTCTTATGGAGATAAATCCAAAACGGTGGAGGTTCTCAAGGGTGTGGATCTTACCTTTTCTCAGGGCGAGAAGGCTGCCATTGTCGGTGCCTCGGGTGTAGGGAAGACCACGCTGCTCCACGTCTTAGGCACGCTTGATCGGCCGACCGCTGGAAAGGTTCTCTATGAGGGAAAAGACGTTTATACCCTGGATGAAAAGGGACTTGCCTACTTCCGAAATCGTGAAATCGGATTCGTCTTCCAATTTCATCACCTGCTTCCGGAATTCAATGCCTTGGAAAACACGATGATGCCTTGTCTGATCCAAGGGATTCCGAAAAAGGAGTCACTCTCCCGGGCAGAGGCGATTCTAACATTGGTGGGCCTCAAAGAGCGCCTCTCTCATAAACCGGGGGAACTTTCCGGCGGTGAACAGCAGCGCGTGGCGGTGGCCAGGGCTCTCGTTTTAGAACCGAAAGTCCTGCTGGCGGACGAACCCACCGGGAACCTGGATGAGAAGACGGGGGAGTCCGTCTTTGATCTCCTCCAGGAGCTGAATCGGATCAAAGGGGTCACCTTGATTGTCGTGACACACAACCTAAGATTGGCTGAAAAATTGTCCCGCCAGATCCAACTCGTCGAGGGAAGAGCGTTGGGATAGGCAATGCCCTTTACAAAAAAATGAAGATTTGATATGAAGATGAAAATTTTCTGACCCTCTGTTGGCGTCCGAAAATCGGTGCAGAGGGTCGGGACCAGATTCCAAGGAATGGAAAGGAACCCAGACATGATCGTGAGGCAAATGGGACTCGTCCTCCTTATCTTCTCCCTCCTCGTCGGGATATGCACTGGCGCCGAGGAAAACATCGATAAGATCATGATCCTTGGAAATGTG
>Ga0187772_10000809_pt1 | contig 14256 bp, 12 predicted proteins | sample 0116_SJ02_MP15_2_FD_133137 | JGI IMG/M metagenome (GOLD analysis project Ga0187772, IMG submission 133137) | Tropical peat soil microbial communities from peatlands in Department of Meta, Colombia - 0116_SJ02_MP15_20_MG | ecosystem: Environmental > Terrestrial > Soil > Wetlands > Peat | place... | reverse complement strand
GTTCTCGCGGGTGTGATTGCAGTCGTCCGCATGGGCGCGATCGTGCTGGTCGCGTACCTGCATCACATACGGTAATGGCGGTTTCCGGCTGAAAGCCCCGCTGAAATAAGTGTCTATCGCAGGCTTTAGAGGCCTGCGCCACCCAGAACGATCTTCCCAGGACGGGGCGTCGGGATCCGACCCGGCGCGGTTTTTCACCTCGGTCCCGACTAGAATAGAATTCCGCCTTCAACGCAGAGCCACTCTCATCGTTCCGCGAAAGGATCGCTTCATGTCTTTTCGATCTGTATTCATTGCGGTCGTGATTGCCTTCGCCCTGATTCTGGCGGCGTTTCTTCTTAACCGAGCGCGGCCTAAAGTCGAGACCGACCAGCCCAACGCCGATTTCGTCCGCGCGACCGGAAAGTGTGCCGAGTGTCATGCGCGCACGCAGTACTCGATCGTCCACGCATACGAGATGAGCATGCATGCGCGCAAGGGGGTGAACTGCCTGGATTGCCATCAGCCAGCGGCCGGGCAGGAAAAGAAAGATCATCACGGATTCGTGATTTCTACCAAGCTGACTGCCGGCAATTGCCGCGGCTGTCACGAAAACATTTATCAGCAATTTCTGCGCAGCCGCCACGCTGCTCCAGCGTGGGCAGCGATTTACGGCGAAAAGGGCTTGACGCCCGAGCAGGTGAGTTTTTCGGAGACCTATCAGCCGGGAGGCACACGCCGCCCGCCCCATCCCTTCGTACAACTGGAGGGCGGATCGGGGATGGCCTCCGGCTGCGAGCAGTGCCATAGCGTCGGGCGTCCGAACGCCGACGGCACCATCGGCAACTGCACGGCCTGCCACACGCGGCATACCAGTTCGGTGCGCATCGCGCGCCTGCCCAGCACCTGCGCGCAATGCCACATGGGGCCCGATCACTCGCAGATTGAAATCTATGAGGAGTCGAAGCATGGAGTGCTGTTCCAGGCGCAAGAGCGCCTGCTGAATTTGGACGCCCCGCCCAAGACTCTCACTACCCGCGACATGTTCGTGCCCACCTGCGCCACCTGCCATATGAGCGGCATCAATGGCGTGGGGGTGACGCACGATCCTTCCGAGCGGCTCTCGTATTACCTCGCCAACGCGATTACCGAGAAGCGCCCGAACTATGCTGCCGCCCAAGCCAAGATGAAGCAGATCTGCACCCAGTGCCACGCGCCGGCGCTGATCGACCGCGTGTACGCGCAGGCCGAGCAGGTGGTGCAGTCGACGAATGAAAAAGTGTCGGCGGCGAAGACGCTGGTGGATTCGTTGCGCAAGGACGGAGTCCTGACCGGCCCGCCGTTCTCGCAACCGATCGATTTCGTCTATTTCGATCTCTGGCACTACGACGGGCGCACCAGCAAGCATGGAGCCTTCATGGGCGGCGCCGACTTTGTGCAGTGGCACGGCAACTATCCGCTGCTGCAGAAGACGGTCGAGCTGCAGTCGATGGCCGCCGAACTCAGGAGAGAGCATGGCAAGGGGAAGTGAGAATGAACCCGGCAACGCGGCGAGAGAGCTTTCGCGCCGTGCTGTTGCGGCAAGCTGGGAGCGGTGGTGGGCGAGGCCGCAGATCTGGATCGAACTGTTTGCGATCCTGAATATCGGCTTCTTGACCTTCGATATTTTTCTGGCGCACTCGGTCAACCAGTTCCGCAATGAAGCCGAGTATATTCCGCTGATCTTCTCCGCAACCGCGCCCCTGGTCCTCATCTTCGCTCTAGCGGTGCGCTACCGCTGGCCCGCAGTGTGGAAAGATCTCGGCTACTTCGTAGGATGGATCGCGGTTCTGGTCGGGCTGACCGGGGTCATTCTTCATCTCGAAAGCCATTTCTTTTTCGAGCGCACGCTGCGCAGCCTGACCTACTCCGCGCCGTTCGCCGCGCCACTGGCCTATACCGGCCTGGGATTCCTGCTGATCATGAACCGCATGGTTGATCCGGAATCGACGGAGTGGGCGCTGTGGGTGCTGTTTCTCACGCTGGGAGGTTTCATCGGAAACTTTGTCTTCAGCCTGGCTGACCATGCCGGCAACGGATTCTTCAATCCCTTCGAATGGGTTCCGGTGGTGGCGAGCGCCTTTGCCGTGGGATTTCTCGTGGTGCCGCTGGTCATGCGAGTGTCGCGGCAATATATCGATTTGTGCGCGGCGCTGTTGCTGCTCGAAGCGGGGGTGGGATTGTGGGGATTCGTGCTGCACGCCTCCGGCAACCTGCGCGGGCCGTCGGTGCACCCCTTCGATAATTTCATCTACGGCGCGCCACCGATGGCGCCGCTGCTGTTCCCGAACCTGATGGTTCTGGGGATTATCGCTCTGTGGCAGCTGCGAACCGCGCCCGGGTAGAGCGCGCAAGCGCACGCTCGAGCGATTCGTCTACACTGGCTTTACCGCATTTCTTCTGCTGGGAGGACTCCTTGTCTGCCATTCGCGCACTATTCTGGGATGTGGGCGGAGTGCTGCTTTCCAACGCCTGGGACCGCACGCAGCGCGCCGAGGCACTCAAACACTTCGGCCTCGATGAGGAAGAATTTCACGATCGTCACGAGATGGTGGTTTCGTCGTTTGAGCGAGGCAAGATCACGCTCGACGAATACCTCGACCGCACCGTGTTTTACCGCGCGCGCCCGTTCACGCGCGAGGCCTTCCGCGAGTTCATGTACTCGCTGTCGCAGCCGATCCCCGAGGTCATCGCCTTTGCGAAGGGCCTGAGCGATTCGGGCAGGTATTTTATGGCAACCATCAACAACGAATCGCGCGAGCTGAATTACTACCGCATGGAAAAGTTCGATCTGCGGAGGATTTTCGATTTATTCTTCAGTTCCTGCTTCGTGGGGCTGCGCAAGCCGGAGCGCGACATTTACCGGCTGGCGCTGGAGACAACGCAGATTCCGGCGGAATCGTGCTGCTTCATCGATGACCGCGCGCTGAACCTCGAGTGCGCCGCCAAGCTGGGCATGCATGTGGTCGAGATGGACTCGATTGGGCGGTTGCGCGCGGACCTGGCGAAGCTGGAAGTGAGCTAGTAGCGGAATCAGCGATTTGCTAAAGTTCGCAGTGGTTCAGCTTGAACCTTCAAGTTTCCAGGACGCGCCGGGATGACGCCAATTTCTGCTCGGCGTGAAGAAAAACTCGCTACTCGACGTTGAACGTGGCGATCCGATTGATGCCATAGACCGGGTCGAAGACCGGATTACCCACGTCGTCGAGACTATTCAGCGGCAGTGCGTAGGCGGGCTGATGGAATAACGATGGAGCGGGATCGTGGAAGATCAGAGCAAGCGAAACCGGCCCGCTATGCAGGTCTCGCGGCAATCGAAATTCAAAATAAAAGGTTGACGGAACTTCTGTTGCCGAGGATACGAGTTTTCTCAAATCCAGCTTGCGGGTAGGAATATCTGTTTTTTCGACGAGCTTGCCATCCTGCAGCACCACCAGCGTGACCGGCCGCGGGCGAATCACGCGGCCATAGCCATCGTTGACCATGGTCGCCGCCACGCATAGCCAGCCGCCGGGAGCCGCGTCGCCGCTGATCTTTACCTCGCGCAGCACGATGCGGGTTCCGATCTTGTTATAAAACGACAAGGCACAGCCTTCGCCTTCCAGGAAAGTTCCGATGTCCACGGGAAATGTGTGGATGGAAAACGACTGCGGACGATAGGTGTAGGAATACTGATTGAGGGCATCGCAGGCCTGCATCGCCGGATCGAGCGCGCCGAATTCCCCGGCGAACATTGTGGTCGCGGAAACCTGCACGGCATACTCCTTGAGCTGATCGGAGGTGTAACCGGACAAGCAAAAGCCAGATCTCGTGGCGCAGGTGCTCCAGGTCGCTGCGTCGGAGGAATTCGAGTCGTAGTAGTCGTCGTGCAGGCCAAGGCCTCGGTGAGGCGTGAGCGTGCCTGTGTACTGGATCAGCTGGCCCGGGCAGCGGACAAGAATCGGGAACAATCCTTCGAAATAGAACAGCTCCTTGTCCAGCACCACTTTCTGCGCGGCTGCCGTATCGTTTCCGTTGGTGGAGTCATGCCATTCGCCCCAGGTGCCGATAAAGCCGGCTTCGAGAGCAAGGATCAAGTCACGGTGGCGCCGGAGAATCGGCGCGACCTGATCGATGTGGGTTGAAATCACATCGATGGGCGCATCCATTGCGCCCGGACCGATGGGGCCGAAATTGTAGGTGAAGCGGACGACCAATCGCATGCCAGTGTCGGAGTACGCCGCCAATCTCTGGTCCATGTCGCTCAGCATGGCCGACGAGAGCGGGCCGGTTACCTCCGGCTGCTGGGAACACTCCGAGGTCGAAACTTCGCCGCTAAGGCAGATATAGATTTGCATCACCTTCGTCGGCCCATAGCCAAAGTTGGTTTGGCGGGTGCACTGGGATGCATCCTGCGTCCAGAATTCGCAGAAACCGTAAGGAGCACCCTCGCTGGTGGAAATGGTGACTGCATTCGGAGAGAAAGTCTGCGTCTGGGAGAACGAGGAGTTCGCTTCGCCAGCCACCGCGTTGACTTCGTCCTGAGCACTGATCCCGGCAGGAACCAGCAGAAGGACCGTGGCTGCAGTCATCACGAGCAGGATGCGCTTCATCTCTTCACTCCACTGTAACGATGTTCCGACCGGGGGATATCCATCGTCGTTCGGGCTCTTATTCCTTTTTGGTTAAACACGAGGTTGTCGCTTAGTTGCGGGATTCAGGAGGATTTTCGCGGCGGAGCGGTTTTCACCATCGCATTCGCCGGTATGTCGGATTCAAGCGTGGACAATGTCAGGTCGCTCGACCAGCAATCGGCAGCCAGCTTCCATTCGCCGTTCGCCTGGCGAGCAAACACCCACAGATACTTGCCGCGCTCCTCGCGGCGCTTCCCTGCCGCGCTGGGAACCAGCGCCTTGCAGCGCCCGGCTTCGTACGCGAAGTCACCGACGACGTCGAGTCGAATGGGCTCGAGTTCCACCTCGCCCAGGCCGGAGTCGAGCAAGCCAAAAAAGAATTCGCGAATCGCGGCCGCACCGCGTACCGGAGGATAGTTCGAGCGCAGTACCAGCGCGTCCGGCAGGTAGACGTCGAGTACGTCATCAAGATGCTTGGTGTTGCAGGCCAGAATCCACTCCTGGGTCATCTGGCGAACGGTTGCTTCGGCGCGGGTCATATCTGCGCGTAGAGCCGGATTGGCACGAAATTTCTCTTCTCGCGGAGCATCGGCCCCTCGGGACTCGGCAGCCCGCGGCGCGCCGCCTTCGTAGCCTCCAGGAAAATAGTGATGATGGTAGTGGTGGTGATAGTGGTGAGTTTCGAGCCCCGTCTGAGCGCCCGAACTTGGCCGCTCGTCTGCCGGATTCATCGACCACAGCCGCTGGGGAGCTCGCGGCGAACTGGCGGGCGGCTGAGCCGGAATCTCACCACCGCACATACCGCAGAAATGATTTCCGGCGCGATTGCGATGACCGCAGGCGCGGCACTCGACAAAGGCAACGTCCGGGATGGTCGCGCGGGCTACGTCATTGGCGGAATCTTCCGCATCGGCTTCCGCGGCCAACCGCTGTGCCGCTTCCATCGCTGCCGCGACGGCCTCGGGAGTCGGCTTCGCTCTTCCTTCGGGCTGCAGGCCGCGAAAGAACTCGTCGATGTCAAAACGTTCCGGCTTGTCTTCTGACGGCGACGAGGCCCGCGAAACTTTCTTTTCTTTATCCACCACTCGAGTCACTCCAACGTCTGCTCTGCGGTCATTCTAGCCTAGCCGTTCGGGCTATCGGCTGGAAAACTCCACCTTGCCTTCGATTTCTGTGGGCACGCCGTTGCAGGTGGCGGGGCGATATCTCCAGGTGCGAACCGTGGCGAGAACGCGGCGGTCGCCAACGATGCCGCTGCTTTCGAGGATGAGTGGGCTGTGCACGCGCCCGTCGATTCCGATGATGAAGCTGACCCGGACGCGGCGGCCTTGGGACGCCGGAGTGAGCAAGGGATCGGGCGTCATCAAAGGCTCCGGAGGCTGTGCATCGGCGCATGAGAGCCGGGCACCGAGATGGGCGACACCAACGAACTGTGCCGCGCGCAGGAGCGTGGCGGCGATGTGACGCTCGCGCTGCTCGAATGACGCCGACTCGGATGGGCTTTTTGCCGTTGTAACTCCAAGCGTGGTTGCCGGCATGACAACAATCAGGAGCGCGAGCCAGAGTCGACGGAGCATGAAGGTCGGCATTCTTTCTTTGGAACCGGGTTAACCGACCGCAAGTGCAGGACCAGTACGATGTTATGTATCTATTTTAATTTCAATGTTTTACATGGATTTATATATCCGAAGCATGGACTTTGTGCAAGGCCTTGCACAGGAAAGGTAGGACGCATTCGAACTGTCTCTCCGGAATCAGAAAGTGAAGTTGGCGGTCAGGTCGATGCGGCGGTTGGCGGTGGTTCCCGGGGAATAGGGAAATCCCACAATGTTGTTGGAGATGCCGAACAGGCGCGACCCCAGAAACCCGTTGGGAGCGGCGAGGTTCACGTTGTTGAAGGCGTTGCGGAGGCTGATGCCCATGGTCAGATTGTAACGACGATCGGAATTCGAAGACATGACCATCGGGCCCCCGCCGCCAAAGAGCGGACCTCCCCGGTGCCCGCCACCGCCCGGTCCGCCCGGTCCTCCGGGCCCATTCGGTCCTTTTGTCTTCGGACCGAAGCCAAAGGTCTTCGTGAGCCGCAGGTTCATGACGAAATGGCCCGGGCCCGTGCCGTAGTTGATCGGCAACAGCGTGCCGGTTTTGCCGGTGACGTCGAAGGTTCCCAGCTGCGTGCAGTAAGTATTGTTCTGGATGCTGAGCGTTGCGCACGTCGCCGTCGAAACCAGGCCAGGGCGGTCGTCATATTGCGAATCTCCATTCAAGTCGAAGGGAGAGACGATATTGAAGGGACTGCCAGAGCTGACCACCATGAAGGGGCTGAGCCGGAACAGATACGGTAATCCGATGCTGCCGCCCATGAAGAGCCGGTTGCGAATATCAAAAGCGGCGCGGCCGTAGTCCTGGCTGATGTTGTAGGAGTTCGACGGAAAGGTGGAGACTCCCGCGGTGTCGCTGTTGGCGTAATTCAGCGTGTAGTAGCCGAACTACTGCACGAGAGAGCGAACTCGCACGTTGGAAATTACCATCAGCTGATGCTGCTTGAAGTTCGCCTCCGACACGTAACGATCAACGATTGTGCTCGGAATGGGGCAGTTGGGATAGCAGGGCGTTCCAGGAAACGGGGCGTTGGCGTTAATAGTAAGGAACTGGTCAAAGCCGCGCGAGTCGAGGTAATTCAGCGTCAGAGTCGCGTTTTTTGTCACCTGGCGCTCTACGCTGATGGCGCTCTGGATGGTGTAAGGCGCATGCAACCGCGGGCTGATCTGATAGATGGTGGAAGTCGTTGTGGTGGGAGTGCCGCAGCTGGAGATTGGCCCGGTGAGGGGTTTGTCCAGTCCCGGGAAACAGCTCTTGGCAGGGTTCGTGACGATGTATTGGGTTTGAGTGACGCCGTTCAGACGGTCTGCCTGAAGAATCTGGTCGAGCTGAAAACGGTCGTAGAAAATGCCGGAGCCTCCGCGAATCACAACTTTCGGAGGGCCGCTCCGGCCTCCGACGCCCCAGGCGAATCCCAGCCGCGGCGCCCAGTCGTCGTGATCGTGGATCGCATTCTGGGTTTCGAACCGCAGCCCCAAGCTGAGAGTTACGTTCGACCGCACGCGCCAGTCGTCTTGCACGTAGGGTTCAAAATCAAAGTAGTTCACCGCTGCATTAGCGGATCCGATGGTCTGGGTGAATTGAGTTGGCGTACCCGCATGGAAGGCGCCAAGGTCCGGGAAAAGGAAGGTGCCGTTGAATGCCGCGCTGGAATAATCCGTGTCGGTTGTCCCGCGAAAGCGGGCGCCAAACTTCAGCGTGTGATTGCCATGAATTAACGACGTGTAGTTCTGCAACTCATAACTGTTCTGAAGGTCATTGATCGTCCCGGTGCTGTTGCCGCCACCGGTGAAATTACCAGGAACGTTGACGGCCGGATTGGTATCGATCGGATTCTGATCGTTGCCATCGCGATTGTATTGAAAGCGAGTTTCGTTGACGATTTTCGTGCCGATGACCTGGGTGTCGCTGACCTGCACTGTATCTTCCGTGCTCTTCGTATTGATCGCCTGGCTGGGCAAGCTGAACTGGGTACCCAGATTTCCGTCCTCGGTGTCGCGATAGTACTGGTAGCGCACGGTCAGAGTGTTGTTCTTCGTAATCGCCCAATCGATTCGCGGACCGAGGTTGGTACGGTGGCGTGGGTTGCCGATCGATGTGGCAAGCGTGTCGCCTGTTGTGGGATCGATGGCGTTGATAGGGGCAAGCTCGTTGATATCGCGGCGCTGGAAGTGGAAAAAGAATGAAGCGTTCTTGCGAATCGGCCCGCCCAGGTCGCCTTCATATTGTTCGGAGAAGTAGGGTGGCTCGACGCCCGCGTAAGGATTCGGAGAGTTGAAGACGGAATCATTGCCATCGGCAAAGAATGATCCGTGAAGCTTGTCAGTGCCCGGCTTGGTGAAGATTTCGATTCGGCCGTAGCCCAGCTTGTCGTATTCGGAAGAAAAAGGATTCTGGTTGATGCGAATTTCGCGGATCGATGACTTGGGCGGAAGCTGACCGGCAGTGAATCCATCGATGTACATCTGGCCGCCGTTCGGGCCGGCTGAAGGGCCGGCGAGCGCCTCGAGATCGGATTGCAATTCGTCGGGATCGTCGGGCAGGGCTTCCAATTCCTTGCCGGAGATGGTGATGGCGCCGGCATTGTTCGACGGATTCACATCGATCGTCGGCGCGGTGTCGGAAACCTGAACCTTCTCTTGCTCAACCTCGATTTTCATCGTGACATTGAGGCGAAGAGGCTGATCGGCGAGAACCACGTTGTCGTTCTCGTAGAGCGAGAATCCCTGCGCGACAACCGTCATGCTGTACTTGCCCGCGGCCAGCGATTTGAACTCGTAGTTTCCCTGGGAACTGGTCTGCGCGGTCACAGGAGATCCCGTGGCTGGTGTCATCACGACCGTAGCGCCGGTAATGGCGGCGCCCGAAGGATCGGTCACCTGCCCGCGAAGCGATCCGGCGCCGGTCGGGGCCTGCTGCGAGGGAGATTGTCCCCAGGCAAGGCTGAGAGAGAAAAGAAGAAAAACTGTCAGGACACTGCGAACGAGATGACAAACCTTCATGATTCGATGAATTCCGTTTCTATCACTTGATAAACATTGGGCCAGGTAGCTAAGGATTTCCTGCGTCACCACCCGCGGGAGCGCCACCCAGACTCCAGGGAGCGAGCATCATGGCTTCGCTGCCGCTGGGCGCGGCTTCGAGAATCGGTTCGACTCCGCTGAGCAGGGTGATGGCCGTGCTCGCGGTAGAGGGAGTGCCCTCGGTGGTCACCATCATGACCGCGTCCCCTTTATGAAGGTCGCCTAATGTGACCGCCGGCATGCGGCTGAGCATCTGCTGAAAGTCCGGCGCTCCCCCGGATCGCATGCCGCCGCCCATCCCAGCCCCCGGCGTTCCACCCGGGGCTCCCGAAGCATAAGCGGACTGGCCGGCTGGTGCGTTTGCTGAAGAGCCCGCAGAACCCGCAGCCGAATTCCCCCCTGCGCCAGCGGCTCCGGGATGCATCATTCCCTTCACCCGGGCGGCAATGCGCTGCGCCATTTCCGGCGGAAGTTTATGGAGCTGCGAATCGGCGCTGACTTTCACCTGCACCGCTTTCTTGGTGAATAAATCCTGAACGCTGAGTGTGCCGGAACTTGCATCCACTGAATTGACGGTTCCCGCGAGATTGCGGAAGCGGCCGCTCACAATTTCTTCCGCGGCGAAGGCGTTGCCGTCGGCGCTGCGGTCGCCGCGAGCACGAAGCTGGTCGCCGGGGTGCAAATCCGCGATCGAACTGGGCTTGGCGTCCTCAAACTTGACGGAGTCGGGCGCGTATCGGCGAAAGACAGTCGATTTCGTGGTGTGGATCACGACATCCTTTTTTCCCGTGAAGCTGGTCACTGAAACCGTGACCGTGCCTGCGGCCGGATCGACCGCGCTGACCAGACCCGCCATGCCCCGCTTTTGCCAGTCCTGGCGTATCTGATCGCTGACAGCGGCCACGGCCGAGCGGCTGATGACGAGAACCTCCAGCGCTGGGAAGGACTTGGCATCGGTCGAGGCATAGCCGCGGACGCGAATGGTGTCGCCGACTTGCAGGTCCTGCAACTGGATGGAAGCGGCGGTCTTGAGATCCTTTTCGCCTGGAGCCAGCCGCAAAATCCGGGCGTTCGGCTCGACGGTGACGGTGAGCTCCGGACCCGACTCCTGCGTCAAGGTGAGGACGTTGCCGTTGATGCTCTTGATGGTGCCGATGTACTTCGCGATCGTGCCTTGAGCCGCCGCCTGTTCAGCGAGCGCAGGAGACGACCATGCTGCCAGCCATGCGCCGACAGCCAGGAGAAAAACCAGCACGGATGCAGTTCTTGGAATCATGCCGATACTCTACTTTACATCGAAGACCGGCGCGGAAGTCGATGATTTACAAAGTTTTACCTGCCTGCCGAGGGATTGACAGCGGACGCTTTGTCGCGCCGAGAACCAAGTGTCGACTCCGTATCCCACCTGTCTTGCGGGAATGTGCGCGCCACAGTGCCGCTCTCAATCCCCAACCGGATTTACTCGAGTCAGAAACAAACCATTCTGGCGCGGGCGGAGAGCGCCCGCGCATGAGGCTTGTCTAAATGGGGCACGGAAAGGAGGTTTGCGGGCTCCCGAGCGCGAGCGAACTGGTCGCGATTTCGAGTCGCTGCGGCCGTTCATTCCTCGCAAGGGAGCCCCCTCGATGAAGTACGAAGCAACAATTGTTTACGCCAATTGCTCGGATCGTCTACTCTGAGCGGAAATGACGCAGAACACCGATCACCCAGATAAGCCATACATCCTGGCCACGGGACGGAACGCGGTTTCTCGTCTCGACCTTTTGGAGCGGATTTTTGGTCCAGGGACGCGTCAGTTGCTGTCTGAGGCCGGGCTGTCCGAGGGCATGTGTGTGGCAGAAATCGGTTGCGGCATCGGGCTCACAGCACGATGGGTGTCAACGCAGGTCGGTCCCGGCGGTTCCGTGACAGGCGTGGACTTGAGTTCTGAGCAATTGCATCTCGCGGAACAAAGCGCGGCAGAAGCGAGGGTCACAAATCTCTCCTTCCGCGAAGGCAATGCTTACGAAACTGGGCTGCCGCGGAATTCTTTTGATCTGGTTTATTCCCGTTTTCTCTTTTGCCACCTTGCCGATCCCGCCGCGGCGTTAGCGGAGATGACTGCACTTTTGAAGCGGGGCGGAATCCTCGTCTGCGAGGATCACGACGACGGTGGCATTTTTACAGAACCCGCGACGCACGCCTACGAGCGGCTGGTTGAGATCAGCGGAGCAGTAAATCGCAGCCACCGCCTCGACTCGTACATCGGCCTGAAGCTGCCCCAGCTGTTTCAGGAAGCGGGATTTCGTCAGCCGGAAGTCAAGATAAACCAGATCGCCGTAAAACGCGGCAAAGAGAAACTCTTCTGGGAGCTGACCTTGCGAGAAGCAGCGCCCGCGATCTTGGCCGCACATGCCGCCACGGCGGAGGAACTTGAAAGCATCTGCGAGGAAATGCGCGGCATTGCGAATGATGAATCCATTCTGCTGATGCTGGCTCGCGTGACGCAAGTCTGGGCGCAAAAACGTTGATTCAGAAACAAGATGTTCCTGCTGTTTCTTCCTCACATTGAGGCATCCCTCTGCAGCGCCGACCAGTCAGTGCTTTCCGACCACGACGATCATGAACGAATCCGGCTTGGCGCGCGGGCGGCCGGTCGCTCCCGCTTTTTGCTCTTCGAATTCGGCGGTGGGCAAGTAGACCTTGTGAGCGGATGCGTCGATGTCCATGGTGCGGGCGCCGAGGGGCGTGGTCACGGTTTGCACAATCTCGAATTTGCCGGGTGCGATCTCGGCGGCGACATTGAGTTTGCCATCACGGCAACTGGCAAACGCCTCATGGCCGTCGAAGCGCGTCGCGTCAACACCCACCCCGATGGGCAGATCGGCGAGAATCCCGCCGTCGTCGGTGCTCATGACGATCAGCTTCTGCGGATTGCGGCATCCGATAAACAGCCGATGCTTTTCCGGGTCGATGGAGAGCCCCACCGGGTGGCCGCCCGGCGCGGTCGGCCAGTGCGCCAGGACCTTCCGGGCTTTGATGTCGACCACCGCGACCTGATCTTTGTCCTCGAGGTTTATATAAACCTTGCCAGCGCCGTCAGAGGCGAGGAACTCCGGTTTGCCGCCTAGATCAATGGGAGCGTCGATCGACGCGGTTTTTGGATCGGCGTCAGGCTTGAGCGTCATCAGCACTCCATTGTCGCCGGAGACACAGAGGACGAGTCCGCTGGCCTTGTCGAAAATGATGCCGTCGGCGTCGGGTTGCGCCTTGACTGTGCCCAGGACCGCGTTCGTTTTCAAATCAAAAATTACGATCGCGCCTTCGCCGTCGCTGATGAAGCCGCGCCCGGCGTCGGGCGCGAGTGCGACGCCGTGATTGTGCTTCTGGCCCGGGATGTCGGCGAGAGTCTTGCCGGTTTCCGCGTCGATCACCATCGTGTGCGTGCTTCTCGGGACGTAAAGACGGTGATTCTCGGCATCGAGCGTGACGTAGTCCCAACCGCCCTCGCCGCCAATATGAAAGGTCTTTTCGACGGCCCAGCTGCCTTGTGCGGCAGCCAGTCCGCAAAGCGCGAACGATGCGACGACGATAACAAGGCCCGCTAATACGTTCCGAGTGCGCATGAGAATCCTCCGTGTGAGTAAGGCAAGCTGCTGATTCTATTTTGGCTGCCAAACAGGGTAGCCGTTGAATGTGAAAGAAACCTGAAGGAGTGAGAAAAATCTCGGGCGATGTCAAACAGTCGTGCACAGCGCTCGAGGCGGGCGAGGGCGCCCGCCCCACACTTCATAGTTTTACGCGGCGGAGACGGAGGGCGTTGCTGATCACCGAAACCGAGCTGAAGCTCATGGCGGCAGCGGCGAAGATGGGGCTCAGCAGCAACCCGAAAAACGGATAGAGCACGCCGGCGGCAATGGGCACGCCAATGGCGTTGTAGATGAAGGCGAAGAAAAGATTCTGGCGAATGTTGCGCATCGTCGCCTGGCTGAGCTTGCGGGCCCGAAGGATGCCGGTCAGGTCTCCTTTGACCAGAGTAACGCCACCTGATTCCATAGCGACGTCGGTGCCGGTGCCCATGGCGATGCCGACGTCGGCTTGCGCGAGCGCGGGTGCGTCGTTGATGCCATCGCCGGCCATGGCAACGACTCTTCCCTGCTGCTGCAATTTTTTGATCACTTCCGATTTTCTTTCCGGCAAGACTTCGGCTTCAAATTCATCGATGCCCGCATTGCTGGCGATCCGCAGCGCGTTGATTCGGCTATCTCCTGTGAGCATCAGCAGCTGAACGCCGCACCGCTTCAACTCCCGCACGGTGTCCGCTGTTCCCGCCTTCAGTTGGTCGGCGATCGAAAACGCACCAACATATTGCCCGTCGATTGCGACACAAAGGACGGGGTCACCGGGATAGGATCCGGAAATGACCTCCGGTTTTTCGAGAATTCCCAATTCAACCATCATTCGCAGGCTGCCGATGGCGACTTTGTGGCCGTCCACGACGCCGGTAATTCCCTTCCCAGTAGAAGATTGAAAGTCGCGAGCCGAAGAAAGCTTCAGACCTTTCTGGACTGCGGCTTCGATAATCGCACTGGCCAAGGGATGTTCGCTGGCTGACTCCAGGCTGGCGGAAAGGCGTAGCAGTTCCGAGTCCTGGGCTAGACGATCCGACATGCTGGTGACACGCGGCTTACCCTCGGTCAACGTGCCGGTCTTGTCGATGACGAGGGTGTCAACTTTCTCGAGGAGTTCGAGCGCTTCGGCATTCTTGATCAGCACGCCCGAATGCGCGCCGCGGCCGGTGCCGACCATGATCGCCATCGGCGTAGCGAGGCCGAGAGCGCAGGGGCAGGCGATGATGAGTACCGCGACGGCATTGACGATGGCATGCGCAAGGCGCGGCTGCGGTCCGAAAAGAAGCCATGCCAAGAACGTAATCACCGAGACGGCGACGACCGTCGGCACGAACCATGAGGCCACACGATCGGCGAGTCGCTGAATGGGCGCGCGACTGCGCTGTGCCT
>Ga0187772_10000808_pt1 | contig 14259 bp, 13 predicted proteins | sample 0116_SJ02_MP15_2_FD_133137 | JGI IMG/M metagenome (GOLD analysis project Ga0187772, IMG submission 133137) | Tropical peat soil microbial communities from peatlands in Department of Meta, Colombia - 0116_SJ02_MP15_20_MG | ecosystem: Environmental > Terrestrial > Soil > Wetlands > Peat | place... | reverse complement strand
CTGAGACCGAAGCTAATGAGTCGAGAAAGGAACTCAGAGTCGTCAGCCATAAAAATTCTCCGATATGTAAGTGCGTTAAATAGTAGATATAAATTCCCTTGCACTGAGAGCGGTAAGAGACTTACCAAACAGCCCCTATGTGTCGTATATCGAGTAGCGCTAGCCAGTTAGTAAGCTTTAATGACACACTAAACGGTAATGACGCGGATTCAAAGCGTTTTATTGGTTCAGGCTGTGCGTCAAATGCCATGCCATGACTAACGGGCTATGTGTTTTCAACAATGCATATCCTGCTTTTGAGATTTGTTTCTTTTCTTAGCGTACAAAATTGTGTTCCAACATGTGACACCAACGTTCTGCCACAGAATCAAACGCATTAGCCTTGCCACTCAGGCTTAAAAACTCTCCTGACGACTGCTGTACAACAGACTCGTGAGGCGGTTGAAATGAAGTTCGTTGAGAAGGTTGTCAGAAAAGTGAGCAGGAGAGCAATGCTTATCGCAGTCATGGGTACAATGCTCGGGGCCGTGTTAATAGCTATGCCAATTGGGTTGATATGGCCGCTACCTATCTCCATTGGATTGATTGAAGAAATTCACGTTGTCCTCGTCGGTACGAAACTTCTACAAAAGGTCAGTGCGTTGTAGATATGCCAAGATAACAATTGCCAGCAAAATTAGTCAATTTTTTGATAGCATGGCTTTGTTCTTCGCATTTGAAGTTCAAGAGATGAAAGATTTGCGCGAGGAACGAGCGTTGAGCGGTAATTTAGTGTGGACAGGGGCTGTTTGTTCCCGGCTTGCTTGCTCATCCGATACTGCGATGCTGAAAACCGATGAGTCCGACGACAATGAGCGCCAACGCCACAAAGGTGAGTGAAATTAAGGGCGTAGCGGATAACCCGCTCACAAGGACGGCAGGCACATGTTTGAACGGCGAGATGTTCAGTACTGACTGGCTCACTTTTAGCAACTCTCCGATCACCTCGACTCCTATGAACGCTCCCAATGCACCCCAACTCACGAATGAAAATCTGGGCACGAGACCGTACAGCGCCATCGCAATCCCAGCTAGCACCCATATAGCGGGTAAGTACACCATCGTAGCGACCAGCAGGCGTGGCAGTTCGTAGGCCATATTGCCTGCACTCAACCCATAGGTGAGACCAGCCGGGAGGCCGAAGGCCACCAGCACGAGCGCGGAGCCTATAATTACAACAGCGATATCGCTTCCCGCCCACCGCAGTCTGCTGACTGAGGCGGCGAGCACATGATCAACGCGCTTTTCCGTCTCCTCGGACTGCAGCCGCAGCGTGGCGGCGATCGCGTATGCGGCGCCTATCCAGCCGACAAAAGTGAATGAGAATGTAAAAAGAGCATCTGTGTAAGCTGAGGTTCCACCGAAAAAGGCGAACAAGTTCGCGAGCTGCGGGTTAGCGGCGAGCAGATCTACAGAAGATTTCGCGAGATACCCTATCATAATGCCATACACCGCAAGCAACGAAGCCCAGGCGAACAACGTGCGCCTTTGTAGCCTCCACATGAGAGCAAGCGGACCGCCGGGCCGATGTGAAGCCCGAGCAGGGCCTAGTCGAAGGGGAAACGTACCGGATCCGACATCCCTCCGTGATGAGAGCACAAGCGCCACCTCAGTCAGCACGATGACCGAAGCGAGGAACAGCGCGAAGACTTCCCAGCGTTCTTTCGCAAATGGTTGGACAAGGTACGCCCACCCAATTGGCGAGATCCAGGACAGCCACGACTGACCGCTCGTCTCGCTCGCGTCACCAATGGCGCGCAACACGTAGAACAGCACGAAAAACGCCCCTACGATGCCTCTTGCGATTCCGGCACTCTCAGTGAGTTGTGATGCTACGCCGGCGAGCGACGCGAACATCAAGCCGATGGCTGCCAATGATGCTCCAAATGCGACTGATCCCGCAAAAGGGAGACCAAATGCGAGCAACCCACCCGCAACGAGTACCGCGACCAGAATGTCCGCGCCGAGCATCACGACTAGACTCGCCGCCAAAGGTGCTCTTCTGCCAACCGCGCCTGAGCCTAGCAGTTCGAAGCGTCCCGTCTCCTCATCAGAGCGGGTGTGGCGGATGGTGGTAAGCGCATTCCCGCCTGCGACGATCAACACAGCGAAGATGCTTGACCGCCAGACCGTCAATCCGCCGATGGTGGCCGCGGGAACAGGGCCGAGTAGTGCGACGAATCCCGGACTGTTCACGAGCTGCGAGGCGAGTATCTGCTGCGATGCTGCAGTGGGATAGAGCTGGGCAAACGCCGCTGCCACAAGGATTACGAAGAGCGGGGGCAGCGCGATCCAGATCGGAAGCACGAGCCGATCACGTCGAAGAATCAAACGGATAAGTGCGCGCGTGCCTGCAAACTCGTGCCGGTTCATCGCATGCTATCCCCTGTTTGCAGCTCGTAGTGGCGCAAGAATAGATCCTCGAGCGTGGGCGGGGTGCATGTGAGCGCCTGTACGTCGAACCGGGTGAGATGCTCCATAGCGCGATTTATCGCACCAGCATCCACGCTGAAATGCAAACGGACACCGTCGACACGTACATCGTGCACGCCCGGCAGCTCACTGAGTGCGGTGACTGGTTGTGCAGTCTCAACCGTAACCGAGATGCGAGTCAGGTGTTGGAGTTCCGCAAGCGTTCCTGACTCAACGATCATGCCCTCGTTGATGATACTTATTCGGTCACATAGCGCCTCGACCTCTGCGAGGATGTGACTGGAGAGCAGCACGGTCTTGCCAGCCTGCCTGACCTCCGCGACACACCCGCGAAAGACCTCCTCCATCAAGGGGTCAAGACCAAGCGTCGGCTCGTCGAGGACGAACAGTTCCACATCAGAAACGAAGGCGGCGATGAGAGCCACCTTCTGCCGGTTGCCTGTCGAATATGTCCGACAAGGCTTTGTAGGGTCAAACTTGAAGCGTTCTACGAGTTCATTGCGGCGCGACTGGTCGAAGTCGCCGCGCAGCCTACCAAGCAGATCGATGACCTCGCCCCCGGAGAGATTTGGCCACAGACTCACGTCACCAGGCACGTATGCCAACCGTCGGTGGAGCGCCACCGCGTCGCGCCATGGGTCTCTCCCAAGCACGCTGACTTGCCCGGAATTCTTACGCAGCAATCCGAGCAGAATGCGTAGAGTTGTAGTTTTCCCGGCTCCATTAGGACCGATAAATCCGTATACTTCCCCTTGCTCTACCGTGAGATCCACGTTATCGAGGGCCAACTGTTTCCCGTAATACTTGGTTAAGTTGTTAATTTGAATAACAGACAAAAGTATGCCTCCAGCTGTGTTACTCTTGAAAGACTCTCTGCGTCTTCTTTAACAATCGTTTTCCATTACAATACCTCATCAAGCTCTCAATTTGTCATAGATCACAGAAGTCAATGCCACAAGAGGCATGCATGTGAAAACGTATCTATTTCACTGTGTGAGACAAATAATCGACTATCTCTCTCGTATGGACCTCCCAAACTCTAGGAAAGATGCGGGATCTATTCCGATTTGCTGAAAATACTTCCTTGTATCCCAATAAGACCGAAGTTCCACTATCAAACCCTTGTCATTGACCCGGAAAAAGAGTGCGACGGGTAGCTTGTAGGACCTGTTCGTAGGCGATATGGTAAGTGTTGCTGCTGCAAAAGGGCTTTTAAAGCAGCGGTTTCAACATATTCTACCGCTACAGTATCTCCTTGGACAACTGTCTTAGCAATTTCCATCTTTATATCTGGAAATGCTCTGATGAGGGCCGTTGTTCCTTCCCGAACGCCTTCTATTCCACGTTGCTTGTGCGGGTCTAGCAATGGATTAGAACCTACAATCTCTGCGTCGAGCAGTGTAACAATGCCATCGACATCGTGCTTGTTCCAACGGTCTAAAAATTTCTTGACGGTCTCTCCGGGGTTCATTTTTAATCCATTTCCTTTTTATCTCGTTTTTATCCAAAACTGGATATCTCTCATATCCATCTTTCTCTCGATATCTTATAAGGTGAACAAAGTTCACTAGTCCTAAATACCAGTCATCACTAATAAAGTTTTTGAACAATGTTCACTAATATACTATGGTTATCACATGCTGGCTAGAAATACCGTCCCCAGTGATAATAGGAAAATCACTCGGGATAAAAAGGGAAAGATAAATGCAATTATTGATTCGACACGTTTACTAATCGAGACGACGGGCTATGAGACGGTAACAATCCGGGATATAGCAGTCTCTGCTGGTGTCAGCGTAGGACTTATCTATAAATATTTCCCAAACGGTAAGTTCGATATAATTAAGGAGATCTCCTCCCAGTACGTTGATGAGCAGTTGATACAGCGGCCCGAAACCGTCGATTTTAACGACTTTCCGGGTTACATGCGGGTGGTCATAAAAAATATGCAGCAATTCATCAAAAAGAATAACTCTTTGGTGAAGGCGCTGACTGTGGCCGTACTGCTTGATAGTGAAATAGTAGAGGAAGCTAAAAAGGTAGACATTAGGGATTACAATGACATTTCCGAATTCTTTGGGCGTTTCGATGGCGTCGATGTAGGTGACAACAACTCTTTGGAAGTCCTTACGGACTGGATTGTTATGGTAAAAGGCATCATCATTTTTAGCACGATCTATCCCATGTCGTTAAGGAGCGAGGAGGCCTTGATTGATCTAATGACTGACCTATCGTTGAAAATATGGGATTATCGGAAGAAACCATGATATAGAAGGGCATTATCTGGTTCGAGTGGAAATATAGCTATGGAAATAGCTAATTTTATCCTTATTGTGTCGATTTTTAACCTCCCTCCGTAATTCATGTCGCTGGAGGACAAATCTCGTTAAAAACCGCAACCGTTAATTCCGATAAGTGTAGTTATCGTCCTCATCTCCGCTTGATTGTTATGCTCGACTATAACAATTATGCACGATTTCTATCTCATATATCTCAGCCCTGTAGAAGAACGTTACACTAATCGTATTCATTTCGCAAAATTAAAGTTTACCAAATTTGACCATATATATATTTTCATTCCTATCATCCTCACCCACAATTTATACCGCACTCTTTTTTTTAGCAAAATCATCAGGAAAAACGAGTTATCTCATAAAATTATTATATTACCAAACGTTAATAGAAAGCTAATTGAAAGTGGTAACATTAGTCATAGCTGGAGTATATTGACTATCGCCATCGTATGTAACCCGACAGTCAAAGTCCCTGCAGTCTCTCGCTTTATAATTACCAAGAACGATCATGCCCCGGATAATCGGTCGGTTCATTCGTAAATGTCGTGTGAACGGTAGTCCATGTATTGTCATCGGGATTCATAAACTGAAAGTTAACCGTTTTGTTTGGAATGCCATGACTACTGGGAAGTGTGTCTTCTGGATGTTCAATACGTCCTGCTGAACAGGGAGGTGAAACAAATGGAAAATAGGACCATAACTTTAATAATTGCAGCAATCTTCGTATTGACAATATTAATTACCGGCTTAGCTTTCACTCAAGTGTCCGCCGCGCAGCTGCCTATCGTATCAACTACGAAGAGTACTGCGTCCGCGCCTAATCAAAGTCTATTCCAGTCACATACACAAGATGAGCCACCTCTGCTGCCACCGATATTTGGGCCACCACCACCGCCGATACAGCCACCACTCCCGCCACCGATACTGCAGCCAGTACCAGAGTTGCCGCTAGGTCACACCCATGATCAGCGAATTCTATATTTCAATGCTTTGTAGTTTTCATACAAAGGCACTAAAGACTACCCATTTCTTGGTCCTCTTCTATAGAGACCGATTCCATCTTGGGAAAGTGGCATGCGAGTCTTAGAACTTGCCGCGCTAACATCGAGAGACCTAGAACCAAAACAATTTCAATTTGTTCTTCTCGAATAGGTTCGTCACAGCTTGGAATCGTTGAGAAAGTTTCTACAAGACTCGATATTAAAGAAATTCTATTGCATTTGATTGAATTTGGCGAACCGTTTAACAAAAGAATTCGTGCTACGACTTAGAATCAGCGGAAATTCCTAAAAACACCAAAGAAATGTTGTGGAAGTATTTAAAATACAGCACAACGTGATAATGGAACATCGGAGGTGAGAAAAAACGTGAAACTACAAACGTTAATAGTGGCTGCATTCTTAATCGCGTTAATATCTGCAATGACCATTTTTGCTGCAGTGAATTCTGCGCAGCATGTCGCACCAACAGCGCAGATACTAAAGAAAGATAACGAAGACCTACGTGGGCAACCGTATTATCCACCCCTCCCGAGTGGATTCCCGAGTGCAGTCCCAAGCGGATTCCCGAGTGTGCTGCCAAGTGGATCCCCGAGTGTGCTGCCAAGTGGATCCCCGAGTGGATCCCCGAGTGGATCCCCGAGTGCATAGCAAGTCCATAGCTCCATTTAGTCCCCATAGCTTAGCTATATAATGCAAGATAAGATAAGAAACTCAGACACTTTCATAAATTATGCTGTCAGCTAGACGAAGCAGATGCAACAGCACCATGGATCCGTAAATATCATATGTGAAATCTCAGAACCCTGCCTGTGAGAGATACGTATCGGCCGCCCTCTACTAAATCGAAGACAATGGATTTGATCGCTCAGTTTTGTTATTATTTTGTCTTCATCTGCCACGTCATACACCGGTCGAGTGTGTACTGTACATCTTAATCCCCGTAAAAATTTGCGCGCAGGAGAACGCGCTTGCAATGGAAATCAGCGCGTAAGTGGCACTGGCGCGGGATGTGGGATAAGTCCGATAAGTCCGAATATGACGTAAGCTATGATGAGAGAACTGCCGTTTATGATTGCAGCCGGGATCGCACCATTTAAAAGTGGGGCTGTAACCAACGCGGCAGCGCCTATAAGTGCAGACAAAATTGCCCCACCGGCGGTTATGAATCCAGCAAGAAGTATCGCACTATCAAAGGTAACAGTTATTGCCTGCCCTCTGGAAGAGTTGCCGTTCAATGTAGAGACTGAATGGACAGGCGTGGTCGCACGGGGGTGTGTAGGCGACACCTTAGGTGTTTTTAGAATAGTTGATGTTGTAGATGAGGAACTTGTGGCATTCGCAACGCTTCCGGCGCACCTCGTTACGAGCGGCGTAACCAACATAATTGTAACAATCAAAATAACTAAAAATCGCTTTACGATGGGATGACGCATCTGATGTGCGTCAGCTCTGTGCTTACATAATTCAAAAGGCATTACTACCACCTCTTTCTATTGATCTACGTTACCTGCTTAAACATTGCGTTTTGTTTCTGATAACGGAAAAAAACCACAAAGTAATATCCAATTGCCTAAAAATAGCGGGAATGAATCTTTTATACACGAACGAATACCGCGCAGGTTTGAAGTTTAATACTTCTTATCGTAAAGATTGATAACGTACACCATGAACGCGTGGATATGCAGGTCGGCGTTGGCCTAGTACCGAGTGCTTTGGTGAGTGATTATCCAAACGGGAGCGAAAAAAAAGGCGATGCGATATAAAAATGCTGAGCCCTTTTCGCTCGCGGCGCATGAGTAGATTGTAGGCAGCCATCTCGGTCACCCCATGCTACACATCAAACGCTCGAGCATCTTCAAGAGTTGATCACAGTATGCCCGGAGCACTTCTGTCTCCTCCCTCGGGAGTTCTCCGCTTCTTCTCTGGAACTTTTCAGGATCCAAATCGTGAAACGCGATGGACACGAGTGCTGCGTTAAAATACGCCACCTGCTTACGGGAGGTCTCTGTTACTGGAAAGTCGAACCACGTAAACGCATCTGCTATGACCTCCCGGAGGCGCTGCACCTCGTTCAACATCTCCTCGCGTTCAGCTGCTGGCATGTCATCGAGGACTTCATAGAAACTCGATGGTCGGGTGAGGACATCTTCGATATGGATGAGGTGCTGTAGCGCCGCTTTCATCGACGCTCCGATGCTGATTTTCTGATACTCCTTCATTTCGTGACGTCTCCCGTTAACCAGTACGCCAGCTCCTCAACCGCTTTTACTGCGTAGTATGAGTTCTCGAGGCTCGAGATTCCAGAGTCATATGCTCGCCGGAATCCTCCGTTTGCGTTTTGCAGCTGTCCGATAAACCTCGCCGTTTCATGAATATACGTTGGCTGCTCATTGGTCCTCCTCATTAAGTAAAGTGCCTGATAGACCTCGTCGAGGTAGTTGGGGGTGTTATCGGGCGTCTTTGAGAAGCCCCCCGTCGGCCACTCGCACAGCCGTATCCAACTCGAAAGGTCCTTGAAGAGGTCGCAGGCAAGAGGATTCGTCGCGACTGCCCGCACCGCGTGGTGCGTGGCATAGACATTTGAGCGCACAGCACCAAAGCCACCATCGGATCTTTTATAGGGACACACTGCTTCGTGGACCTCGTAGGTGAGTTGCGTCGGGATCTCCACGTTCGTGAGTCTAAGGAGCGTAACCGCAGTACCAATAGGCTCAAGGAGAGTGTCATTGAGCTCGTAGCAGGGCTGTTTTGTTATACCGAGCATGCCTTTCAGGTGATGCATAATAAAACCAAAGGGATCAAATAATGGTTGAACTCCGAGCAACGCAAGCCCCTGTAAGACGTAGGATGCCATGTAGATGCTCTGAAACGATCCGTCGTCGTCTTGGTAGTGCTGAAAAAATTCCGCCGTCGTTTCAGGTCCGAGCACAGAATACCCGAGGCTCTTCAAGATGTAAACGGCATAAAAGGTATCGGAGGCGTTGGATTCTTTCAGCCCGTAGAAGCAGTAGCCCCCATCATCGCTCCTCGTGCTGTGGACATAGTCCACTAACTCTCGAACATCGAATGTTAGCAATCGGTTATCAGCGATCATATTCCGTGATGAGAAAAAAATATGCTGCTAGGGTGGTGCAATTTGTTTAAGGGATCAGCAGCATCCAATCGTAAGACCATACACCTATTCACCACCATTTAAATCCAATAAATCTTCAGAATGGACGGGCATGAACCATTTTTGAGCGATAAATGTCGGAATTACTGCGGTTGACACGACGACGCCGATCAGTAACGAATACTGTACCTGTGTGATGTACCCGGCCGTTAACCCAAAAACGCTCGTTATCGTCCCGAAGGTGAGCCCGGTGCTCATGAGCAAAGTAGTATACACGCTACCGTGGGGAAGGTATTTTTCTGCCAGGAAATACACGCCGATAAACTTCGTTGACAGTTTAATGGCAAGCAAGATGGCAAAAAGCCCTATTGCCGACAGAATAAGGGGAAGAGAGACGTTCAATCCCCCGACGATGAAAAAGAGTGGCGTGATAATCGCATAGGCAACGGTTCTGAGCCTGTTCCGCACCTCTTTTGTTTCCGACGCCTCAGCGAAGTGCTTTGACATGAGCAGCCCTAGTACGAAGGCAGGTAACACCGCCTGCCCGCCTCCGACGTTTGCAAAGTACATGAACACGAGGAGAAACAAGAAGAGGTACTTTATTTCGGGTTCAATGACTTTGTCCTTCACCTTCGGATGATTAAAGACTCTGTGGGAGAATTTCACCGCGAGCACTATCGCCGCTATAGAAACCGTTAAAAATATCCCCGTGTAGACGGTCGGCTTGATAAATAACACGCTGAGGGCAGTCGCCGTTGATATGTCAGTGATGAACGTAGCTGCCATGATCCGCTTACCGATGTTTGTCTTTGTTAAGCCGGTCTCCACGAGGACGGAATAGACGACGGCAAGCGATGTCGTCGATAATGCCGTGCCCGTAATTAATGATGCTTGCATGCTCCATCCTGCAACAAAATAGACGTACAGGAACGACCCGATAAATGGTGCGAAGAACGAGCTTAAACCGATTGAAACGCTTTCTATAAGATTCTCTCTCATTAAATCGGTGTCTATTTCGGTTCCCGCCAGAAATGTTAGGAGAATGCCGCCAAACCCTGCCAGATAGACCATCCACTCCTGAGTATGGATGACGCCCAAATTTCCAAAAAGAGCTCCTAAAATAATCTCAATTATGGCCACAGAGAGGCCTAGTCGTAATGAAATTAAGCTTGCAAGTAAAATGATGATACCTACGAGCAATGGGGTTGTGTCTGCATACATGATGGCTCCTTCTTTTAAGATGTTTGTAGGAGTCATCAGCGGTTACGCACTTAGACTGGGTGAACTCCATCACCGATATAGCATGCCCTTATGGTCTGCTGTTAAATAAATGTTTTGATCCTCTTGAGCCACCTAATTCTCGGATTGTGCGCCAGCAAGAAGAGGGTAGTCGAGAGGTCCATGGAGAATCCTGATGTAGGGCGCTCAGTGAGATGGGAAAGTGCTGAACGTGAGGGGGGTGTTATAAAGCTCATAACGGCAGACATGAAGGCGATCTCATTTTTAAGCGTCCCGTATATAGCAGCGATGCAGGAGGCGTTATTTATGACTTGGTCATCACGCTGACGTTGAATTATCTTTCTATGCAGATTATGTAAATACAATCAGGTATAGAAGAGGAATTAAAAGGAGTTTATGCGCAGTTGCATGATTATTTAAATAGTGTTCGGAGATTATAGTGGTACTCTGTAGACAGTGAATACGACAAAAAAGAAGGACTGCGTTCTTACACGCGGCACGTTATCTATTTATTCAATTTAACAGAATGTGGTTATATGCACGTCTACACCGTCGTCCCCGTAGCGCCATTTGAGCCGGAGTCAATAATCACAAAGTCAATTGAATGTTTGAAGGAATTAGAACATGAAGATTTCAGCCTCGAAGTATACTACATTATCGACACGTTTCCGGGTGACACGCGGGAGCTACATTGGGAGTTGCCAGATAATTTTAAAGTAATGCTGAGAACTAATGGCCGAGGTTATCGGGCAGGTGCGATAAACGACTTCCTAAAAATGATAGAAGACGCAGACTATCCTGCAGACTATGTGGCTATTATTGACGTTGACGTTAGGCCTGCTAAGGACTTCATTCCCAAATGCATCGCTGCACTTGAGAAAAACGATTCTGCAATTTTTTCAAGTGGATACCGTCTTGTGAGCAACGAAAGCACTTTCTTGACGAAACTGATAGCAATTGAGTGGGGTTTTATATATGACGTAGCAATTGAGTGGGGTTTTATATATGACGCACGCAGCAACACTGCTGGAACAGAAGATTATCGAAAAGAAGATTTTCGTAATTTAGACGGAGTGGGAGTGCTGAAAGGATCACTTTTAAAAGGTGAAAGGTTTGATGAAAAGGCGACGTGTGATGACACTGATTTCCTTATAAGGATGTACCTCAAGGGAAAAGTCGCAGTTCTCGCCGAAACAAGTTTTGAAGACCAAGTGCCCTCTACCCTCAGAGACTTCTACCATCAGAGAGTGAGATGGTGCAGATCACTCGTGGAGGGGTTTAGTAAATACCTTATCCCGATGATTCATGCGCCGGTACCATTTACAGGAAAGATGTCCTGGTTGCTTGAAGTAGTGGGTTACTTCTTTGCTCCTTTTTTAAGTCTTATTGCCCTGCCATGGTTCTTGACGCGCCCAAACAAAAAAAAGTTGAGCCGTGGTCCACTCGAATCCGTAAAGTTGCTTTTCGGTTGTATAGGGTACACGTGGCTCATGACAATTATTGGAATTGTTGCCATTATACAGCATTTAACGTCGAGCCAATTTGAGTGGAAGCCACGCATAAGATCTGATATTTAAAATAGTAACTCGGTATACTTTGCAAAAGTTGAGAGGTGAGAGTGACTACAACGGCCTTAATAATGAGTAGTGTGGATATGTGCCTGTATGCACGTTTACGCCATTGTTCCGGTAGCACCCTATGAGCCAGAGTCACAAATTACAAAATCGATTGAGTGTTTTAAAGGATTAAAGTACAATAACTTCAAATTCGAGGTATACTACGTCATCGATACTTTTCCAAGCGATAAAAGGACGTTACATTGGGAGTTACCGGACAATTTTAAGGTAGTACTGAGGACTCCCAAAGGCCGTAAGGCGGGAGCGATAAACGACGTTCTAGACGAGTTAAAAGACGCTGGACATAATGCGGACTATGTGGCGATAATTGATGTTGACAATAGACCTGCTGACGACTATATCATCAAATGTGTGGCGGCGCTCGAGGAAAACAATGTTGCAATTTCTTCAGGCGGGTGCCGTTTTGTGAACAATAAAACCAATGTCTTGACGAAAGTTATATCGACTGAGTATAGTTTTTTGTGCGATATATCTCATCGTCTTTCGCGGTCAGGTAGTTTTTTAACATTTCAAGGAGGGGGAGTAGTGAAAGGGTCGTTCTTAAGGGACGAAAAATTCGACGAGGAAACATCGACTGAAGACTTTGATCTCGTCAACCGGATGTACCTTACGGGAGGAGTCGCAGTTCTTGCTAAGACAACTTTGGGTGAGCAGGCCCCCACTACGCTCAAGGATCTCTACCACCAAAGAGTGAGATGGTATAGAGGATCTGTGGAGTGCTTTAGTAAATACGTTATCCCAATGTTTAAAGCACCGATACCATTCACAAGAAAAATATCTTGGTTTTTAGTTATAACGGTTCCATTCCTTGGATTCCTTTTAGCCCCTATTGTTGTTTTATATCTTGGCAAAATAAAGAACCTGAGTGACGGCCCTCTGGAGTTCGTTAAAATTTTTTTTGGTAGCATAGGGCATACATGGCTCATGACGGTTTGCGGAATAGTAGCCATCTTAAAGCATTCAACGTCGAGCAAGTTTGAATGGGGGCCTAGTATAAGATCAGATGTTTAAAGCATTTCATCACGTCATTCATAAGAACTATACAGCCCTCATTTAGAGTGCCTATAATCAACCTGCCTTTTTGATCGTACTGGACGTGTCAAACGCGTGTAATGCAGAAAATGGGATCTGTTCCCAGTATTTTTGCACGAGAAGTACGAATAGACCGGCGCGGTAGCAGCCTCTCCATTTAATTGGCCGGATGGCTGCGCCACCACTTTGAACTTGACATCCTCCAATAGAATATGGATGGTTAAGAGTACTATTCACTCAAAAGGATCGCTTATTATGAGTTACAAAAGTTTACTGTGAGTTACAAAAGAGACAGTACAGAGAGTGAGCTGTAGAAGGTGTAAACGCTAGATTATAGGCGCGAATTTAGCGAGTCTGTATCCCTCAGACGAGTCTTTGGGAACATTTCCTGTCTATTAGCTTCGTCACAGAGCCAATCGGGAAAGACGAGCCTACCGCTATAGACATAGTTGTGCGCGACGCAGCCGGTCCGGCAGGATCTTGCGTGGATGCAGGAGCCGCAAATGCCAGGATATTCGCGCGTGTTATCAAGATCGCGGCGGAGCTGGAGAATCGTTGGATGGGAAAGCCAGATATCTTTGATACTGTTCTTCCCGAGCTGCCCGTACACGAGCTCGGGGATTGTCTGCCCGATTCCACAGAGCGCAATCTCGCCGGTTCCGAGGATGCCTAAGGTGGTGTTAATCCCACAATCGCACGACCTCCCTTTTGTTCGCCAGAGCTCACTAAGTGGAGTGAGAGCGTGGGGCATGGATAAAATCACTGGAATTGGCGCCCTCTGACGCAGTTCGTTATTCACCCATCGGGAGAGAGCAGTATATTCCCTGAAATCTAAGGTCTCGCCCCGCTGGTGCATTGCGATCCCACGCCCGGTCCATGTCACTGGGTTGAACTTCACGGTCTCAGCCTTATGTTCTGCAGCAACTCTGGTCAGATCCTCCATCCGGTCCCTGTTATGCCGGTGGACCGACATGATTACCTGGCAGTTAGCATAGCCCGCGTCAACAAGATAGTCAAGTCCGCGAAGGGCCGCATCGAATGCCCCCCGAACACCTCGGAACGCGTCGTGCTCGGCAGCAACTGATGAATCGATGCTCACCGAGACAAAGTCCACATTTGTTTTTTCCTTCAGATAGTGAGCCAGTTCTTGGGTTATCAGGGTGCCGTTTGTTTCCATGTTCATTGAGATCCCCTCTATCGTGAGCATATCCACAATCTCTTTAAACTGTGGATGGAGCATTGGTTCCCCTCCCGTGAGCTTAACGTGTGCAAGGCCAAGGGTCTTTGCTTCGATAACAGCATCTTGGAGCGCTTTCGGGTCGATGGTTTTGCCTGGCGCAGGTTTGTTGGAGAACTCCGGCGTTATCCAGCAGTGCCGGCAGCGGAGGTTGCAGCTCGCAGAAAGATAGAGGTAGAACGAATGGAGCGGAGGAACACCATCAGGAAGGTCAAGGACTCTGGTCTTAATGCTG